>Ga0302140_10000074_pt1 | contig 98800 bp, 88 predicted proteins | sample I_Bog_E1_1_FD_202095 | JGI IMG/M metagenome (GOLD analysis project Ga0302140, IMG submission 202095) | Peat permafrost microbial communities from Stordalen Mire near Abisko, Sweden - I_Bog_E1_1 | ecosystem: Environmental > Terrestrial > Soil > Wetlands > Peat | place: Sweden: Abisko, Stordalen... | reverse complement strand
GGAAACGGGACCGGCAAGTTGTTTGTGAATCATGGCCGATTTCGGGGTATTTCCCTGTTACGGGGAAGCCGGCCATGGAGTTTACCGACAAAGTATTGAAGTGCATCGATTGCGGCGCCGAGTTCGTGTTCACGGCCGGCGAACAGTTATTCTTCCACGACAAGCAGTTCACAAACGATCCCAAGCACTGCAAACAGTGCAAGGCTAAGCGCGCGCGCGGCAGCCAAAGGGTTCGCTCAGAGACCCGGACCACCTGTTCGGAGTGCGCTGAGGAGACCACGGTTCCGTTCAAGCCTACGCAAGGCAGGCCGGTGCTGTGTCGGTCCTGCTTTCAGAAATTGAAGCCGGTTTCCGAGGCCGAGACTACTGTAGAGCCGAGCTGAGCAGCAGATCCCCGGCAAAGCCCGTTGGGAAGCCAGCAGCTCGGGTGAGTGTCGAGAGTTGCGCCCAGTGGCGCACTGCGTGCAGCAGCGAGTGAGCCAGCAGTTTCCTGCGCGAAGAGCGCAGCGTGCCCGCGGTAAGCGACATGAATTCCATCTCCGCCGCCCAATCCTGCGTGGGATCTGCAAGCAATTTGCTGAAGCGCGCAATGGCCTCGGTATGGAGGTCCAGCAGCGCCTCAAGCGGTCCTTCCGGAAACTGCTCGTAGGTAGAGACCGTCTCGCCCGAGAGACGTTGCCCGTGGCGCATTTCAACCACCACAATGTGCCTTACCAATCCAAGCACATTGCTCGTTCCATAGACGCCGCAAGGCAGATCGAGAACAGCCGGGTTTTCGGCCAGAAACTGAAACCATCGTTGGGTCGATTCGTCGCTCCAGGCAAGCAGTTCTTCGAAAGATAGAGCGGGTGTCATGGTGTCCTCCTCAGGGCGCGATGCCCAATGTCCCGTCGAAAGTAGATTCCATCGAAATGAATCTCCGCCATGGCCTGGTAGGCGCGCGTCAAAGCCTCCTCCAGCGAGGGAGCGGCGGCTGTAACGCCTAGCACGCGGCCTCCGCCGGTCAGGATTTGTCCGTTAGCCTGCGACGAGCCGGAGTGGAAGACCACCACCCCATCAACTTTGGCGGCGGCATCGAGCCCGGCGATGGGCAAGCCCGTTTTGTAGCTGCCCGGATAGCCTGCTGAGCTGGCCACCACGCAGGCCGATGCGCCGGGTCTCCAGCGCAGTTCGGTTTCCGCGAGAGTGCCCTCAACGCAGGCATCCAGCGCATCCACCAGATCGCTCTCCAGCCGCACCAGGATCGCCTGCGTCTCCGGATCGCCAAAGCGCGCGTTAAACTCCAGCACCTGCGGGCCGCGCGCCGTCATCATCAGCCCAATGTAGAGCACGCCCGAAAAGGGAGTGCCCTCCTCGGCCATGCCGCGCACTGTGGGCTGGGCAATGTGGCGCAGAACCCACGCCTTCATGCCGTCATCGAGCAGCGTATCGGTCGAGTAGACGCCCATGCCGCCGGTGTTGGGACCAGTGTCGCCCTCGCCAATGCGCTTGTGGTCCTGGGCAAGCGCCAGCGGCGCAACATGCTTGCCGTCGGCCAGGCAAAGAAAGCTCACCTCATCGCCCTCAAGGAACTCCTCAATGACGACCTGATCCGCTGCCTCTCCCAGTAATTTGCCGCTGAACAGGCCTTCGGCGGCCTCGATGGCGATCTGTCTCGACGGGCAAATGATCACACCTTTCCCGGCGGCCAGCCCGTCGGCTTTCACCACGATGGGTGCGTGAAACACCTCGACTGCTTTGTCGAACTCCGCAACGGTGGTGCAGACGGCGTACTTGGCCGTGGGAATGTTGTGCCGCTGCAAAAAACGTTTGGCAAAGGCCTTGCTGCTCTCCAGCATGGCCGCGGCTCTGGTAGGCCCAAAGACGCGCAGGCCGCGCTCCTGCAAGGCATCCACAATGCCCAGCGAAAGCGGCAGTTCAGGGCCAACAATCGTCAGGCCAGGCTGCTCGTCCACGGCCAAGCGGACCATGGCGTCCAGGTTCTTCAGGTCCACCGGAACGCAGCGGGCAATCTGCGCCATGCCGCCATTGCCGGGGGCGCACACCACCCCGGTAACCCGCTCACTCCGCTTTACCGCCCAGGCCAGCGCATGTTCGCGGCCCCCCGAACCCAGAATCAACACTTTCATGGTTTGCGTTCCTTCTCTTCTAATTGTCGCCGATTCCCGAAAGGTTATCTGAGCAAACCATGGGTGGGAAGTCAAACCGGCAGGGGGAAGAGAAGTGCGGCAGTTTTCGAAAAGGCACGATGGTGAAATCGCCTTGATCGCCAGACTTTAATCGCCAGACTTTGTTAAGTCCTGCCAAACAGGGCTGGCCAGTTCGATCGTCATGATAGGACCGTCCGCATAGATCGGACCTTGTTCTCGAACGAAGGCCGGAGCTTGCCCGCCAAGAATCCAGACCTCAATGTTCGGGGGCTGCTTACCAATCATGGGCGCCACGATTCCTGCGACGCCGCCCAATTCGATCTTAATCTCATAATGGATTGCCTGGTAAGAAGAACCAGCTACCGAAAAAGCTTCCTCGCCGTGGGATGAGGCAACAAGTTTCACGATCCGCGGTTTGGGCGTGGCTACCAGCATGGACACCGTTGTTTCCGGGGTATTAGGCGGGATGTTTTCCAGGATGAGGGAGACCATCCCGTTCGCCAGGTCCGGAGGCAGGTCAAGATGGTCGGTTCTAACCTCTTCCTTCCCATCTTTTCCGAGTGAGCGAACCGTGACCTGGCTGCGGCGGCAGTCAATCAGGGTATCCATCGGATGAGGGAAGGAAGGCCCCTTCTGGATGTGGTGATCGGTAACGAGTTGGAAGATGCGGCGTTGCGAGAAAACGGTCGTTTCATCGTCGATCGAGCCATCTTTGAAACGGAAGAGCGTGCGTGTAGTGACCTGATTGCCATGGGCGACCTGAATGAGGTCGCCAGAAGCGACCACGCGTCCGTCTTCCGAACGCAACACGAGGAAACCGTGAATGGTTCCCTCCACATGGCGAACAGCTACGGGCTCCGCTGGAGCATTCGGACCCCAGGCGCAGAGCAGGATGGCGATGAGCGACCAGGATCGGATCACTTGCGGCGGAAAGCTCTTCATACCTCTCACCTCAAACATCTTCGATGAATGAGCGCGGGGAATGGTTTGCCCGGATTCGCGTAGCCGTTACGGGTGAAATCCCGCATGCCCAATCTTTTCCGCACGGCAACGCTATCGAAGATGCTCAGGTATGGGCGCTTGCACCGACCGATGCTTGTTGCACATTGCGCCGCTCGAGCCGATAATCAATACAGCATCTTTAGTGGGCCTACGTTAGCCAGCCCGACCCAATGGCAAACGACCTTCCGTGCCTCTTGATGATCTCGACTTCTTCCTTCTGGACATTGCTACCGAGCATCCAATTTCTCTGGATATTTTCAATCGAATCAATCTGGACTGCCGGCTAAATCGCAATGTACCGCCTCACAGTTTTGAAGAACTAACGCTTGCTATGGCTGACATGTTTCAGCGTGGAGATGCCGTCGCTCGTTTCAGTTGGCCCGGCCGAAGAAATAGCAGCACCTTCATCCCGACTCTGGATGAAATCGAGGTTGGACTTCGCAGTGCATTCAAAATGGATTACAGGCTCACGCCTGAGGGCGGAGCGCGTTGGGAATCGGTCGTTGAAGCTGACTGGTCCCTCTACGTATCATGGAGTGGTTCTCTGCAACATAGCTGGCGGGAGACGCGATCACGAGAATACCTGGAGTACATACTCGAAGTCGAACGTGCCGAAGGCAGCATCAGAGGTGAGATTCGCTGGAAAGAACTCAGCCCATGGCATCCCCTTTATTGGAAAACCTTACCGAGCGGCTATCAGGCAAGGTACAGAACGACATACAGAACGACCAAGGAGAATTGCATAGAATCTCCCTCATATGCTGGCATTGCAGCACCACCATGGGGACAGGAACTGACACCGAGGTTTCACCGTAGCCCCAAGGGGCTTGCACCCAGAAAACTGCGGCATCCCCAGCCTCACATTCCTGGATCTGAGGGTTCTGGTCTAGTGGAATGGAAGACCAGACTCTCGCGCCTAGCCAACCAACGCCGGATGTTTGCTGCGGCATGTGATTGCGCACGGAGTGCGGATACGGATGCGCTGCTAAAGATGCTTGCCTATCCCTTTGGGGAGGGGCGTTTCGCAAGTGTCCGGCAACTGGCAAAGCGGCGGGAGGCGGCAGCCGTTCTTCCGTTGACGGCGTTGGTTTTGAAAAAACAATATCTACCCGCATTATGGGCGCTTGGTGAGATCGCGGACAAACGCTCACTACCGGTAATGGAAATATTACTGGAATACGGTGAAGCGAATAGCGTAAGCCGCCTATTAAGCACCTGGGGAAGCATTCTTGTACGTGCAATTGCCCGCTTTGGCGATCTGGCATTGCCAATGTTGAAGAAGGCGCTTGCTCGGAGAACGTCGCCGCTGCGCGAGGCGCAGTTCAAGCCCTTGGCCTGATTCAGACAAAGCGATCAATAGCGATATTGGAAAAAGAGCGTGAGCTTGAGATCGCTATTAAGAAAAGAAGGATGCTCTGGCACATAGACGAAGCGTTGAGAAGCAGAACAACAAGCCGGCCAAAAGAGGATTTTACGGACGGCAGAAGACTTCATAGAGTCGCTCGGGTGGCCGACAGCATTCTCGACGGATCTGTTCCTTCAGACCCCATCAAGGCTCTGGTCAAAACGCTCAGTCATTCGGAGTCGATTCGGAGACGCGCCGCAGTGGACTTGCTCGAAGAGTTTGGAGCCCGTGACCAATTGGGAGAGATTGAGAGACTGGCAACGGATTCTGCGTGGCAGGTGCGAGCCAGTGTAGCCTTCGCTTTACGCCAACTAGAAGGCAGTAGAGATTTGTTACGCGCACTCGCTGATGACCAGAACCTCGTTGTTCGTTGGCTCGCGAAGAACGACATCATTCCCAACGAGAACTGACGGATTTACCGGTATCGGTCGAGCGACCGTCAATCCAGAAACTTCACCAGCACCACGGGAGGACGTAGACCCCCAAGTCCAGAACTACTCTTCGCCTATACTGGTGCCTGATAACACCGCGCTTCGTTCCAGCCCCAAGGAAGATCCCCCATGGTGCAAACCCGCATCAAGCCGTATGACCAGCAAGTGGCCGAGCGGGCGCGCCGCGCGGAGCAGACGCGGGTCTACCGGCGCAACCAGGCGCTTGGGCTGGTGCTGCTGGCGGCGGCGATCTGCCTGTGGTGGTTGTTTCACACTAATCCCAAGTGGATCTTTCCGCCGGGATGGTGGCGTCCATGAGCCGCTCGGCACAAGTGTCAGGGCACGACTTCAGTCGTGCCGGTGAGCCGCGATCATCGACCGGGGCTTTACAGGCTGCGGAAAAACCCTGTTCAGGAAGCGTTTTGTGTCAGGGCACGACTTCAGTCGTGCCGCAAGCAGACGAAAATAAACGACGGGCTTCAGCCCCTGAGGGGAGCCTCCCCAAAAACGACCCGCTGGCCATCCTGCTGCTCGGCCCTACGGGCAGCGGCAAGACGGCGCTTTCGCTGGCGTTGGGTGAGCGCTTCGGCGGCGAGATCGTCAGTTGCGACTCGGTCGCCGTCTATCGCGGCATGGACCTCGGCACGGCCAAGCCCACGCCCGAAGAGCAAGCGCGCCTGCCCCACCATCTGATCGACGTGGCAGACCCAGACCAACCCTTCACAGCCGGCGAGTACAGCCGTCAGGCAAGGGCAGCGCTAAGCGACATTGCAAAGCGCGGCCGGCTGCCCATTGTGACAGGCGGAACCGGCCTCTACCTGCGCGCCTTGACCGACGGCCTCTTCGCCGGACCGGAGCGCCAGACCGCGCTGCGCGCGCGGCTTGAAGCCAGCCGCCAGCGGCACGCGGAAGGCTGGCTTCGTCAGCTGCTTGCCCGCCTCGACCCAACCTCGGCAGCCCGCATGCACGCCAACGACACGCCCAAGCTGATCCGCGCCATCGAGGTTTGCCTGGCGGCCCGCAAGCCGCTCTCCGAGGTGCTGGGCAACAACGTTCTGGCCCGCGACCCGCTCACCGGCTTCCGGCTGCTCCGCATCGGCCTCAACCCGCCGCGCAAAGCCCTCTATGACCGTCTCAACCAGCGGGCGGCGGCCATGTTTGGGGCCGGCCTGATCGCCGAGACACGCGGCCTGCTGGCGCGCTATGGCCCGGTCAAGGCGCTCGACTCGCTGGGCTACCGCCAGGCGATGGCCGCCCTGAACGGGACGTTAAGCGAAGAGGCCGCGATCGCCGCCGCCCAGCAGGGCCATCGCAACTATGCCAAGCGGCAGTTGACCTGGTTCCGACGCGAACCTGAGGTGCATTGGATCCAGGGCTTTGGTGATGACGCGGCGGCACTCTCGTGGGCAACAGAGTTGATACACGCCCAGTTGCCGTGAAGCCTCACGGCAACTCGTCCTAAGGGGAAGCTATTCTGCTTGACACACCCCTGCCGTTTGCCGCACAGTCAACTTCGCGACCCCTTTGCAGAGTGCCAGCGATTCTTGTTTACATCTTCTTGAATTGCCGGTCCTCGGGGGACGATCTCTTTTCCCGATGGAGATAGTTCAATGGGCGTACTTCATTTCAATCACTTGGCCGTGCTCGCTTCGGCCCTGTTGCAGTGGCTTCTCTGTGTGCTTTGGTACTCGCCCATCTTCTTCGGCGATGTGTGGAAGTCCGCGGTCAACCTGCCCGCCGAGAAGATGAAAGTCCGCATGGTCCGTGCTTTGATGGTCGCGTTTGTCGGGTGCCTGCTCGTTTCGTTCGTGCTGCTCCATGTGCTTGGATGGGCCGAAGCGGACAGCATCAGGCGCGCCATGCTGGTCGGCTTCGGTCTCTGGTTCGGATTCTTCCTTGCGCCGGTCGGCGCGCAGTACATTTATGAGGACCGGCCCTTCAAGCTCTTCGCCATCAGCGCCGGATATTGGCTGGTCGCGCTTCTTGCGGGTTCCGCCCTGCTCGTGCACTGGCGGTAGGTACCGGCAGCTTCTGCCCGTCGCATCCACCAGCAATCTTCTACGCCACTTCGGCCATCGATGTTGGAATCATTCATTCAATGGAGGTCTCTCAATGCATCATCTTCACTTCAACCACTTGGCCATTCTGGTCTCGGCCCTCATTCTGTGGATTCTGGGCGCTCTCTGGTACTCCCTGTTCTTTGTCAAGCCTTGGATGGCGCTGACCGGCCACAAGAAGGGTGAGAGGCCCAAGGGCGCCGTCCTCAGCATGATCTGGTCCTTCCTCGGCGCAGTCCTCCTCTCCTTTGTGCTGGCGCACATGATCCTATGGTCAGGAGCCGCCACCATCGGTTCGGGAATGGTCGTAGGCCTCATCTGCGGCCTGGGGTTCGTCGCTGTCCCGCTCTTTTCCGAGACGCTTTATGAGCGCCGCCCCGCCAAGCTCTTCGCCATCAACGCCTGCTACTGGCTGCTTGGGCTGGTCCTCGCCGGCGGCTTGCTGGCTGTCTGGCACTGAGTCCGCGGCCCTCGATTCTCTTGATCCGGCCCGTTACAATCGACCCATGAGTAAACACGTCATCGCCACCGCAAAAGCTCCCGCGGCCATCGGGCCCTATTCCCAGGGCATTCGTGCAGGCAATCTAATCTTCACCGCCGGACAGGTCGCGATCGACCCCGCGACGCAGCAGGTCGTCTCCGGCGGCATTACCGAGCAGACCACACGCGTCTTTGAGAACCTGAAAGCCATCCTCGAAGCCGGCGGCAGCAACTTTGCGCGCGTGGTCAAGGCCACGGTCTTCCTCAAAGACTTCAACGACTTTGCCGCCATGAACGCCGTCTATGGCGCGTATCTGGCGGCGGACGGCGAGGCCCCGCCCGCGCGCACCACCGTGGAGGTCTCGCGCCTTCCCAAAGACGTGCTGGTTGAGATCGAATTGGTTGCGGAAGTCTGAGGCAACGGCTTCAAAATGGATGAGCACGTTTTGAGGAGGCCAATATGAGCGAAACGCATGAAAAGACTGTGCGCACTGACGCCGAGTGGCGCAGCCTGCTGACCGATGAGCAGTATCGTGTGCTGCGCGAAAAGGGAACCGAGCGGCCCTTCACCGGCGCACTCACCCAGAATCACGAAACAGGCAACTACCACTGCGCCGGCTGCGGAGCGCTTCTTTTCCTGAGCGGGGCCAAGTTCGACTCCGGCTGCGGCTGGCCCAGCTTCATGCTGCCTGCCGAGTCCAAAGCCGTCCACGAGCATGAGGACCGGACCTTTGGCATGCGCCGAGTCGAGGTCACCTGCGCCCGCTGCGGCGGCCATCTGGGCCACGTCTTCCCCGACGGCCCAGCGCCCACCGGACTCCGCTACTGCATCAACTCCGCCTCGCTGACATTCGAGCGATCCAAACCGTAGCCAACCTCTGAACCGCAACCCGTGGCCGCCTTCCAGGCACAACAAAACCCCGTCCTGACTGGGACGGGGTCCGTGTCGATCCTGAAATCAATTGAGTGTCTGAATTCCGTTGAGATCGCAGTTGCAGCGGGCATGAGACCCGCCGCTCTTACGCCTTGGCGACCTTGCCGCTCTTGATGCAGCTGGTGCAGACTCTGATCCGCTTGGATGCGCCGTTGACCAGTGCCTTCACTGCCTGCAGATTCACGCTCCACCGGCGTCGCGTAACGTTGTGTGCGTGAGAGATGTTATTGCCAAACTGCGGGCCTTTCCCGCAAATATCGCATACCTGTGCCATGACTTCGCTCCAAACTTTTCTTGTGTCGTCGGGATCTGCCCCTGCGAGCGCCATTTCTTAAGTGCACTCAGGCCAGCCTGTCCGCGGCAGCAGCCATGGGGCATAACAAGACACACGCCTCCGGCAGCCTGCCGAATCTCCAGTATACGCTGAAGCGCCCCGCAAGCCAAGCACGCTGTTGACAAAGGCTTGCAGGGAGCCTATGGTGAGGTCGCTTTGGTGAAAGGAGCACGGAACCGGATGGCCTATTTTGAGCTTCAGCCCGAGGAATCGGACCTGCAAGAGTTGGCGGAGGAATACTGGCACGAAGCCGGCGAAAGAGAACAGCAGCTCGAACGAGCCGCATTCGAAGCCGGAGAAGCGATTCGAGGCGGCGAACACACGCTGACCAATCTTGAAACCATTGTCCGCTGGAAATCGGAGCGCGTCGTCCACTACCTGATTGCGAACAGCAGTGAAAACATCAAGAGCGCCCTGGCGAAAGCCGCTTCGCCCGACGCCAAAACCGAAGACGCAATCAGGGCTCTAACCGGGCTGCGCGGCGTCGATATTTCCATCGCTACGGCGATTCTGGCCGCAATCTACCCGGAGCGCTACACGGTCCTTGACTATCGCGCCTTAGAAGCACTGGGCCACGCGCGCCACGATGTTGGCTTCTATCTTGAATACAATGCCTTCTGCACCCGGCTGGCCGAGTGCGGAATGGTCAATGCGCAACCGGATATGCCTGCCCCAACTCCTCTCCATGCCTTGGAGAGAGGGCTTTGGCAATGGTCGAGGAACCGCGGGGATTAGAGCACTCTTGCTGACGGTACAAGGCCATGGGTGCCCCATCATCCGAGCGTTTTTGCTCGAAGTATGGGAAGCTGGCAGAGTAGAATCGCCTTGGTGAGCAACTCCTTTGAAATCGGGCCGGTGCAGGTGGGCGCGGGGCAGCTTTTCTTGATCGCCGGACCGTGCGTGATCGAGGGTGAGGCGCATGTGCGGATCATGGCCGAGTCCATTCAGCGCATTGCCGGCGACCTGGGCATTCCGTTCATCTTCAAGGCCAGCTACGACAAAGCCAACCGCACCAGCGTGAAGAGCTTCCGCGGACCGGGTCTGGTCGAGGGTACGCGGATTCTGGGCCGCCTGGCCAAAGACACCGGGCTCCCTGTGCTGACTGACGTGCATGAGCCTGCGCACTGCGAAATTGCCGCCGAGGCTGTCGATGTCCTCCAGATTCCCGCTTTCCTCTGCCGCCAGACCGACCTGCTGGTAGCCGCCGGCAAAACCGGCCGCGCCATCAACATCAAGAAAGGCCAGTTTGTGGCGCCCTGGGATATGGCGCATCCGGTCGAGAAGGTGCGCTCCACGGGCAATGAGCGGATCTTTCTCACCGAGCGCGGCGCGAGCTTCGGCTACAACAACCTCGTCGTCGATTTTCGCTCCCTGCCGGTCATGCGCCAGATGGCGCCTGTGGTCTTTGACGCTACCCATTCCGTGCAGCAGCCTTCGGCGGCGGGCGGAGTGAGCGGCGGCCAGCCGGAGTTCATTCCGCTGCTGGCGCGGGCCGCGGTGGCGGCGGGCATCGACGCGCTGTTTCTCGAGGTCCACGACGACCCGGCGAATGCCAAGTCCGACGGAGCCAATGCCCTCGATCTCAAGCTGCTCAAGCCGCTCCTTGAGAAGCTGCTGGCCATCCATGCCGCGGCGAGTTAGTGCAGATGAATCAAAGGCCTCGAAAGCGTGGCCTGTAGCACCCGGCGCATAGCTGTGAAATCCAGGGCCGAATGCGATCCCTGAGCGCCTACTCCGAGATCATCCCGATCGTCGCGAGCCATGTCTCCACTAACTGCGGCCATCCCGTCACCGGAAATTTCGTGCGCCGCAGCCCAAACGCATGCCCGCCCTGCGCATACAAATGCATCTCCACGGGAACCCCCACATTCTTCAGCGCAGCATAGTAACTCAGTGAGTCGTCTACATTGTCCACGTGGTCATCCTCGTCCTGGATCAAGAACGTCGGCGGTGTCTCGCTTGTGATGTGACTGCGAATATCCGGATTCAACTCATAACTGCTCTCGGGAACCGATGGATTCCCCGCAGGACGAACATCGAATTGTTTGGAGCTCTGGCTGGCATCCCATTTCGCGGCTTCAATGCTGAGATGCCCCGGATAGAGAGCGACCGCAAAATCCGGACGGCAGCTCACTTTGTCGGCCGCATCCACAGCCGGGTAAAGCCGCTGCGCGAAATGCGTGCTCATGGCCGCTACCAGATGCCCGCCCGCTGAAAACCCCAGCACTCCGATCTTGTGCGGATCGATATGCCACTCCGCGGCGTGAAAGCGCACCAGCCCCACCGTCCGCTGCGCATCTTCCAACGCCATCGGCGATTCCGGATAGGGCCCCGATTTGGGATACGGCGCAGATTTCGGATACGGTTCCTGACCCGGCACGCGGTACTTCAACAGCACACACGTGATCCCTTTGGGCGTGAGCCAATCACAGACCTCCGAGCCTTCAAGATCGATGGCCAGAATCTGATAGCCCCCGCCGGGGAAGACGACCACCGCGGCGCCCGTATTCTTTCCCGTTGGCGCATAGACAGTCATCGTAGGCCGCAAGACGTTGTCCACTGCGACCCAAGGCCTGCCGGCAACCAGATCGTCCTTCCCTGTCGTCTCGGCGGACTCTGGCCCCGCGGCAGGCTGCCCATTGGGCGCAACCCCCGGCCATATCGGGATTTGCGTATGCCCCGGCGATGGCTGCCAGGTAAACTTCTGCGCGCTCAGACCACTCCACGCAAAGACAACACAGAGAGCAACAATCAAAGTCTTCATCGGAATCCCCACAGCCTAATATAACCAGTCACTGCCCCGAGCCGTGGGCTCCAAATCCGGATTCTCGGACATTGGAGTCTGCCGAAGCTTTCACAAAGGGCCTCGCGGGCTGGGTGCGTCGATTCGCCTTGGCGGCTGCATTCTCTGGATTGCGAATTGTCTCTACGTGACCGCTTGCAATGCTTTTGCGAGTTCGACGACGCCGATGGCATTTGTTTTGTCATCGAGCGGAAATCGCTCAGTGCCTGGATACACGTAGAACCGCTTCTGCGGCTTGAGATCGGCGCAGGCGGAATGAAAGCTGCGCTCGATCTTCGGCGCGGATGTGCGTTTGACTTCGATGGCCCACAGTTCTCCGCCGGGAATCGTGAGAAGAAGGTCCACTTCGGTTCCGTTGGAGGTTCGATAGTAGTGTGCCTCGGTTCCGTCAGGCGCTGCGGTGATCAGAGTCTCGATGACAAAGCTCTCCCAGGTTTGGCCGACGACGGGATGACCAAGCAAAGCTTCCTTGTCTCGAATGCCTAGCAGCGCATGTGCGATGCCGCTATCGCGCACATAGACCTTGGGGGCCTTGACCAGCCGCTTGCCAACATTCCGATGCCAGGCCGGCAATCGCCGCACGAGCAGCAAATCAACTAGAAGATCAAGATAGCCCGCTGCCGTTTTGCCATCGACGGCCAGACCGCGCGCCAGATTAGCCGCATTCAGAATCTGGGCTTGGTTGTGCGCAAGCATGGTCCAGAATCTCCGCAGCGTTTCTGCCGGTATACGGGGGCCGAATTGCGATATGTCGCGCTCCAGATAGGTGCGGACAAAATTGCGTCTCCAGAGCAGACTGAGATCGTCCGACTCGGCCAGAAAGCTGCGCGGAAATCCACCCCGGACCCAGAGCGTCTCTACCGAAGCCGGATCGATCTCCAGAGCATCGAAGGGGCCGAGTTCCAGATAGGAGATGCGACCGGCCAGGCTCTCGCCGGATTGCTTGAGTAGGTCCATGGCGGCCGATCCGAGTAGGAGAAACCGGCCATTGGCTTTTTCGTGCCTCCGCCCGCGGTCGATGATGCCCCGCAACTGCTGAAACAGTTCCGGCACGCGGTGAACCTCATCGAGGATGACCAATTCGTCTTCGTGGTCCGCGAGATAATTGCTCGGATTGGTGAGCTTGGCGCGGTCGTTCTCGTCCTCAAGGTCGAGGTAGATCGAGGCTGTCTGCGCGCCAATCTCCAAAGCGAGGGTGGTCTTACCTGCCTGGCGCGGCCCCAGCAGGACGACCGCCGGAGAATGGCGAAGCAGTTCATTGAGATGAGGAGTGAGGAGGCGAGGCAGCATGTATGTAATTATAGAGTATAATTCCATATTTACATATAATCTTCGTAACCGTATGCAATTGCTTGTCCTTCGACTGCAATCGCCGCTCAGGGTCAGGGCATTTGGGCGGCGTAATTGGCTTGGAACGGGGCGGTTAGTCCCCGGTGATGCCCGCCGAATCCAGCGGCTCAAGCTCCTTGCCGTCCACTTCCACGGCGAAGCTTTGCATGATGGTGTCCAGGGTGAGGACGACGCGGAAGCTGTTCTTCTTGCGCACCACAATGCCTTCCATGCCGGCGAAGGCGCCCGAGTTGATGCGGGCCCGCTGACCCACCCTCAGCAAAGGGTGCGGTTCGGCGCGGCGGAGGGAAAGGCCGGAACGGAGCGCTTCAATATCGGCTTCAGGCAAAGGGGCCGGCTTGCCGCCTGTTCCGCCCACCATGGCTACTACGCCCGGCACTTCAAGCACTCGCACGCGCTGCGTGCGGTCAATGCGTACGAAGATATAGCCGGGAAAAAGCGGCAAATCCAGAGTGACCCGCGATCCGTCGCTCCACTTGCGCTGGGTGCGGTAGAGAGGCAAATAGTGCTCAATCTCTCTCAGGCTCAGGTGCTGATCCACGCGCTTCTCGTGGCGCGGCGTGGTGTAGACCGCGAACCATTTCGGTGCAGATTGCGCATCCGGCAGCAATGCAGGGGGGGCGTTGCTGGCTTGACTCATCTCCCGATGCACAATTTCAGACACGTCGTTTCGCAATCCTCGCTTGTGTGCGCTTTCTTCCATGCGTGCCACCGGTGCGTTGCATCCAAACCGGCGCTGAAACCACGATAGCATGGGCGCTCAGACGGGGCCGGAGCAAGGTGCAGGAATTCCGGGCGCCTATTCCAGTTGTTGGGTCTCAGTTCCTTCGGGAACCTTCACCACGAACTGGTCGTCCGTGAGTGTCTGATTCTCCTTGACATCCTCGACGTTGAGAACGACCTGATACTCCTCAAGCGGGCGCTTGATGACGATCGTGGAAGGGTACTTGCCGGATTCGAAATCCCGGTAGTTTGCATAATTGACCTGCGTCTCCAGGTTGCCATCGCTGTCATAGAGATCCTGCTGATAGGGCAGCAGATCGTCTCGGTGGAAGGTCACCACGCGCACCGGCGTCAACTGCCGGCTGTCTCCCTTGCGGCGGCTGATGCTCAGGACATATTCCGGGACGGTGTACAGGTGCTTTCTTTCCGCGTCTTCGATCGTTTCCGAATCCGCCACAACGGAGTACAAGTCGTCTGGATCCAGGCCGCGCACCACCATGGCGTCGAAGAAGAACCCAGGGCGCATGTTCTCGATGGCGTTGGCGGACTTCTTCTTCAAGGAGTTGGAGCCCTTGAATGCCTTGCCCTTGAGCGGGACAGAGAGGGTGAAGTCCGTGCCGTCGCTGGCCATGTCAAACGCTTTCACTCCGAGGATTTGCCCTACCACGCGCAGCATTTGAGGCTTGCGCATCAGAATGTGTCCGCGGAGCGAAGTGTAGTCGGTGGCCAAACCCTCTTTGGTCTTCAGTACGCTGGGGTAAATCTCGACCGTTGCGGTCAGTGTATTCAGGGCATCCCAGCGCTGATTGACCCTTGTAACCAGTTCCTCTGGCGTGGCCGTCTGCGTGACCAAGGGAGCCTTGGGCACCGGCAGCTTGCGCGTCATGACGAGGCAACCCGAAAGCAGGAGGGGAAGAAACAGCGCTCCGGCGGACGCCAGGCGACATCGAGCGTTCATCGGCTACCCGCCTTCTTCACTGCCTGACGGTAGCCGGCCACGTTGTGCTGATGTTCCTCGATAGTTCGTGCAAAGAGCGACCGCCCCTGGGGATTGGCTCCGGCCGCCACAAAATACAGATAATCGGTCTTGGCTGGCGCCATGGCCGCACGCAGCGACCGTATGCCGGGGTTCGCCACTGGCCCCGGCGGCAATCCAGTATGGAGATAGGTGTTGTAGGGCGTTTCGTGGTTCAAATCGCTCTGATAGATTGCGCCCCGCCACCGGCCCTCAAGCAGAAGCCCGTAGATCACGGCGGGATCGGTCATGAGCGGCATGTTCTTGGCTAGCCGATTCTGAAGGACGCTGGCGACCAGAGGCCGTTCCGTGTCCACTGCCGTCTCCCGCTCTACCAGGGAAGCCATCGTCACCACTGCATGAAAGTTTCGCTTCAGGCCAATTTGCGCGGCCGCCTTGCGGAATTGACGCACCATTTTGGCAGCAATCTGTGCCGGAGTTGCCTTGCGGGGAAAGCGATATGTATCTGGAAACAGATAGCCCTCCAGGCTCTTTGCTTTAGGGTCAAGGTCGGCGACCAACGCAACCTGCTTCACCGCGGTATCGAGAAAATCCTTTTGTTTACCAAGCCCCGCCTGCTCCAGCCGCGAGGCAATCTCAAAGATGCTTGCGCCCTCGGGAATGGTGACCGTCTTCGTAAATACATCCCCGCGCAAAATCCGTGCATACACCTCGGTGACAGGGGCCGGGTGATCGAACCGGTACTCGCCTGCACTGAGCGAACCACGCTTTAACAATCGCAACAAATCGAAGGCGAAGCGGCTGCGGACAATGCCGGCCGCTTCAAGTTGCCGGCCAATCACTAGGGTGGATGACCCGGGCGCCAGCTCGACAAAGGTCTCGCTCCGTGGGCCAAACGGCATGAATACGAGCCAAGCCGCTGCGCCAGCCACCAGCAGCGCCAAAAGAAAGGCCGCCTTGAAGACTGTCGCCACGCATGAACTTGTATTCTTTTTACCTCTCCGTCCGCGGCCTGCCATTCCCAGGTGACGACCCCCTATGTTAGAGACTCTCGAAAATCCATGCGGACTCTCTTCTTTTGATTGTATCGGTTGGGTCGGCTGCGCCCCCTAAACCCTGGCCGCTCACTGGCAAAGCGCGGGCTTTGTTGTCGTGAATGACGAAATGGGTCGCATGGTCACGGCCTGTGCTTGGGGGGTGGTCTCATTTCCAACCAAAAAGGGGGAGCGCGGGGAACAATTCACACTCGGGTCGCGTAGACCTATTTGGCGCGGTCATGCGTAGAATACCGTCGTGCCGCTACTCGCAAAGGAGAATCTCATGCGGAATTTCGTCAGCGTTGCCGGCCTGGCTACACTGTTTTGCCTGGCGGTCCCCGGCGGTTTTGCCACGACGCCCCCGGCCCCGAAGAGCGGCCAGGCCACCATTGTAATCGTCTTCAAGGATGGCCACCGGCAGAGCTTCAATCTGTCCGATATTGCCAGGGTCGAGTTTCCAGCGGCCCCGGCCGCAGCAACTGCAACTGACAGCAACCCGGCCGTTTCCCTGTTGCCGTCACGCGGCCGTTTCCTAGGCAAATGGGAGGTGGGCGACGGCTCGGGAAATAACTTCTACATCACGCTCGAAGACAGCGGCGATGCAATGCGGTCGCTCGGTCATGTGCATGGCAGGTGGGTCTATGTTGAGGGCGAGGCGCGCATCACCTGGGATGACGCCGCTGAAGACGCCATCCGCAAGGTTGGCTCCACGTACGAGAAATTTGCTTACGGAGCGGGCAAAGCGTTTACCGATACGCCCGACAACGTAACCAGCGCCCGCAGCACCATACCTCATCCCATTTAGGACCTGCCTGGCCGCGCGGATTCCCTACAGCATCCGCGCGATATCCCGCAACTGGCGGGCTGTGGCCTCCAGGAAGGTCTCCGTGCTGGCGCCGGCGGGTTGCTCAAGCCCTGACTTGGCTTGAATGGCGGACGCAATGCGCAGGGCCAGAGCCTCACGGGTGGCAAGGCTCATATCCAGCCGCCGGCTGAAGAACCCCTCCAGCACCTCGAGGTCGGTGGCCGAGAGCTTGGCGATGCCCGTGGCCGGCAGAGTAAAGGCAGTGTGCGGCTCGGGGGCTGGAGCGCGTGGCGCAAATGCCTGTGCCGTGAAGGTGCGGGAGCCCGAGTCGCTCCACATAGGGCTCTCCAGTTCCCGATCCCGCACCACCAAGGTGCCGGCAACCATATCGCCGAGCCGTTGGTGCTGCCGGGAAGAGAACACGGCAATCACGCCAACCGCATAGAAAAGTGGAATCTGGTCAACATAGCGGACAAGATTGCGCGCCATGGATTCGAACAGCCCGATGGCCCTGCCAGAGCGCTGGATGACGCGAATCCGCGCCACCCGCTTGCCGGGAGTGCGTCCATTCCAGAAGGCCTCAAAAAGGGTGAAATAACCCCACTGAAGCAAAAAAACAATAAAGATGAAGATCGCCGTGGCCCACTGCACTGAGATTTTTGAGAACGACTCGATGCCGGGAAGAAAAAAGGAGAACAGAATGACCAACACCAACAGCCCTGCTCCCCAGATCAGATAATCCACCAGCAGCGCGATAAAGCGGCTGCCAATACCCGCAATGGGCATCTCAATGTCCACCAGCTCTGGCGTATCGATGCTAAGCTGGTCAGAACTCAGGTTCATGGCGAAAGTCCTCTCAAACCAGTGGATTCAGAAGCGGCGGCCTCATTGGGACCGGCTGTCTGCTCTCCTGTCCCAATCCGATCGTAGCGGTCTGGGACAGCTTTCCCGCGCCGAATTGCAGGAACTCGCCCTGCTTTATCGGCAAGTGGCGGCAGACCTTTCCGTGCTGCGCCAGGACTCCACCGCCCGCACCTACGCGCTGCATCTGAATCATTTGCTGGCTCGCGCCCACCATATCATCTATTCTGGCCGCAAGACGAATCTTCTCACGCTCTTTCGCTTTCTCAGGGACGAATATCCGGTCATCTTCAGGCAGCACATCGGCTTCGTGCTGGCTTCAGTGCTCGTCACCGTGGCCTGGGGCTTGGTGGGCGCGGCAGTTACCAGTGCACGCCCGGAGTTTATGCGCCACTATCTCGGCCCGGAGATGATCGCCACCATGGAGCGGCACCGTATGTGGACCGAATCCATCGTAAGCGTTGCGCCCAAAGAAACCAGCCACATCATGACCAATAACCTCTCGGTATGCTTTGCCATCTTTGCCGGCGGCATCGCCTTCGGGCTGGGAACCTTCTTCTATCTCTACTTCAACGGCATGATGCTGGGCGTGATTGGCGCGGCCTGCCATCAATACGGCATGTCGCTGGCGCTGTGGAGCTTCGTTGCGCCCCATGGATCGCTTGAGCTGCCTGCCATCCTCATCGCCGGTGGAGCGGGATTCCGCCTCGGCCACGCCATGCTCTTCCCTGGCGCGTTGCGCTGGAAAGAATCGGTGGCCCGCGGCGGCATGGAAGCCACACGGCTGGTCTCTGGCATCATTCCCATGCTGATCATCGCAGGATGCCTCGAGGGTTTCTTCTCCCCCTCGAAAGCCCCTGTCTGGCTCAAATTCACCGTGGGCGGGCTGCTCTTCTCGCTGCTGTTGGTGTGGCTCTTCCGGCCGGTGAAGGCAACCGTAACGAACAGATGAAGACCCTCACGGGATTTCTTCAATGCTCTGAATGCTGTCGTCCGCTAACTTGCCAATCCCGCGCAGCGGGAGCTAATTCGCCAAAAAGCATTCCATCGTTCTCCGCGCCCTGCTACAACGCGCCTCCCGAACGGAGTTTTTCAGCAGCTTGTTTAGCATCGAGGGAATCCGAATCGAGAAGTCGGGACTCAAGCTGAGTCTCTGACTGTGCATTGCTTCACTTGCCGGGAGGGTTTGCGGCCATCGGCGGCATCTTCAGGAATTGCTCCACTGGAAGCGCGTGCCGAGTCATCCGCGCCGTCAGAATCGCGCCTTTAAAATAAAACTCCTTGTTGATTCGAGCCCCAACCGAGGAATGCCCTGGGAGTTGCGGACCCAGCTGCAAAGCGCCCGAGCCCTCTAGCTCGCCGTCAACATAATTCCTGAGCTCTTTGCCGTCATAAACAGCAGTAACTCGATACCATTGCCCAAGCGGGTGCAGCAGCTTGCAATTGAGCAGCGTCAATCTCTCACCGGCGGTCATTGCGAAGCTGTCCAGGCACCATTGCCCATCCAAGATACGGATTTCGAAAAGCATCCGATTGTCGGTGTCCTTGCCAGTCTGCGGATCCTGCTCCTGAAGGTGAAAGAATCGCTGGGCCTGTGCGCCATCCGCATCCGGCCGGAAGATCACTTCCCATGTGTACGCGGAAACCCCCGCCAGCGGATGCACGCCCACAAGCAAAGCATCGTCCACGCCGTTAAACTCGACAGCCTTTCCATAGGGGGATTGGATCACGCGCGGATGGCCAAGTACGGTCACAGGATGTCCGCCGAGAGTGCTGATCTGGTCGAAATTCCAAACCTCTGCCTCCGGAGTAGTTGCCTCCCTGGCCACTGCGGGGGCCTGTGGGTATGCGAAGGCTGCGATCATAGCGAGTCCCGCCAGGGCTGCGGATTTGAGTCTCCTGCCTTGCATCATCCTGTTTCACTCCGGGGAGCCTGACGGCTCATCGATGGGTTCTAAGCCTCTGCTTGTTGCTACTTTGGCGCAACCGGTTGCAGCCACGCTCCGTTTCCCGCGGAATCCCACACGTCGAACCGGATCCACTTCTTGCCCGTCGCGTCGAAAGGAATCCTGAACGTCTTCGTCCCGAACGGTTCAGTATCCGTCAGCTTGATGATCTCACGCTCCACCTTCGATCCGTCGCTCCACACTAACTCGGCAAACTCCAGTGGGAAGGTGTATTCGATGCTGGCCGTGTAGATGCTCTTCGCGCCGGAGCCCTCGATCCCCCATTTGTGGAACAATATCTCGCCCGAAGTGCCGAAGAAGTTGCCCGCGCGAATTCCCTCGACGACCGGAGCCCAGCTTTCATTGTAGGCCGGCACTTTATCGAGCTTCAGGTAATTGATGGCGAGCATCGGATAAGTCTCATCGCCGGGAACCTTCATGTAAGTGTCGCCCTCAGAAAGCATGAACTTCGGCTTGGGCGCCCAGTTACTCATGTCGTCGTTTACCCCGAAACAGCGATGCTCGCACATGCGCGACTGCGACAGATCCACGGGCAGCGACTCCCACGACTCGCCGATGAAACGGTCGCTGAGAAAGTAATCCTTGTCCTTGTACATGTCGGGATACATCGCCGAACTCTTGGTGCGCGGGTGAGCTGTCCACAGAATGCCCTGTTCCGTATTCACCATCTTCATCACATCGTCTGCAGAACCCAGATGATACACGGGGCCGTAGACAGGATCGTTCTCCTCGAATGTCTGCCCCTCGGGGCGCGGCTCAGCATGGCTGAAGTAAATTGGCTTTGGCGTCATCAGGTACCAGTGGCCGCCAAGATACGAGTTAGCCTCCTCGGCAGGAATCACCAAAAAATTCTTGTCGGAGAGCCGTCGCGCCCCTTCAAAATAGAGCTTCTGCTCCATAAAGCGCTTCGGGCCAGGATCGGCGAAGTCGGAGTCGTCGTGAAAGTCTCCAAGATAAACAATGTTGATCCCCAACCCGCGAAAGACTGGCGCCCATGTGGGCATGTAATCCGAAGTTCCACGATCGCGAATCATCTCATTCAGCTCAAGATGAAAATGGCCTGTCACCGTCTTGAAGCCAGGTATTGGCTTGTAGACATCGTCGTGCGTATACGCCATGACGGCCTGTTGCGTTGCATGATCGCCGTTAGGACTTAGATAGTAGTACACGGCCATGCGCTGCACGGTGCCCGGGGGCGCGTTATAGAGCGCATAATTCTCGACCTGTTCGCGCGCCACGCTTACGCGCATCTTCCAAACTTCGTCAGTCACTCCCCACGGCGCGTAACCCTCGCCTCGCTCAGGTTGCATCACGCCAAGAGAAAACGAACTGTCATTGTCCTTGCGATAGTAGACATAGCCGAGATTCACCTCGTTCTCGCGCGCAAAGAAGAACTTGTGAGGTGGAGGAAAAACTGCCAGCGATCCGGCGCCGGCATCCAGAATCTCCAGCCGGTTGCGTGCTCTCACATTCACAGGTTCTTGATTGGCCTCGCCTCCGAAGTCATTCTCTTGCCACACCTGCGAAGTATCTCGCCAGACTACTTTCGTATTGCCGTTGATAGAGAAGCCCTTCAGGCCGGCCTTGTAGATATAGGCCACGTCAGACGCATCGGTCTTCGCCAGCGCTTCCTGCCGCAGAAGATTCGATCCCTTGTAAACCGTGAATTGCAGATCCCCGGCAAACAGCCCGAGAGTAAGTCCATTGAACGTGACACTGACTCGGTCGCCATCGGTCTTCACCGTGCAATTATCGGACTTATAACTCACCGCCGCGCGCGCGATCTCGTCTGCTGTCCGCGGCGCGCCCGCCAAATGACTCTTTCCGGGAACCACCAGAGGGGCATCCCAGAAAACATTCCATTTATACTCTTCTTCGTTCGCCGGAGTATCTTTGCCTAACTTCTTCAGGATGCTAAGCTCTGTAATGGAAATGCGCCGCCGCCCCGTCGTTACCTCAAACTGCGGAGTCAGATCTTTGCCAAGGACAATCCATGCACTGCCGGAATTCCGTGCCGCAAATTCCTCGATTAGAGGTTGACCGTCACGCAGCGTGAACCGCGCCCGCAGTTGCTGCCCCTGCTCGCCTTCCCAGGCCAACTCGACAGAGCTGCTGCTTGCCACCGCTTTGACGCCCTCGATGCTCTTGTAATCCTGCATGTTGCAGTGTAGCGTCTGAGCCGTTCCCACGCTGGCAAACAGCCCCAAACCGAAGATAGCTCCCCATAACTTCATGCCCGTCACCGTATGTTGCCTTCCCCGTTCTTGAATACAGATCGCAATTGGCCGTCAGCCCGATCCATGCTTTCCGGAACGGATGCTGCTGGACTCGCCACCTCAATATACAGCGAGCAACACGGTATTTCCAATCCGGTAACGGGCCCCCTCATGCTGTCCTCGCGCCCCCGCTCTGCTGCCCCATGTCCAATAAGTCTGTGTCAGCACAGCCGGCAACCAGCCCGCCCCAGCCAGGCCCGCTGGCAGCTTTTGCAGAATCCACAAGATTTTTTTTATCGCCCAGGCTGCTTTCAGTGCATAATTTCAAGCAACCCGCATTTGCACGCTGGTTGATCCCCCCTACCCACAGCCATCGAGGAGCGGCCCATGATTGATCTCAATGAAGTTGGAGCTTTTCCTGAACTCGCTCTGCACGGACTGTTTAGTGTGCGCCTTGGAATCTATCTTCCCGGCATTCATCCTGGCGACAACTTCGAGGTTGTGGCGCGCGTCATTCACAGCATTGACCAGTTCGACCCCAGCGTACCTGCTGCCAGTTTTCCTCTCAACTGGCAGCAGGGCAGCGCCCTCGACCTGTGGACCACAACCGTCACGCTGACGCCTGCCGCAGGATCGCACCTGGGAGAGATCGGCGAGCATCTCTACCGCTATGAGCTTTGGTGGACGCCGCCCGGCGGAACGCAGCAGTGTGTTTGCCCATGGATCGTCGATCCGTTTGCGCGCGAGGCCGAGATGGGCCGCATGTCGGCCTTCACGCTCGACCCCGCGCCGGTTCCATTTACCTGGACTGACGATGCCTGGAAGACGCCGGAGCTCGATGACCTGGTGGTCTATGAGTTGCAGGTCGAAGAGTTCAACGATACCTTCGACGGAGTCATCGACCGCCTGACTTATCTGGTGAGTCTCGGCGTCAACTGCATCGAGCTCATGCCAGTCACCAGCATGCAGCTGGACTTCGACTGGGGCTACGGCCCATTGCATTATTTCGCGCCCAGCTCGCGCTTCGGCGGCAATGCCGGACTGAAGCGCCTGGTTGACGCCGCGCATGCGCGGGGAATCGCTGTCATCCTCGACGTTGTTTATGAACACGTCGATGGCATGTTCGCTTACTTTTCTGTCTATAACAGCCTGGCCGGCACCGCAGGCGCTCCCAACCCGCCCAATCCCATGATGGATGGCTATAACATCTACGGCTTTGGCCCCAAGCCGGACTTTGCCGGCGCATTTACCTTGGACTACTTTCTCAACGCCAATCAGCAATGGCTCGATGAGTATCACGTGGACGGCTTCCGCTACGACGAAGTGACCGACCTTTACGTCTTCCCCATGGATGCAGGCTATCGAAGCCTTGTGCAGAAGACTTATCTGCACTCTCTCACATTGCCGCGCTTTCAGGGCACAGGCGGCTACAGCCGCCTCGTCCAATGCGCCGAAGCGCTCGACAAAGCGGCCACCGTGATGACCCAGAGTTACACCAACAGCGCATGGCAAAACGGCCTGCTCTATCTCGCCGAAGCTGTGGCCAGCGGCGCAGCTCCGCAAGACAGCTATGGCCACCAACTGGACCCCGGCTTTATGGGATTTCCCTCGACCACCACCGCAGTGGATGCCGTCGGCAACGCACTCCAGATGCCGGTTGCTCCCTTCCAATACATCGAGTCGCACGATCACAGCCAATTGATTGTCTTTGCCAGCCCCGGCAGCGACTCCGGCGATCCCATCCCCGAAGGCGACCGCAACCGCTTCTTCAAGTTACAGCCTCACGCCATCGCCCTCTACACGTTGCAAGGCATCCCCATGTTATGGCAGGGTCAGGAGTTTGCCGATAACTACGCTCTTCCGGATAACGGCCTCGACCGTGTCCATCTGGAGCGAGTGACTCACTGGGAGTATTTCTACGATGTGCCCGGCAATACGCTGGTAAGTCTCTACCGCCGCCTGGGCGCTCTGCGCCGCAGCGTAAGCGCGCTGCGCAGCCGCGCGTCTTATTACTACTATCAGCAATCGCTTCAGGGCACGCAGGTAATCATCTATTCCCGTCACGCCGTGGCCGCGGGCGCAAATCCGGAGTCGTGGGCGCTGGTGCTGCTCAACTTCGCCGATGCCGATGCCACCGTCAATGCGCCCTTTCCGGTTGCCGGCACATGGCGCGAGATGGTCGACGACACTCTGCGCGCGGCCCCGCTTGAAGTGCAGCCCGCTACCAACGGCCAAACGATCGCCCTGCAAGTGCCCTCCAACTACGGCCAGATTTGGGTCAAGACCGCCTGAGATACTGGGTGCCCCACCCTCGGCACGTCTCTGTTTTTGTGCCTAGGGTGGGCTTCGTCGCGGCCCAGGTGCGAAGCCCCCGCTGTCATTCCACCCGCCTTCGCTGCTAAACTCCCCCTTCAGGGAAATGTGAGCAAGATTGCTTCCGCTCACCTGGAGGGTACCCGTGCCAGACTCTCAACCGCCTGTCTTTCAGCCTTTTGTCTCGCCCAGCGAAAAGCCCCGCGAGTTCACCTTCCGCGCCATTCTGCTCGGCTCCATCTTCGGCATTATTTTTGGTGCAGTCACGGTTTACGTAGGTCTGCGCGCCGGCCTCACCGTAGCCGCCTCCATCCCCATCGCGGTGCTCTCCATCAGCATTCTGCGCGCCTTCGGCCGCGCTTCCATCCTTGAAAACAACATCGTCCAGACGACCGGCAACGCAGGCCAGTCCATCGCTTCGGGCGTCATCTTCACCCTGCCCGCGCTGGTCTTTCTCGGCTTCGATCTCGAGTACTCCCGCATCTTCTTCCTCGCCCTCATCGGCGGCTGGCTCGGCGTACTCTTCATGATTCCTCTGCGCCGCCAGCTCATTGTCCAGGAACACGAAACCCTCAAATACCCCGAAGGCACCGCCTGCGCCGAGGTGCTCATCGCGGGCGAGCGTGGAGGTTCCTTCGCTAGCCGCGTCTTTCTCGGCCTGGGCCTCGGCAGCCTTTACACCCTCTTCCAAAACGAGAACATCTTCAAGGCCTGGCCTGGCACTCCCGAGTTCCAGCCTGACTTCGGCCTCCAGCACATCCTCAGAGGCGCTGCCATAAAGGCTGAGGCCACGCCAGAATATCTGGGCGTCGGCTACATCATCGGCCCGCGCGTCGCCGGCGTCCTTTTTTCCGGAGGCGTCTTCTCCTGGCTTGTCCTCATGCCCCTCATCTATTTCTTCGGCAAGGAGCTCACCCACCCCGTCTATCCCGGCACCATCCTCATATCCCAGATGGGCCCCAGCGACCTGTGGAAGACCTACATCCGTCCCATGGGAGCCGGCGCGGTCGCCTGCTCCGGACTCATCACCCTGCTGCGCACTCTGCCCACCATCGTCAGCGCGCTCACCGCCGGCTTCAAAAACCTGCGTCCCGGCACAGCAAGCCAAGCCAAGCCCCTGCGCACTGAGGACGACCTCTCCATGCGCACGGTCGTCCTCGGCTCGCTCGTGCTCATCGCCTTCACCTTCTTCTTTCTTCAATTCAAGCCCGTGCCCGGCGCCTACGTGGGCATCCTGCCCAATCTGGCCGCTGCTCTGCTCGTCGTTGTCTTCGGATTTCTCTTTGTCACCGTCAGCTCCCGCATCGTCGGACTCATCGGCAGCTCCGCCAACCCCATGTCCGGCATGGCCATCGCCACCCTCATGGCCACCTGCGCCATCTTCCTCGTCGAGGGCTGGACGGCTCCCGCTTACGGCGCTCTCGCCATCACCATCGGCGGCATCGTTGCCATCGCCGCGGCCAACGCCGGAGACACCTCCCAGGACCTCAAGACCGGCTACATCGTCGGTTCCACGCCCCGCCTCCAGCAGCTCGCCCTCATGATCGGCGTGGTCGTCTCCACCATCTCCATTGGTTGGACGCTGAACGTGATGAATGACAACTTGCAGGAGTTTCATGCCGCCCCGCAGGCTTGGGATCTCAGCGTCCCCCACTCCGGCGTCGCCGTCCAAAACGATGTCAAGCATCTGCCCGATCAGATCCACGTCCTTGGCCCCAACAACACCTCCGCCATCCACCCCAAATCCGAGTACATCGTCCTCAACGCCATTGGTTCGGCTGAGTTAGCGGATGGCAAATACCTCTACTCGCCCGCAACACATCAAATTGAAGTCCAGTGGATTCAGGGCATCGGCAGCGAGAAGGCCGCCGCGCCGCAAGCCCGCCTCATGGCCACCGTCATCAACGGCATCCTCACCCGCAAGCTCGCCTGGGGACTGGTTCTGCTCGGCGTCTTCATCGTCATCGCCGTCGAGCTGCTGGGAGTACGTTCGCTGTCGTTTGCAGTCGGCGCCTATCTCTCCATCGGCACCACGCTCGCCATGTTTGTCGGCGGCATGGTCCGCTGGTTCGTCGATCAAGCCGTCAAAAAAGCCGGTGGCGATGCAGCCGACCAGGAAAGCGAAATCTCCCCCGGCTCCCTCTTCGCCTCGGGCCTTATCGCCGCCGGCGGCATCGTCGGCCTCTTGGGCGTAGCTCTCAAGGGTTACGAAGCCACCGTAGGCAAAGACGACATCCTCAATTTCCCGCCCACCTTCTTAGATAACAACTATGTTTCGGTAGCCGCCTTCGCCGCGCTGGCGTTCGCCCTCTACTACTTCGCGCGGAAGCCGCTGAAGAGGTAGAGGGACGCGAACTAGAAGTTAGCGTAGGCGAGCAGCTAATGATCGGGTTGCGAACTAACCGGAGATAGGAGCCATGGAACAGTACATTCACACACTCATCGCTGCTAATTCTGCATACGTTCCAAAACCCACGCAGATCGGGGAGTTTTTTGACGCACTCATCAAGTCTTTCCACTTTCGGGTCATCTATGATCAGCCATTCCAGCCAGGGCTTCGGGTCATGAAGCCAGGCGGGCGAACCCGGACGGGCAGAAACACGTTCACGGGAGAAACAATTACGATTCCGATGTACGATCACATCGCGATCGAAGAAACCACTGAGATTCCTCCGCTTATCAAGAATTTGGAGGAATACCGCGTCGGCGCTTCAGGCGAATGGAAATCAGCCGACGCTCCGATTTCCTTTCTCAAGACGGACAAGACCCCTTTTAAAGACTACCCGATATGCGATGTAAGCTGTAACATCCAGCCTTCACCCGTATCGACTTCGGAATGGGACGTCGATGCGGGTCCCAATGTTCGAAATGTGCCCCGTTTCGGCAGCGTTTGGAACGGTGAAAGCACAACAGGAATTTTTCCAAACCCTTGGACGGGCGCGGTGATCGAAGTCTCAAACGCAAGCGCTGCCCGGTTCTGGATTGAATTCGAGTTTGGCAGGTTTATCTATCCCGAAATAGACAAGAACTTAGATGTCCTCAGCCCGCTACTACTCGAGAAGACAGAGGAATGCTTTCAGACTAAGTTAGTCCAGGGTTGCCGATTCTGGTGAACCTCCCGATGCCGGTTGCCCAAGGTCCCACTTCTGAGACCTGGAATAGCAAAAAAGCCTAAGCCGCCACCTGCAACCGCACCCCTTCATGCGCGGGTAGGATATTTATATCTATGGCCTTTTATAGCTTGTCATCCTGAGTGAAGCGCAGCGGAGTCGAAGGACCTGCGGTTGTCTTTCCTTGACTGAGACTTTGTCGTTGGCTTTCTCTCTCTACTACTTCACCCGCAAGCCATTAAAGAAGTGAGCGGCGCTCGATTACTTCTTCTTGCCACCTCTCGACGCCAGGACAGCAACCAACGAACCCATCAATGCCGCCAGGACGCGCATCCTATCGGCAACATCCATCCAACTGAATTGAATTTCACAAAACACTCTCCTTCATTTTTCTATAAAGCATAATATGACTGTCCGCCGAACGGCTAGCCTCAGAGGCTCCCCAGAGCTATTCACTAGCTTTGGCTGCCAATGCCGCAACCACCGCGATATTGGTTAGCAATTCCTGCGGGAATCCGTGGCGTTCCTGCAAATAGTCTGGGCTGTTGTAGGAGATCCAGGTCTTCCCATTCGAGTCTTCCCAGACGAGAATCTTGAGCGGCAGGTCGATCGCCGCGCTCGGCGTAGCCTTCATAATCGGCGTGCCCGCCTTGGGGCTGCCGAAGATCAGCAGCTTGGTAGGAAGCATCTTCAATCCAGCTTTTTCCGCTTCTCCGCTGTGGTCCACCAGGGCAAACAAGGTAACTCCCTTGGCTTCGAGAATCCCCTTGAGCTTCGCCACCGTCTCGTCAACGGAGTGGTTGCTGGAAACGTCAATGATCCCTTTGTCATGACCCAATGTCATGGATACCTCCTTATTGTTGCCGGCGCTCCATCCTGCGCCGCTTTACACAGAGAATAAGCCTACCCAGCCACCCGCAACCGCACCCCTTCATTCTCCTGCAAGCAAGCAACGAGATTGAACAGATTAGAGGCCGCCGGATTCCCCTTCGCCCCAAACATCGGATAGAGCGTCTTCTCGTGAATGCCGATCCTCTCCGCCAGTGCGGGAAAGTCCAAAGTAGCATCATGGTCGGATTGTGATGTATGATGATTGATGCGTAATGTTTTCTGCAAAAGGAACCTGGATGCGCACCACCCTTGCCATTGACGATGACGTGCTTGCCGCTGCGAAGGAAATGGCTGCTACCGAGCGAAAGAGTGTGGGCGAAGTGATCTCCGCGCTGGCCCGGCAGGCGATGCGGCCCGCTGTTTCCGGCCTCAAAACCCGCAACGGCGTGCCCCTGCTCCCGGTGCGCTCCGGCGCGCCGCGTGTGACCTCCGAGCTGGTCCGCCAGCTCCAGGAAGAGCTCAAGTGACACGCTATCTGTTGGATGTGAATGTCCTGATCGCCCTTATCGATCCGGCGCATGTGCAGCACGACCGGGCCCACGATTGGTTTACCGCGCAAGGCCGGCAAGCATGGGCAACCTGCCCGCTGACCGAAAACGGTGTTCTTCGCATTGTTGGCAGCGCCCGCTACCCCAGCTCGCCCGGAACCCCGGCAGCGGTCGCGGAGATGGTTTCGATTCTGCGCGCCCTCGGTGGCCACGAGTTCTGGCCGGACGACATTATCCTCCTCGACCGCCGGCTCGTCGATAGCGCCCGTTTGCTCGATTCAGGCCAGGTGACCGACACCTACTTGCTAGCCCTCGCACGCGCCCATGGAGGGCAGTTGGCGACCTTCGATCGCCATCTGGTGACCGATGCAGTCGTCGACGGTCCGCGCGCGCTCCATTTGATCGTTTGAGAGGGCCGCCCAAGGTCTCGGCGTTGAAGGTGTGACGCCGGCAGAGAACTGCCAGCAAAACCGCCGCAGGGTTTGCAGAAAATAACCTTCCCTTGGCGCACTATGGTTGATATGGGACAAAGGATGAACCCGCGTCGCTGGGATGGCCGGATTGCTAACTATGAAAAACATCGCAGAGGGTCTGTTAACTACAAAATTAATACCGCTACCCCCCTCCAATATTTTCAATACCTTGCAGATAATTAATTCGATAACAGCCGGTTGCCCATCTTTCACGCACGATGCGAAGATTCTCCCTCGGAAACCTGAGAATCCAGCTTCCCAAAATATCCCCAAACGCAACGGCGGCCTGGGCGCATTGCCCAGGCCGTCGCCGGTGATCTGTTGGTATTGGACTAAGGCCATCGCGCTGCCGCGAGTGCCCGGGCGTCTTCACATTGGCATCGTTGCCTCGTCGCGACCGCTCGTATGGCGATACCCGCTAAGGCGGGCTCCTCGGCGACTGCATGAGTCGCGCAAATGGAAAATCACCATCTTGCGCATCGGTTAGGAGGGTTGCATATCCAGTGAAAAAGCAGTAGCATCCAGTGCGGTTTGAATTCTCTCCGCCGGAGCAACCAGGGGGTCTGGGGCGCGATGCCCTAGGCCTCAGTCACCTCACGTACGTAACATCTACAAGAATTTTTCTGCATCTTTTGGATCTACCTCCTTCCCCGTGTGAAATTAATCTAGTCCTCAATTCACGCGGCGTCAATGAAACTTTTCGTCCACATCCAAACTTTTTCCGCCCGCCGTCCCCAACTCAGTACTCCCTAACCCCTAACCCCTAATCCCTAGTCATTACCAGATATGCAGCCACTCTTCATCCCTCCCGATGCGCACCGGCGCCTTGAATAGCTCGCTCAGCCTCGCTTCGGTGAGTAGTTCCTCCCGCGGCCCGTCGCCCACAATCCGCCCGTCCCGCATGAGTATCACCCGCTCGATCTCCGGCAAAATGTCGCCCAAATGATGCGTCACCAGCACCAAACCCGTGCCCTCCCGCGCCAGCCGCCGCAGCGTCTCGCGCAGTTCCCGTTGCGCCGCCAGGTCCAGCGCATTCGAGGGCTCGTCCAGCAGCAGTTGCCTGGGCCGATGCACCAGCGCACGCGCAATCAGAATCCGCCGCTTCTCCCCGGCAGACATTTCGCCCACCAGTTGCCCGCCCAGATGCAGAGCCTCCATCCGCTCAAGCGCCTCCACGGCGCGCTCACGCATCTCCGCCGTCACGTGCAGATTGGGCCACAGCGTTGAAGCCGAAAAGAACCCGGCGATCACCGCATCGAGCCCGGTGGTCACGGCGGTCCGCTCGCCCGGCAGCTCACCCAGCAACCCCGCCGCCACCACGCCAAAGTGGCGGCGCAACTGCGTCAGATCCCACCGCTCGCGGCCAAAAATCCGCACCGACATTCCCGGCTGAACGATGGGATAAATCTGGCAGGTCATGGCCAGAATCAGTGTCGACTTTCCGCACCCGTTCGGCCCCAGAATGGCCACATGCTCCCCGGCGCGAATCGTCAGGTTCACATCGTGCAGCACCACCCGCTCGCCGCGCGCCACATTTACCTGCCGCAGTTCAAGGAACTGGCCTTCCTCCACAATCTCCACCGCTTCCGCATCGTTCTCCGCCATCGCACCCTCATCCACCTGCTAGATTAAATGGGATAACGCCCATGCCCACGACCGGAACCGATATGCCTGACGCCTCCCAATTTCTCATCCCCCGCGGCTTCCGCTTTGGCGCTGTCAAAGCCGGCCTCAAGAAGAGCGGCCGCACCGACTTTGCCCTCATCGTGGCCGATGCGCCGGCCAGCGCCGCCGCCGCCTTCACAGCCAACCGCGTCATCGCCGCGCCGCTGATCGTGGACAAAGAGCATCTCCGCGCCAGTGGCGGGCGTGTTCGCGTGGCCGCCATCAACGCCGGCAACGCCAACTGCGCCGCTGGTGAGCCCGGCATGATCGCCGCCCGCGTCACCTGCGCCGCCGCCGCCGCGATCTTCGATTGCCCGCCCGAGCAGGTTTTCCCCTCGTCCACCGGCATCATCGGCGTCCCCCTGCCGGCGGAAAAGCTGATCGCCGTTCTCCCCGCGCTCGCCTCGTCGTTGGGTTCGGAGTTCGACCACTTTCAGCAGGTTGCCCAGGCCATTCTCACTACCGACACCGTGGAGAAGATTGCCTTCGCGCACCTCGAAATCGATAACAAAGAAGTTCGCATCGCCGCACTCTGCAAAGGCGCAGGCATGATCCATCCACAGCTCGTTCCCCACGCCACCATGCTGGTCTACGTGCTCACCGACGCCGCCGTCGAGCCCGCTGTGCTGGATGGCTACCTCCGCGAGGCTATCGAGGTCAGCTTCAACCGCATCTCCGTGGATGGCGACACCTCCACCAACGACACCGTCCTGCTGCTCGCCTCTGGAGCCAGTGGCGCAACCATTGGTCCCGGCAACGCCGAGTTCGCCGCCGCCCTCACCCAAGTCTGCACCTCGCTCGCACGCCAGATCGTCGCCGACGGCGAAGGCATCACTCACGTTGTCGAATTGCAAATCGACGGCGCGGCCACCAACGCCGACGCCCTCAAGGTTGCCAAGGCCATTGCCCACTCGCCCCTGGTGAAGACAGCCTGGGCCGGCGGAGATCCCAACTGGGGCCGCCTGGCCGCCGCTATAGGCTACTCCGGCGCGGAAATCGATCCCAATCGCTTCGACATCCAATTCGGCGACCTGCCTATCTGTCGCGACGGTGGCCGAGCGCCCGAATTCGACGAAGCTGCCGCCCATGCCTATATTGCGCAGCGCGAGTTCACCATCGCCATTCAGCTCCACCAGGGGCCCGGCGCTTGCGTCTTCTGGACCACCGACCTTACCCACGAATACATCCACATCAACGCCGACTACTCCAGTTAGCCGCCTTCATCCATTTGGTCCGCAGCCCCGAAAGGCTCTATACTCATCTCCCGTACACTACCCGTCGAACCGGCCCCAAATTTAGCATTCTTCCGGCAAGGAGCAAGACCCATGGCCGCTATCACGCCCATCCGGGAATCCGATCTCGAGTTCGACAACGGCAGCTTCGATTCAGCGGCCTTCGCCGCTCGTGCGCTCTCTAGTTGGAAGGAGCTGGCTGCGGTCATCGATCACACCCTTCTCAAGCCCGACGCTACCCGCGATCAGGTCCGGAACCTCTGCGACGAGGCCATCCGCTACCGATTTGCCTGTGCCATGGTTAATCCAGTCTGGGCATCCACTGCGGTTGGCGTCCTCTCCGGAACGGGCGTTCCTGTCGGCGTAGTCATCGGCTTTCCCCTGGGCGCTTCCCTAGTCTCCACTCTCCGCCAGGAAGCGGCCGCACTCACCCGTCTCGGCGTTCGTGAGCTGGATATGGTCATCCCCATCGGCCAGCTCAAAAGCGGCAATCACCAAGCCGTACACCACGCTATCCACGGGGCTGCCACGGTCGCCCATCATCACGGCGCGCTGCTTAAGGTCATTCTTGAAACCGCTCTGCTCACCGTAGCGGAAAAGCTCCGCGCCTCTGAGATCGCCATCCAGGCTGGCGCAGACTTACTCAAGACCTCCACCGGCTTCGCCTCCGGCGGCGCAACCCCAGCCGATGTGGCGCTGCTCCGAGGCGTGGCGGGTGGCCGTTCCGGGGTCAAAGCCTCAGGCGGCATCCGTACCCTCGCCGACGTTCGCGCCCTGCTTGAGGCCGGCGCCAACCGCATCGGCGCATCGGCATCGGTCGCCATCGTCCGCGAACTCGGTGCTCCTTAGACGGTCCAGCCCGCCGCTGTAGCCTCCGAACTCTGAACCTCGCCCATGGCGAAAGCTAACACTGCCAGGAACTTGGCTTGTGCTGAGGCGCAGGGGAGAAGACCTCTGAATTCAAGCTGATTCACCTTCCCCGGCAGAACGCCCGCACCACCGGGTAATGCCCGTTTGGATGTTCTCTCCGATGGTAAGATGGGAACGGCGCGTTGGAAGGCAACTGTAAGGAGCTGTAAGAGGGTATCCGTTTGAAGATCGCCATCGTCGGCTGCGGCAAGATTGCAGATGCGCACGTTGAAGAAATCAGAAAGATTCCCTCCGTTCACCTGGCTGCGGTGTGCGACGTTGAGCCAGTTATGGCTGAGCAGTTGGCTGTGCGCTTCGCCATTCCTGCCCGCTACTCCGATCTCGCGCGCATGATTGAAGTCGAGAAGCCGGATGTTCTCCACATCACCACGCCGCCGGAATCCCATCTGGCTCTTACCCGCCAGGCGTTTGCCGGCGGATGTCACGTTTTCCTTGAGAAGCCCACGGCCCTCCACCATTCCGATGCCGAGGCCATCGTTGCCGCAGCCGTCGCGTCGGGCCGCAAGCTGGCCGTGAATTACTGGCCCAACTTTGAGGCCCAGGCGCTGGAGTTGCGCCGCCTCCATGAGACAGGAGTGCTGGGCGCACCAGTTCATGTCCACAGCTTTTTGGGTTACAACCTCAACGGCGAATACGGCATGGCCATTCAGCGGGATCCCAACCATTGGGTGAATCGCATGCCGGGAAAGCTCTTCCAGAACATCCTCGATCACGTGATCAACAAGATCGTTCCATTTCTTGAGGATGACCAGCCGTATATTCACGCAATCGCCTTTCGTCGGGAGGCGGCTGACACAGTCTCTATCCCGCATCGTCTTCTGGATGAATTGCGTGTGATGATTCGCAGCGGGGATATGACCGGCTATGCAACTTTCAGCGCCCATATCCGCCCCATCGGCCACTCATTGCGGGTTTACGGAACCAAGAACACGGTTCATGTTGACTTTAATGCCCGAACCATCGCGCTTGAAAGAGAACAGGGTTTACCGTCTGCTCTCGGGAGACTCTTCCCGCCCTTCCTCGTCGCCAACGATTACTTGCGCCAGGGCTTGAAAAATGTGAGCAGCTTCTCTCATGCGCGCTTCCATTACTTTGACGGCATGCGCCGCCTCCTTTCAGAGTTTTATCTTTCCATCGAAATGGATTCCCCACCTCCCATCTCCTATCGCGACATACTGCGCGTCTCGGCCATGATTGAGAGAATCCTGGAGCAGGCTTATCCGGAGGTAAGCGAGTGAAAATCCTGGTTACAGGCGCGGGAGGCTTCCTCGGATACCATGTCGTCGAACGCCTCCTTGCTCATGGGCACAGCGATATTCGCTGCTTCTTTCGCGATGCCGCGAAAGCGGAACGCATCCTGCCGCTCGTGAACTCCCATCCCGAGGCGAAAATCGAACTCTGCTACGGAAATCTGCGCTCCCCATCCGACTGCGCCAAGGCAGTCGAAGGTGTTTCGCTCGGCTTCCATCTCGCCGCGGCCATGAAAGGCGCTCCAGCTGAGCTCTTCTTCGATTCAGTTGTCGTCTCCCGCAACTTGCTTGAGGCTCTGGAATCGCGAGACCCAGTCGATGACAAATCCACCCGCGTGGTTCTCGTTAGCTCCTTCGGCGTCTATGGCGTGGTGCCCATGGGCAGGGGCGCGCGAATCGACGAACTTGCGCCGCTTGAAACCCATCCAGAACTGCGAGACCCATACTCCTTCTCCAAACTCCGGCAAGAACAGCTCTTCTGGGATTTTCAGAAAAAAGGTGGCTTTGAACTGGTGGTCCTGCGTCCCGGAGTCCTCTACGGGCCGGGCGGAGGGCACTTCTCCACCAGGGTCGGCTTGCAGATCGGGCCCCGCTTCTTCCATCTGGGCGGCCGCAACCTGCTGCCGCTCTCTTATGTTGTCAATTGCGCTGAGGCCATCGTCGTCGCCGGAACGCACCCCGATGCGGCCAACCAGGTTTACAACGTCCTTGATGACGACCTGCCCACCGCCGCCCGTTATCTCCGCCTGTATAAGAAGCTGGTCAGGCCCATCCGCACTATCCGCCTGCCGTACTTTCTCACCAAGATGCTAGCCGGGGTGCTGGAAATCTATCATCGCCGTTCTAAAGGACAACTACCGGCCATCCTCACGCGTTACAAAGTTGCCGCCGCCTGGGGAGGAAACCGATTCAGCAACGCAAAGCTGCGCTCCCTTGGATGGCGTCAGCTTGTCTCAACCAAAGACGCCATGGCGTCGACCTTTGAATCTTTCCGGAAGCAAGAACCGAAGCCGTAGCCGGCCTTGTGTCGCATGGGCATGCGCAAATGAAGACTTACTGCGTTACCGCTCCGTATCCGCGCCGGCGCTATAAATGGTCAGCCCCACACCGGGCGGCAGGCTCTTGCTGAAAGACTGAAGCTCTGTCCTCGCCAACTGCGCGGTGGAAGCATCGGTGGCATAGAACTGAACTTCCTTCTCGGCGGACGATACGCGTTTCCGCGATAAATCCATGCTCGCCACCTTGAACCATGTTGCGGGAATCTGCTCCTCGAACCACTCGTCGTAAATGATGACGAGGTGGACTTGACTGCTGTCAACAAAGGCTCGATAGTCTTCGGCATCCGCGTCGCCGAATCGAAGGAGGCGCGCCGGTTCACTGGCAAGCCCGCCCAGATCGAGAACGAAGTTGGGGTTATGGTAAGAAACGAGACCCAGATCGTTCACTGCCACCGGCGCACGGTAATAATCGTTGACGAACCTGTGCATTTGGAACTGCTGCTCATAAATGTTGTTGGCATAGAACGGAACCAGCCAGGTGGAACGGATATACCGTGAGCAAATCGCCGCAAGTACGACAGCAGTTGCGCAGGAATAGATGAGGCGTCTCTTCTTATTCGCCAGCACATTGCGGATCGTCTCCCGCGCCAGGCAAATCCCGATCGCTGCCGTACCCAGCAAGGCATAGTCTTCATACCGGTCAAGCCAGCCAAATTGACCGGCGGCGGCGTGACCGCCAATCAGGCACACCAGCAGCAGCGCCATCAGCCCCTGCGATGTCCAGCGCCAGGGCCTGGCGGGAAGCTCGCGAATGCAAACTACTGCGGCGGCCACGCCGATTACCAGCATCGCAAAGCCGGCCGGGTTGTGAGCCATGTGCCGAGCGTTCAGGCCGAACGACAATAGCACGCCCATGCCTGCGCCGCCCATGCCTTTGGCCGCAAAGTCTGATTTGCTCAGAATCGAGCTCGACAGCGGCGGCAGCCCCAGCTTCACCAGAAACACTGAAAAGCCCCCGAGGAAAAGCACGATAAGTGCGAATGCCGCGAGTGCTGTGCGCCAGCGCCCCCGTAACGCAACCACCAGCAGCGCTCCCAGGCTCAGAGCCAAACCCTCATAGCGCAGCAGCGGCCCCAGAACAATCACCGCCGGCAGCCAGACCGGCATCTTGCGCGTGTCAAGAAAAAGCGCAATCCCATACACGCAGGCGGCAACCGCCGCAATGTGCAGGCTGTGTTCAAGCCCCGTGAACACAACGCCGATGAGATTCAGGCAGATGGTCAGCAGCAGCAAGCCAGTCGCCTGCGCAACCATCCCAAACGTATCTTCGGCCAGCCGCAGATGTGCAAAGAGCCGACCCAGGATAGCCAGCGTCGCAAACAGCGCAAGGCAATTGATCAGCAAGGGTAAATAGGGATGGAGAGACGTACCCGCTGCCGCCGCCAGCAAAAACGGAAACAGGATTGAGGAAGCGGGCGCCGCGTGCTGGCCCGCATTGATTCCGTAATTGCCGTGGCTTATTTGGTCGCTCAGCGCAAGAGCGATATACGGATCGTCCATCGAGTAGATAAACGTGCCGTTGTTCAGCTTCAGAATGGCAAGAACAAGCCCCAGCAGGATCGCTCCGGTCGCTGCCAGAACAAGCAGAAAAGCGACCCGTTCCACCGGCCATCGATGCGGCTTCAAGGCGCTGGCAGCCTCTTCCTTTGACACGGCATCGACACGGAGTTCGGACACGGGAATGAGCCAGCCTCAAATGTAGGATCGCATTTCGGCCCAATGGACGATTGCCAGCATCGCCAATCGCTCGGCGGCCAGTCTGAGATTGGGAGTATCAGGCCGTTTGCTTATTGCGAGGGTAGCATAATTCAGGATGCCAGCTCGCCACCCGCTACTCCCTACTCCTTACTTGCTACTCCCCCAATCCGTTATCCTCGTATTCAGCGCCTATGTCGTCCATTCCACCATCTCCGCCCGGCCATCCCGACTTTGAAGGCGACTATCGTCCCGCAGGCCCGTCCGCGCCTCTTGAGTCCGTTAATGCCCGCGTTGACCCGGCCGACGTCGCCTATCTTATGGAACTGGCGGACGCCCTCAACACCACCCTCGATCTGGAGACCCTGCTCAACCGTACCTCGCAGCTTGTTCGCGCCGTCATTCATTACCGCATCTTCGCCATCTTCCTGCTGAACGACCGCACCCACGATCTGCGCATGCGCTTTCAGATCGGCCACAACGTGGAGGGCCAGCGCGTCCGCCTGCCCATGGGCAAGGGCATCGTCGGCCAGGTCGCCCTCACCCGTCAGCCCATCCTCGTCAACGACGTCTCCACTTCGGAGCACTACATCTCGGTCAATCCCGAGGTCCGCTCCGAGCTGGCCGTTCCTCTCATCGCCAAAAACCGCCTCATCGGCGTCATGGACATCGAAAGCGAGCAAGCTGGTTACTTCCGTCCCGAGCACCTCCATCTGCTCACCCTCACCGCCTCCCGCATCGCCCAGGTCATTGAGAATGCCCGCCTCTACGCCCGCGTCTCCCGCCAGGCGCAAACCCTCGAGGTACTCAATGAGATCGCCGTCGAACTGGCCTCTATCCTCGAGCTCGACCCCCTTCTCGAGCGTATCGGCCAGCTCCTGCGCCGCCTCATTGACTACCAGATGTTCGCCATCCTGCTCCTCGACGACAAGGGCGAAACCCTCGTCACCCGCTACGCATGGCGCTTCGGCCAGTCTCACGTTCCCTACCGCCGCTTTTCCGTCAACAGCGGCCTGGTGGGCGCGGCCGTACGCGAGTGGCGGCCCATCAATGTCCCCGATGTCCGCAAAGACCAGCGCCACATTCCGACGAACCCCGAAACTCGCTCCGAACTGGTCGTCCCGCTCTTCTATAAAGGCCGCATCATCGGTGTGCTCGACCTCGAGCACACCCGCCCCGCCTTCTTCCACGAGGACCACGAGCGCATCCTCACCACGCTGGCCGCGCAGGTTGCTATTTCCATTGAAAACGCCCGCCTCTACCAGGCCGTCCGCCGCCAGGAGGCCCAGCTCGAGCGCGACATTGCCATGGCCCGCGAGGTCCAGCTTCGGCTGCTGCCCACAAACCCGCCCGAGCATCCCCACGCCGAGATGGCAGTCCGCTTTCTGCCTGCCCGCACCATCGGCGGAGACCTCTACGACTTCATTGACTATGGCCCCGGCCGCACAGCCATCGTGCTCGGCGACGTCAGCGGCAAAGCCGCCCCGGCAGCGCTTTTCGCCGCCCTCGTCAGCGGCATCATGCGCTCCGCCGCCGTGCAGCAGCCCGAGCCGGCGCCCATGCTCGCCCTGCTCAACGACGCCCTCCAGGAACGCAAGCTCGATTCGCAATATGTCACTATGCTCTTCGCTCTCTGGAACGACGATACCCAAACCCTCCAGGTCGCCAACTCTGGCGCAGTCCAGCCCATTCTCTGCCGCTCTGGCCAGTCTGAAACCGTCCGCGCTGAGGGCTTCCCACTCGGCCTCTTCCCCGATGTCGCTTACGACGAAATCAGCCTCTCCGCCCAGCCCGGCGACGCCATTGTTTTCGTCTCCGACGGCATTCTCGACGCCGAAAACGCACAGGCCGAAATGTACGGCAATGACCGTCTGGCCGCCCTGCTCTGCGAAAACCGCGACCAGCCCGCCCAGGCCATCGCAGACTCAATCCTCGACGACGTAGCAAAATTCCAGGGCGCACAAGACCGCTTCGACGACGAAACCATCATCGTCCTCCGCGTGCGGTGAAGTCTTCGGGTGTATTCTGTTTGGGTAATCGAGACCGTCCTTGTCTCGCGCCGCGTATCGCCGATCGCTCTCTGACCCCTGATCCCTGATCTCTGACATGGCCTACTTCCTCTTCAAGACCGAGCCCGATGTCTACTCCTTCGACGACTTCCTTGGCGACAAGGAGACGATCTGGGATGGCGTAACCAACCCCACAGCCGTGAAGTACCTGCGCGAGATGAAGGCGGAGACGAAGTGGATCTTCTACCACACCGGCGACGAGCGCACCGCTGTGGGAACTGCAACGGTGGTCAGCGTGGACCCGGCCGATCCCAAGGTTCCCATCGTCAAGGTCAAAGTGGGCAAGCGGCTCAAGCAGCCCAAGACGCTGGCCGCTATCAAGGCTGAGCCGCTCTTTGCTCAGTCCCCGCTGGTGATTATTGGGCGGCTCTCGGTGGTGCCGCTCACTGAAGAGCAATGGGAGTGGTTTCTAGCCTGATGGGAATGTTCGATTTCCTTCCCTAGTTCCTAGTCCCCGCTTCACCGCGCATCGATCAGCCGGATCGTCTCCAGAAACACATCGCCGTCGATGGTCAGGCTGCGGGCGCTGATCTTGTCCATGGTGTCCTGGGCTGTATGGTGATAGCTGTTGTTGGGGCCGTAGTCCAGATCGATTACATCGATCGACGGCACGCCGCGCTTGACGAAGGGCAGGTGATCGTCTTCCACCGCTTCCTCGGTCTGAAAGAAGTGGTGGCCATAACCAAACTTATTCGCCGCCTGCGTCATCAAATCCACCAGCCAGCCGGCGGATCGGCTTTCGCGCTGAATGTCGAGGCTCTTGTCGCCGATCATGTCGGCCAGGATGAATGCCTTGATGCGGCCCAGCGTTCCGTCGCGTGCCCACTTGGCGGCCAGGTGACGGGTGCCGTAGAGGGAGTCAGAGTCCGTCCAGGCGGATTCAATCGACTCTTCGCCGTCGTCGAAGACCAGCCACACCGAATAGCCATCCAGCGCTTTGCCGCGCGCCACATCCGCGCGCAACTGGTCGCCGATGGCGATCAGCAAGCCCGTCGTCGAGCCGCCGTCGTTGGCGCCCACGAAGTTAATGTTCCTGAGCCAGTAGTTGGTCTCATAGTGCGTGGCGAGCACGATGACGCCATTCTTCTTGCCGGGGAAACGCACGATGAAGTTGCGCATCGCCACTGGGCCGATGGGCGTGTCAGCCGTGAAGGTGTCCTCTTCAAGCTGGTCGTGCTTGAACTGGTTGCGCAGGAACTCCTCGGCTTTGGCGTGCCCTGGGCTGGTGGGCCAGCGCGGCCCAATAGCCACAAACTGGCCGGCGTATTGCAGAGCCTTGCCGCCGTTGAAGTGCTGCTGGGCAAAACAGATGCGAGGGCCGGCTAGGGAAGCCAGCAAGGCCAATCCCGCCGCAAATCTCGTCCATGCCCTGAAAGCGATCATTTTGCAGCCGCCTTTGCTTCCTTTGCCTTGCGCCGCGATGGATGCACCCACCACGCTACCCCGATGCCAATCACGTAGAGCGATAGCATGGGAACGGCGTAAATGCACATGGTCCACGGGTCGGGGCTGGGACAAATAAAGGCCGCAACTACAAACACCGCCAGAATCGCGTAGCGTATGTTCTTCCAAAGGAACCGGGGACTGACAATGCCAAACATGGCCAGGAAGAAGATGAGGATCGGCATCTCAAAGCTGATGCCAAGGCCCAGAATCACCGAGAGAAAAAAGCCGCTGTACTCCTCGATGGTGACCATCGAGGTGAAGTTCTTGCCGAAATCCACGATGAGAATCTTCAGCGCCCCCGGCAGCACCCAGAAATAGCCAAAGGCCGCGCCGCCCAGAAACAACCCCACCGTGGCCGCCATGAACGGCACCACGAACCGGCGCTCTTTCTGGTAAAGCCCCGGCGCAATGAACAGCCACACCTGAAACAGGATGAAGGGCGAGGCCAGAATCGCTCCGCCGATCAGCGACACCTGCATGTAGATGTTCAGGGGGTCCATGGGGTGCGTAAAGACCAGCGTCTTGCCAATGTGGGTCAGTGGCGCCTGCACCAGCGCGAAGAGCCTGTCATGAAAGAACCACGCCACAAAGAAGCCCACGGCGAGATAAGCGGCCGAGTGAACGATGCGCTTGCGCAGCTCGTCCAGATGCTCCATCAGGCTCATGCCGGGCAGCTCCACGCGATGGGTCACCGCCTCCCGCGCCTTGCCGATCGCGTCCGCGGGATCAACCATGGGGGGCCTGCTCTGCATCGGGGGTGGTTTCGGCAGCCTGGCCTTCGGCTGAAATTCCATCGGACAGGGACCTGGTTCGGGCATCGTCTACAGGATCGGTTGCCCCGGAAACCTTTGCAAGCTCGGCCTCCAGGCTCCATGGCCGCGCCGCCGGAACCTGCTCACCGGTCGAGGGCGGCTGAATGCGCGGGTAGGTCTCTTCGGCCACGGCTTCAACCGTGGGCGCAACCGCAGCAGGATAATCCGCCTCTTCCGGATAGATGGGTGCCTCAAGTCTCACTTCTGAGACCTGAGAATCAACAACGGCTGGCACCGGAGGCGCCAGCGCCAACGCCCGCAACCGCTCCTCTTCCGTCTTGCGCCGGTCGGTCTCCTCGGAGTTGCGCAACTCCTCTTCCATCTGGTACTTGAAATCGTTTGAGGCTTTGCGGAACTCGTACATCAGCTTGCCGATCTGGCGGCCAATCTGGGGCAAGCGCCGCGGCCCAAAGACCACCAGCGCCAGCACCATCAGGATCAGCGAGTCTGCCATACCCAGGCTGGCAAATTGAATTGTCGGTGGATGCCCCATCGAGTGCAATGATACCTGCCCGCGCACGGCGCGAACAAACTAGACCTGGGCAACGGATGGGTGAAGGTTGGGACCCTCCCCCCTATATTCTGTAAGTAAATTACTTATTTTCAATGAGATGCGGTTTATGATTCATTCTAAGTTCCTCATTCTACTTAAGTTAACATACAGAATCCTGATATCAAAGGGGTTAAGGGTGGTTCTTAAGGATTATTGAGGTTCCTGCTCAGTCAACTGGCCCTTGGACGCATTGATTTCGGCCCGCATGGTTGAGAAAAACTCCATGGATTGATTGTGCGCCTCGGCTAGGTAATTATCTGCAAAGTGCCGGCATGGCAGGATGATTTACGGGAGATGGGCGGCCGGACTTCGTGAACTCCTACCCCTGCCGCAGTGGAACTGCGGCAAGGATCGGACACCTATGCGTCTGGGGTTAACCAGGGGTCGGGCACCCGGCCGTCTGGAACCCTGTCGATGAGCGCATCGGGCTGTTACCGTCATTTGATCATTGCAGTTGCGACAGATGTCACAGTAGCGGACGCGGATCAACAGTGATGTGACTTCGCGTTAGGGGTTGCCGAAAGGTGGCTTGCGCAATCTGGCAATCTGACTACTGAAGCAGCTTCAATACGGCCTGCTGAGCTTGGTTGGCCTGTTGTAGAGAGGCCATTCCGGTGGATTGCAGGATGTTGTATTGGGTCATGTTAGCAACCGTCTTGCCAATGTCGGCGTTGAGGATGGAGTTCGTGGCCGAAGTAAGATTAATCTGCTCGGTCCCGATGTCACTCGCTGTGGCCGCCAGCCTATTGATGTTTGCTCCAACCGCGCCCCGCTGACTTGAAATGTCAGTGATGGCGGTGTTGATCATCGTCAGGGAGGCTGTGGCGCCCGACTGCGACAGGAGATCGTTCCCGCTCAAATCCGCTCCTGTGCTTCCATTGCTTGTGCCCAGGTTGGCGGTGGTTAGGGAACCCACAGTAACGTCGAGCCTGGTGCTGCCGCTCACGGTTCCGTCGCCGGTGAAGATATCCACGGCGCTCAGACCGGTGGTGCCGGCGGGCGCCGTCTCCACGGCGGTATTGTTGTTCGTAGCGATCGAAGTGATACCTGCACTCGTGCCCGTCGCGGAGATGCCGATGCTCAGCGCGCCGCTGGTTTGGTCGTAGGAGACCGTATAGTTGCCACCTAATTGGGTGAGCAGAGAAGAAGCCAGGGTGGTCTTGGTCAAGCTTGCCAGGCTCAAGGGAGTCGTTGCCGTAATCGGCGCTACATAGCCCACATCCTGACTCGCCGAGCTGCTGGTTGAGAAGGAAGTGTATCCGTCCGGGTTGCCATTCTTGAGAAGGATGCTGAGTGAGCCGTTAGAGTTGTTGTAGTTGACCGTATAGTCGTTCGTACCCAGTTGAGCTTGCAGGAAGGCCTGCAACCCGGCCGTGCTCTGTCCGGCCAGGCTGATGATGGTCGGAACGCTGACTCCCGAACTCCCCGTCGTCTGGATTCCATTGCTGCCGTTTCCGATGGAGAGCGATTCGCCGCCGCTGAGGGTGGCCTGGATGGTGCTGAAGGTTCCTGAAAGGGTACTTTCTGGGCCGCCCATATTCTGAATGTTCAGAGTGCCGTTCCCGAAAGGCATTACCTGGTAGGAGAATTCATTTCCAGTGGCGGCTGCAAGATCTGTGTTCAACGTATTTTGCAGATTCATCGCCGCATTGAATGAATCAGGGCCGTTGCTGAAGAGACCGGAATAACTGCTGTTTCCAAGATCGATGCTGGCTGTAGCGCTGCCATCGGGGCCGGTGGCGTCGATGTTCAGCATGCCGCTGACGGTAGACCCAGGGGCAATCGGGTTGGTATATAGCTGAAAGCCATCCTGATCGGTCAGGGTGACGTTCTGGGTGCCGAGAACGGGCGTTGCCGTAACATTCGAATCGCTTACCTCGTACCTTTCATTGACGTTGCCTGACATAATGAATAGCTGTCCGTCACTTGCAAACATGGCCGTATAGGTCGAGCCAGTGGCGGATCCCAGGCTCGCCGTCAGGTTGCTCCCCAACTGGGTTAGTGCCGCGTTTTGCGTGGCCAAGTTGGAGCTTGTCAGCCCTTGATAGTTGGCGAAGTCGATGGTGGCGGAACCGCCGGCGTTGCCGCCAGACGAGGTAAATGTTAGCGAACCGGCCAACGTGGCCCCTAAGTCAAATCCGCTCCCAGTCAAGTCCCAGAGGTCGGGCGAAAAAGAAACGCTGGCAGGCGACGGGGCTGTCACGGGGTTCGACGTTTGAATGGTCAGCACGCCGCCGCTGATGGACGCGGTGTAGGTCGATCCTGTCGTGCCTTGCATGGCCGTCGTCATGTCCGTCGCCAACTGGTGGGCCGCAGCAGTCGCGGTAGCGCCAACGCTGCTGGCGAGATTCTGATAATTGGCAAGGTCGATGGTATCTGAATCGCTCGCGTTGCCGCCCGACGAGTTGATCACCAGCGAGCCGCTCAATGTGTCACCCGCGACAATCTGGCTGGAGGTAATTGTGGAGCCCCCATTGCTTGTGGCGAAGGTGAGCGAATCCGAGTTTCCGGTTGTTTGCACACCGTTGCTGCCGTTTCCGATGGAGAGCGATTCGCCGCCGCTGAGGGTGGCCTGGATGGTGCTGAAGGTTCCTGAAAGGGTACTTTCTGGGCCGCCCATATTCTGAATGTTCAGAGTGCCGTTCCCGAAAGGCATTACCTGGTAGGAGAATTCATTTCCAGTGGCGGCTGCAAGATCTGTGTTCAACGTATTTTGCAGATTCATCGCCGCATTGAATGAATCAGGGCCGTTGCTGAAGAGACCGGAATAACTGCTGTTTCCAAGATCGATGCTGGCTGTAGCGCTGCCATCGGGGCCGGTGGCGTCGATGTTCAGCATGCCGCTGACGGTAGACCCAGGGGCAATCGGGTTGGTATATAGCTGAAAGCCATCCTGATCGGTCAGGGTGACGTTCTGGGTGCCGAGAACGGGCGTTGCCGTAACATTCGAATCGCTTACCTCGTACCTTTCATTGACGTTGCCTGACATAATGAATAGCTGTCCGTCACTTGCAAACATGGCCGTATAGGTCGAGCCAGTGGCGGATCCCAGGCTCGCCGTCAGGTTGCTCCCCAACTGGGTTAGTGCCGCGTTTTGCGTGGCCAAGTTGGAGCTTGTCAGCCCTTGATAGTTGGCGAAGTCGATGGTGGCGGAACCGCCGGCGTTGCCGCCAGACGAGGTAAATGTTAGCGAACCGGCCAACGTGGCCCCTAAGTCAAATCCGCTCCCAGTCAAGTCCCAGAGGTCGGGCGAAAAAGAAACGCTGGCAGGCGACGGGGCTGTCACGGGGTTCGACGTTTGAATGGTCAGCACGCCGCCGCTGATGGACGCGGTGTAGGTCGATCCTGTCGTGCCTTGCATGGCCGTCGTCATGTCCGTCGCCAACTGGTGGGCCGCAGCAGTCGCGGTAGCGCCAACGCTGCTGGCGAGATTCTGATAATTGGCAAGGTCGATGGTATCTGAATCGCTCGCGTTGCCGCCCGACGAGTTGATCACCAGCGAGCCGCTCAATGTGTCACCCGCGACAATTCGGCTGGAGGTAATCGTGGAACCGTTGCCGCTGGCCGTGAAAGTGATCGGATTCGCACTCCCTTCAACCCCGGATGTCTTTGAAGTGACAGTGATGCTGCCGCTCAGCGTGGAGCTGGGCGTGATCGTGCCGGTTGTGGAGGTGCCACCGCTGTCGTTCAGCGTGATGCCGGTGGTGTCTCCGGCGAATGCGGGGATGGTGGACGTGACATCGAAACCGCCGCTCAGCGTATCCGCAGGATTGACGTTGCCGGTGATGGTGCTCACGTTGTTCGCAAGCGCAACCGGCGAGCTATTTCCATTGGTGAAGACCTGGCTGCCGTTGAACTGCGTGGTGGCGCCGATCTGGTTGATCTCGGTAAGAATGCTCTGGTACTCCGCATTGGTTGCGGTGCGCTGCTGGCCTGTGAGGTTGCCGCTGGCGGATTCCGTGGCCAGGGTGACCGCGCGGTTGAGCAGGCTATTGACCTGCGCGAGCGCGCCGTCGGCCACCTGGAGGAAACTGATGCCGTTATTGGCGTTGGCGTAGGATTGCGCGAGAGCGGTTGTGTTCGCCTGGAGTCCGGCGGAGATGGCAAGGCCAGCCGCATCGTCCGCGCTGGAGTTGATCTTTAGCCCGGTGGAGAGTTCCTGAAGTGCCTTCTGCTGGCCCAATGAAGACCGAGCCAAGCTGTTCTCTGCGACGAGTGACGAGACGCTATTCAGAATGCTCAGCGACATGGAACTCCCTCAGTACCGAACGGCTAAGGTCGCTTCAGGATTCCAAGCGGCAACGGAACTGGCCATGGTCGCCAGGAAAAGAGCACCCGCAAGCCAGCTTCAGGTATGAGGATGCCAGGATGGTTTTCTCTTGTCCCTCCTATCGACATCTGAACTGGCAGATTCCGTGATGGCCGATACAGACGCGCGTGCGCTTTGTATTCGGATATCACTTCGATCGATGCAAAATCGCCGAAGCGCTCATCGAGCGACCGGCAGGCGAATTCATGGATTATGTTCGAATGATCGCCAACACAGGAACTGGCGCAGAACTCGTTTCTTCCGCTATTTGGCTCTCTGTTACGCCTTTGTTACAATAAAGAGCAAGAGGAAGCGGTTCTTGCCGGTTGGGTTTTCAGCACCTTCTGGCTCCAGGCCGCATCCAATTGTGAAAGGGCTGCAACACCCCCGTGGATGGGGGCTCTCCTGAATCGGCTGGCTTCACGCAATCGGCCCAGGAGCGGTTAGTGCATCCACTGCGGCCATGTTTGCTTTCAACATCCCCGTCCGCTGCCCCCAAAAGGCGAGCTGGACTGAAGGCGGAATACAGTGAATCTGGTACTTGACGATCCAATGGCGGTCGCTGAGGCGACTGGCAGCAGTTGCAGTCTCGAAGACTATCTTGCCCTTCCCGATCACTCCATGGATGCGCGCATTGCGGCGGCGCGCGCCACGCTGGGCGCAACCACCATCCTGCTGGGCCACCACTACCAACGCGACGAAGTGATACGCTTTGCCGACGCAACCGGCGACAGCTACAAGCTCTCACGGATCGCCGCCGAAACCGACGCCAAATATATTGTTTTCTGCGGCGTCCACTTCATGGCCGAGAGCGCAGACGTGCTGGGCCGCGCGGAGCAGCAGGTTATCCTGCCTGACCTGAACGCCGGCTGCTCCATGGCCGATATGGCTGAAATCTCCCAGGTTGAGGCCTGCTGGGAGGCGCTCGAACGCCTGGGTCTTGCGGACGAGACCGTGCCGCTTACGTATATGAACTCTACGGCAGCCATCAAGGCCTTTTGCGGTGAGCGCGGCGGCCTGGTCTGCACCTCCTCCAACGCCGACGCAGCCTTCCGCTGGGCGTTTGCGCGTGGCAAGCGCATCCTGTTTCTGCCCGATCAGCACTTGGGCCGCAACACCGGCTATGCGATGGGCATTCCGCTGGATGCGATGGCGGTCTGGGATCCGTGGGGCTTGCAGGGCGGCCAGACCAAGCAGACACTTGCCGACAGCCGCATTCTGCTCTGGAAGGGCCACTGCGCGGTGCATCTGCGCTTTTTGCCCAGCCATGTGGATCAGGTGCGCGCCAAGTATCCCGGCATACAGGTCATCGTTCACCCTGAATGCCGCTGGGAGGTCTGCCAGAAGGCTGACGCGCTCGGTTCCACTGAGCGGCTCATCAAGATTGTCGAAGACGCTCCCGCGGGCCAGATGTTCGCCGTCGGCACAGAGATTCACCTGGTGAACCGTATGGCCCGGCGCTTTGCCGAGCAAGGCAAGCGCATCATCACGTTGGATGATACGGGCTGCCTCTGCACCACCATGTACCGCATCAGCCCGCATCACCTGGCCTGGGCACTTGAGAACCTGGTGGAGGGCCGCGTGGTGAACCGCATCCAGGTGCGCCCCAGCGTCAAGCGCTGGGCCAAGGTCGCGCTGGACCGGATGTTGGAAGTGCAGGGAACAGGGAGTAGGGAACGGGGAAAGACATGGGTGAATCATTCAAGGATCTCTTGGTGTGGCAGCGGGCAGTCCAAATGACCTTGGAAATCTATAAGCTTACTGCTGAGTTCCCACCCTCTGAACGATTCGGTCTGACCAATCAGTTGCGAAGGGCGTCCGTCTCAGTTGCGAGCAACATAGCAGAGGGTTATGGGCGGTCAACGACGGGAGAATACGTTCTCTTTCTCGGTCATGCAAGAGGCTCAAACTTTGAAGTTCAGACCCAGCTCATCATTGCACAGGGACTTGGCTTTGGGTCCGAACCATTGCGACAATCGGCCGAAGGGCTCTCTAGCGAGGTTAGCCGGATGATCGTCGCGATGATGGCCAAACTGAAGAAGTGAGCACGGCTTTTCTGTTCCCTGATCCCTTTGTGGTAGCCAATCGCTGTTTCCAACAGCCCGTTTCGTCGTATCCTAGAGTAGAGGGCATCTCCCATGAGAACCTTTACTCTCGAAGAAGCGCAGTCTCTCCTCCCTACGCTGGAATCACTGCTGAAACGCGCCATTGAAGGCAAGCAGTCCGCGGAGGTGGTCGAGTCTGGTCTGTCTGACCTGCTCAGGCGCATCTATCTCTCCGGCGGCATGAGAGTAGACGTCAGCAGCGTGGCGAAACAGCGCGCTGAAATGGAAACCCACCTGCAGCGGGTGCGCGAGAGCGTTGCCGAGATGGATTCGATTGGCGTGCAAGTGAAAGATATTGAAGGCGGCTTGCTCGACTTTCCCTGCCGCATCGATGACGAGGTGGTGCTGCTCTGCTGGCGCATGGGCGAGACGGCCATCGAGCATTGGCACACTTTGGAGCAAGGTTTTCAGGGCCGCCAGCCCGTCGACGAGCGCTTTCGCCGTCGTTCCACTTCCGGCGGCCGGCCCAATTGATGCACAGATAGCGCGACATCCATTGAACGAGCTGTTTTGAGATTTGATCCGCTATTGGGTTGCATTCAAAGGATTTCAAACAACATGATTGAACTGCTCAGGCTTACGGAGGTCCAAAGGGTCATAGCGTTCCTCATAGCGCTGGCCAGCTTTTGCTACGCATACCATCGAGCGGTACTGTGGTCAATTGCTGACACCATGGAAAGAGCGCCCCATGACGGGCAGGCCGGCCTCGGCGCGTTGTTCATGGGGCTGATGATTGGCACCCCCGTCGCAGCGCTCGTGTATTTCCTGAGCATGCGCTGGATGCAAGCTTGGGAGAAGAGGTATTCACAAAAGCTGGACGAGGAAGATCAGATCGCGACCTTCAAGACTCCTCGCACCTGAGAATACCTGACGCCCCACTGCCAACTTTGCAGAGCCCTGAAACCGAATACCCAAGCCGGTGTCCGCGCAACAATCCTTCGCGCGCAACTAAATTTTGGAAATGGCGACAGTGCTCTGAGAATCGTTTTCCTCTCTTCGATCATCTCTTCAATAACAAAGACATTTATGCAAACTGGATATGCATTCCTTGCTGGTGCATCCGCGCTTTTTTTCTGTTGCGCCGGGAGAACAACGGCTCCCACGCTTCGTCAACTCAACTAACACCTTATCAAGGAGTTATCCATGCTTACTGTTGGAGAGAAATTCCCCGCCTTTGAACTTACTGCAGTGGTCGATCTTGACCTCAAGAAGGCATTCCAGACCATTACCGACACCACCTATGAGGGCAAGTGGAAGGTGTACTTCTTCTGGCCCAAGGATTTCACCTTTGTTTGCCCCACTGAGATTGCCGCATTCGGCACACTGAATGCGGAGTTCGCCGACCGCAATGCGCAGGTTCTAGGCGGCAGTATCGACTCTGATTTCGTTCACTGGGCATGGCGCAATGAGCAGCCCTCGCTGAGGAACCTGCCCTTCCCCATGCTTTCCGATATCAAGCGCGATCTTTCCGAGCAGTTGGGCATTCTGGACCTGCGGGCGGGCGTCAGCCAGCGCGCAACCTTCATTGTGGATCCGGAGAACACGATCCGCTTTGTTTATGTGACCGATCTTGCCGTGGGCCGCGACCCGAAAGAGGTTCTGCGCGTTCTGGACGCCCTGCAAAACGGCGGCCTCACCCCTTGCGGCTGGCAAAAGGGCGAGGAAACCATCCAGGTCTGAGCCGGAAGACCGCAACTCAATCCATCAGTTTCTCGCCTATGCAAGGACGCGACTTCGGTCGCGCCCTTGCATGGCCTGGTTCCCCGCAAGCGAATCCACGCCGCGCCGCGTCATTCGTTTCACAGCAGGGAATCGCACGCGCGTGTGTGATACGGGTAAGGAGACGTCACCCGCTCCCAGGCGATACCCTGTAGACGGAGTTTTTGAAGCCCGCATCGAGGGAGTGAAGATGAAGATCGGTAAATCGGCACGGTTGTTGTTGGCCGCGGCTCCGGTGCTGACCGGATTTCTCGCAGGCTGCGGAGATTTCTGGCAAGCGCCAGCCGGCGGCAGCACAACCACCTCAACCGGAGCATCCAGCACGGTGTTTTACGTTCTCAACCAGGCAACTAAACAGATTGCCGGCTACTCCATCGTCTCTGGCACGCTGACCCCGGTTACCGGCAGCCCCTACACCCTTGCTGCAGCACCCTATTCCATCGCCATCTCCCCGGCCAACAACTTTTTGTATGTAGGCACCCCCTCCGGCATCTACCTTTACAACATCGGCTCAGGCGGCGCTCTCACCCTGGCAAATAACTCCAATACCATCTCTTCCGATTTTGCCACCACCATGCAGGTGGACGGCACTGTCGGCTGGCTGATCGAGGCTGGCCCCAACGTCGCGGACCTTTTTGCCATTCCAATCAACTCCACCACTGGCGCGCCCACCTCCACGATCAAACAACCAGTCCAGCTTCCCGCTGCAACCGTGAATCAACTAGCCATTTCGCAGGACAACGCTCACGTCGTCGTGGCGCTTGGCTCCAGCGGTACTGAGGAGATTCCCTTTACTGCGGGCAGCAGCACTCCATTCGGAGCTGCGACCAATCTTGCAGTGAAAAACTCCGCCGGCGCCGCCGTTTCCGTGGCCATCGACCCCACCAACCGGCTGCTCTACGTTGGCGAAACCGCTGCCACCTCAGGCGCCAACTCCGGCGGGCTGCGCGTCTTCAACCTGAGTACGCTGACCGAGGTCACCGGCTCGCCCTATGCGACAAGCGGGCTTGCGCCCTATGCCATCGCGCCCGAAATGAAGGGCAATTATGTCTATGTCGCCAACCGGGCAGTCAGCGGCAGCTCCACAGGCAACATCGCAGGCTTCGCGGTAACCACCGTCGGCACCACCTATTCGCTGACCGCTCTCAGCACCACTGCGACTGCGGGCACTACTCCGGTGGGCCTGACTGAAGACGGCCTGGAGAACTACATTCTGGTGGTGGATTCGGGCGGTAGTCCCGACCTGGAAGCGTACACATTCGACACCACGACCGCCGGCAAGCTGGACTCCGCCCTCTCGTCTTCAACAGGAACCGATCCCGTTCAGGCCGTTGCCATCGCCGCCGCGCCATAGTTAAGCAGGAATCAGAGATCAGTGGCCAGTGTTCAGTAACCGGTGCAGGGTCTATTCCCTACTCCCTGATCTCTGACCTCCGATCCCTGTTTCTGCTATCCTCAAGAAGAACGCCACCGGATGTGTTCACGCGACCTCCAATCTCCTCCGCCCCCTTCGTCCCCCGCATCCGGGCTCATAAGCCTACGTTGCCCGCGCTCTATGCGTTCCTGGCCCTGAGTTTTCTCGCGCTCGTCTGCGGGTGCGCGCGATTCCACCGTGAGCTGCACGAGACGGTCTATGTCTCCGCCCGCCAGATGTACCTCCACGACCGGGTAGCCGCCGTCTCCAATCGCGTAGCCGAGGTCACAAACGGCCAGCCGCTCGATGTACTCGAACACGGCCGCCGCTTCCTCAAGGTCAGAACCCAGAAAAACGAGATCGGCTGGATTGAAGACCGCGCCGTCATCGACGCCAAAACCAACGACCTGTTTGTCCAGCTTGCGGACCAGCATAAACAAGACATTGTGGTGGCCACCGCCGTTGTTCGCGACGACATCTATCTCCACATCTTGCCCGGCCGCGACACGGAGCACTATTATCTGCTGGCCGCGAACGCCAAGGTGCAGTTGCTGGCCCGCGCCACCGTTTCCAAGGCGTCTGTGAACCCCTACGGATCGCCTCGCAAGACGGCCGCGCCCAAGCCGCCTATAAGGGGCAATGGCGCCTCGCCGGCATCTCCCTCGGCCAAGCCGCCCGCTCAGCCCCCCACTACCAAGAAACCGCTTGCCACCCCGTCGACAGCCGTGCCGGTTCCCAGCCCGGTTCCAGAACCGCCTGCCCCGCCTATTTTGGAAGACTGGTGGCTGGTCCGCGACGCCCAGGGGCGCGCAGGCTGGCTGCTCAGCGGCCGCGTGGATGTGGATGTTCCGGACACGATCGGCATCTATGCCGAAGGCCAGCGCATCGTGGGCTCCTACGTCCTGACCAAGGTGAACGATCCGGATGCCGACCCGCCCAACCCAGCGGTTCCCGAGTACGTTACCGTTCTCAGCCCGCCCAAATCCGGCCTGCCCTTCGATTTCGACCAGATACGTGTCTTCACCTGGAGCCTCAAGCACCATCGGTACGAGACGGCTTTCCGGCTGCATCCCATCCAGGGCTACCTGCCCGTCCGCACAGGGTTCCAGCCCGGATCCAACGGCGCCACCTCTCCCACGTTCAGCTTCCAGCTCGCCAACGGAACGAACCTCGCCATTGACCCTGTCACCGGCCTCACCCGCCCGGCCTCCATGCGCACCGTCAGCTTCGTCATGCTCGATACCATGGTCAAGCGCGCCGGCCCCGACATGGGCCCCATTCCCGTGGGCCATCTCGAAGGCGACAAGCCCAAGCCAGCAAAGAAGAAGGCACGATAGGTCCCGTTCGCCAGTCGGCTGTGTCCGTGGTTTCCCACTTCTCAAACCGAGAGGATTGCGCATGCAGTGGGAAACACAGGCTGCAAAAACATGGGGCGCACAGCCACGGCAGAGTTCCCACTATGGAAGAGGAAGGACTCGCAAAAACGCGAGAACTATCTCCTTTGCCTCTCCGAATGGGATAAAGGTTGTGCGAGTAGTTCTCTCCAATTCCGCATACCCCAGTTCTGCTCGTTGCCAAAGTTCTTCAGCAAGGAATTGCTGGAGACTGACCTCGATATTTCGCGATGCCGCCTTCTGGAGCAGAAACACCGATACAATTTCCGGTCTGAGATGAGCACCATCTCGAAGGCCTACCGCGATATCCAGGACATCTTGCGGGCGCATTCTATTCCGCGGAACCTGCTGCAATAGCGCCCGCAGTTTCTCAGCAACGATGTCTTCTTGGGTAGAGACCTGAAGAGCATTAGCACTGCCCATATCTACATCCTGGGTTGCGCAGATTGGCTCATTCAAGCTGATATCGACGGGAATATTGGCGAGAGATCGTAATCCATTCCTGACGAGCTGCTGGTTGCGAGGATCGTCGGGGAGGGCGTAGCCAACAGACAAATCGAATGTGATGAAGCTCCGACCCGCCCCGGGAGGCTGCTGCTCAAGTCGCTGGATCCGGTAAAGAGTGCCGGTTGCTGTAGATACTCGCTGAAGGCTTGGTTCAAAGAACTCCCTAATTTGCTCGACCGTCAAGTTGGCATCTCGGGATGAAAAGTCGAGGTCGCGCGTGCTTCGATTCGGCTGCCACACAAAATCGAGAGCATTTCCTCCTTTGAAAACGAGAGCGCTGCTAAGAATCTTCGATCCCGCTATTGATTGCAATATGCCGTACTGAGCGTAGCGGAACCGTGCTTCTGAAACCGGAAAGCGATTCTCCTTAGCCCATATAGAGATTTCGCTGAAGCTCGTTGGATATAGAGTAATCATGACAAATCTCCGTCTAACGGCGCGGTCGAAGCATTCAGGGACAGCATCCACCGTTCGCTGAACGTAGACTCAAAGGGAGCACTCGCAAGTAGTTTGCTTGATCCTCCGCGCTTTGCTTTAGTCGTCCAGATTTCCAGTTGTGGATCCGAAAAGCCGAGTCTCTCCAAGACATACCCAACGCGCTGCCTAAGAACTCCCACATCTTGCCAGTCAGTGAACCCTATTACGGTTTTCAGGTTGAGTGCGTCTCTAGCGTTCATCCAAGCCTTCAAAACGTTTGTCAACCCTCCGCACCACTCAGGAGCGGCAAGTCCATCAATCAGAGTCTTCTCAAGAGTCATGACGCGAACGGGATATCCCCGAGGCGAATACTCGGCATAACCAAAGAATTTCTCAAGTTGATGCCAATTGATGGGAACGTCTCCAATTGCTGAAGCTAGGTGACCGCGAATAGAGAACATGCCTGGTAACCATTCGCTCTTCTTAATCCCGACGGGGAGCAAGCGAGGTGATCTTGCAGTGGGAACTGAAGCGTGGATGTCTTTAGGAAGTTGATCTGTCACTTGATGGAACGCAAGTGCCGACTGATGGCTGAGAGCAGCAAATGGGTTGAGCTCCATCAATATCTCATTCTCTTCGATCGGGTCCTGCTTGGCGTAAGGAGAGATGACTCGGTACAAATGTGGGTGAGAGCGGTATGGCTCGAGATTCCCAGATGCCGCCAGTCGCTGAAGTAAAGTTCGCGCCTCCGTGATATTTCCGGGCGCAACATGCCATCGGCGACGGCTTTCGGGAACCGTTTCTAGCGCCTGTTGAAGCAGTAGCATTGCTCGCCAATCTGAAACGACTCTGCGTCGACCGGCCGCGAGTCGCTCTTCAAGTGAGTCAAGAATTGTGTAAGTTCTTATTGTCATGAGGTTATCCTAGGCATATCGTCCTAAGGACGATATGCCTAGGATAACATGCAAACATAATTCTTGGCAACACAAGGATCGCCTTTATAAACAATGGTTTATAGAATAAACGGAATTGAATGGCATCATGAAAATGCCATTATCCTGGTCAATTTAGACGCTCGTACCTTAAATCCTGAGCGTTCGACCGCTTCGTCACGGAGCTCAAAATTGCCAATTACGCGAATTGAATGGAACCTTTGTGGATGAGTTGAGAACTGTCCGACTGGGGGGCAATAACTACATTGATTTTTTTGTTTTATATTTCTACACTAGACATATCGTCCTAAGGACGATATGTCTAGTGTAGAATATATTCCATGTTCTGTCAATGCAGATATCTATACTATAAACAACAACTTCTGGGATGAATCAAATAAACTGGGGCTTGGTTGCGATCTTGAGACTCGCGAAAGCAACCAAGCCCCGCTCACCCCCGCTTGCGCAGCTCCAGCTCCACCACCCGCAGCATCTCCGCCTCCGGCGCTGGCTTGCCGGTCCAGATCTCGAACTGACGTGCGCCCTGCTGCACAAACATCTCCAGCCCGCCGATCGTCGCAATGCCGCGCTCTTTGGCCAGCTTCAGCAGAGGCGTCTCCAAGGGGTTATAGACCATGTCGAAGACCAGCCCCGCGTTCAGTTCCCGCTCGCCGATGGGCAGAGCCTGGGCGTTGCCGGCCATGCCGCAAGGAGTGGTGTTGATCAGCACGTCAAAGCGGCCCTTGGCAAACTGCTCATGCTTCAGCGCTTTGGCTTTCGCCTCCTTGGCCAGGGCGACGGCCGTCTCGTGGGTACGGTTGATGATAAAGACCTCGGCGCCCTGGGCAACGAGGCCAAAGACGGCGGCCCGCGCCGCGCCCCCGGCACCCAGCACGGCAATGCGCGCGCCTTTGAGTTTCAAGCGCTTTTCCAGCGGCCTCACCACGCCTGCCACGTCTGTATTGAAGCCGTAAAGCTTGCCGTCAGCCCCGGTGCGCAGGGTGTTGCAGGCGCCGATGCGGCTGGTCAGCGGGTCGCTGTTGGCCAGGTGGGGCAACACTTCCTGCTTGAGGGGCATGGTCACGGCTACGCCGGCCAGCGGCAGTTCGCGCGCCAGCATCAGCAGGTCGCTGAGCGTGCGCACCTTCAGCGGCAGAAGAATCGCATTCACATTTTCGCGGCGGAAGGCTGTGTTTTGCATCAGGGGCGAAAGCGAGTGCCCAATGGGGTTGCCGGCCACGCCAAAGACACGCGTCGCATGGTCGAGATTCTCTACCCTGTAGAGGTCGTGCAGCGTGCGAGCGGTCACCTGCCCCGGCGCGGTCTCGGCTCCGTCGCCCGAAGACGCAAAGGTGAATGCCGCGCCCGCTCTCGGCCCCAGCACGCGGCTCACAATTCCCTCCTCGCCCATGGCGATGCCCACAATGTGCGCCGCTAGCGACCGGTCCTCGATTAGGCGCAGGACAGCTAAATTGTCGGCCAGCGACCGCGCCGTTGAAACCACCTTGACGAAGTCGGGCTGAAAGGCCTCGATCCGCCTCGTCGCCTGTTCCAGATTTTTGGTATGCGCAAAGTCGTGGTAGCTGACCAGCAGCGCCGCGCCCGCGGCCCGTAGCTTGCTGCGCCACTGCGCCAGTTGTGCCGGCTTGGTCTCCTCGGCTGACTCCACTTCGAGGTCGACAATCTTGCAACCGGCCTCGGCGGCCTTGGCAAGCACGTCCAACTCCGTCGTCAGCGCCCCTTCGAACTGCCCACCGAACTGCTTGCGCCGGCAAGTTGCGATCACCGTCACATCGCGGTTCTTTGTTAGAAACTCCTTCACGACCGACAGCGCCACTGCTGGCTTGGGAAGGGAATCCAGGCGGAATTCAAGAAATTTCGCAGCGGAATTCAATTCTTTAAGTGCGGCTTTTGCTCGCTCAATCAGGTCAGCCGGCGTGCCGGCCTGAATCGCCACGCAGAGCTTGCCGACGCGCAACCTGGGACTGGGCGGGATTGGAGGGGAAAGAGTCATGCTGGAACCCATGTGAACCATAGCCATCAATTGACGCATCTTAATGGGCTTCGCTCCAGGATGCAATACCACCTGCGGTGAAACGCGAGGATATTTTTCGAGCCGGAACGTCGGCTCGGGACTTCCCCGCAGCCCTACAAAAAACACAAAGAAGGATGGGATATGTCAGCGATTCGGCCTAGCGCTGTAGGATGTCGATCGGTTTTGTGAAGTCGGTAACACGGATGTGCCGGGCGAGGGTCGGATGCTGGCGTTCCAGCGCCTTGAACATCTCCCAGGCTACGCGGCGATAGCTGAAATGGCCAGCGGGACCGGAGCGGAGTTCGATGATGTACTGTGCTTCGGCAAAATCCATCTTGAATAAGGACCGGATGCGCGTGGCCAGCGGCAGCAGGTAGAGGGCGGATTGGGCAGCCTCTGGAGCCTGGCTCGACGCGAGCTGGGCGCTGGCGGCATGGGCGGCGTTGATAGCGGATTGGAAATCGCCGCGGCAGTTGGCTTCGGTCAGGATGTCTACATCCGGGCCCAGGTCGCCGCAGGAGGGAGTTTCATAGCCATGGAGAGCGGTGAAGGGCTGGATGATCTGCGTGCAGCGGCGATGGCGGTGCATGTCGCGGAAGCCGCCGATGTCCATAAGAATGTCGAAGCGCAGAGCGGCCCCGGCGTGAAAAGCGCGGAGTGCCTCGTCGTGGCGGCCACGGTGACGCAGACCCAGCTCAATGATTTCGGTCATGCGAGACTCGGGCAGCGCACCCACCTGGTCGCGAATCTGCCGGTAAGGGTGGTGCGAGGCTGAGTAAAGTAGCGTCGAGGCAAGCTCGACTTCAAGGGTTTCGGCGTATTCAACAAGATCTACCAGAGGAGAGCCTGCGATGGGCAGCACCTTGAGAATCTCGCCCGCGGCCTGCGCCAGTTCGGCCTGAGAGTGGAGAAGGTAGTCGCTGGGCTGGGCGTATTTAACCAGGGTCGGGGCGGTGCGCACTTCCCGTGTGAGCAGTTGCGCAGCTTCGACAGCCAGCATTTCCTCAGGGGCTAAAGCCCCGGCTCCATATCCAGCACTTTGCGGCACGTCACCCAGAGGGTACCCGGTCGTGCCCTGATACAAAGCCTCTGCTGCTTTAAGTTTTTCGACGAAAGCTGCGGCGGGCTGGGCGCTCACGTTCCAGGCTGGGCCGGTGGCCGCATCGCGCAGTTTCAGACCCAGGTCGCGGACCTCGGCGGCGGGGTGGGAGAGCAGGCGCGAAACCTGATTTTCAAGGGTGCGGGCGCTCACGATTTGGCCAAGGGAAGTGTTGGTTCCCAGGGGCAGCAGATAGCGGGCGACGTCGAAGGCCCGGGCTTTGAGGGTGCGCTCGTAGGCGTCGGGCTTGAGGCTCGCGGGGCAGGCCACGCGGCGGCGCAACGCTTCAAGAACTGCGGCCGTGGTGCGCTGGTAGGTGGCGAAGAGGTTTTCAACAGTCGTGGCGTAGAGCTGGCCAGAGGCTGTATCTTGCCCAAAATCAGGGAAATACCAGCCTGATTTGAGAAAATTCTGGTAGCGGGTGGAGCGTTCCTGCCCGTCCCAGCGCTGCTCATCCACCAGGACGATGGCGGCCAACAGGCTGAGCCGCTCGACGGCAAAGGCGATGTGGGCCAGATCGGCAATGGAGCGGTGGCCGTATTGAAAATAAAAGGTGTTCAGGAACTGCTCGGCGCGCTGGGCGCTGATTTCCGTGAGGGACTCCCGCATTGAAAGGGCGCTTCGGGAGTACTTGGCCATGGCGTAAGCCAGGACTTCGGGGTCTGCGCCGTGGACGGCGAAAACATCGGTTTGATTGCGGGCGCCGGCGGGGAGAAAGTTTTCACTGGACATTTGAGAGGGCTCGCGAACAGAATACGGCATTGGGGTGCGATCGGGTTGAGTAGGAGTTGACGATGCAGGAGTTTTTAGTTCGCACGTCGCACAGACCGCGGCCTTTGCCTTCGGGTCGCTGGACAATGACCCAGCGCTGGAACGATCTGCTATTTGCCCACTGGCCGGTTCCGGCGGCACACATGGCGCCGCTTTTGCCTGAGGGGCTGCAGGTTGACACGTTTCAGGGGTCCGCTTGGCTGGGAGTAGTGCCGTTCTGGCTAGACCGCATCAAGATTCGCGGCGTTCCGCCCATTCCAGGAGCGCGCAGCTTTCCAGATCTGAATCTGCGCACCTATGTCCGCGATGAATTCAACGGATCCAGGGGCATGTATTGCTTTTCGATGGATGCAAGCAATCTGCTGGCGGTGGCCGCGGCACGCGCTTTCTATCACTTGCCGTATTATTGGTCGGAAATGCGCCTGGAGCACAGGTCAGAGCGGGAGTTTTCGTTCTATAGCCGCAGGCGGTTTTCAAGCTCCCCGGTGATCTTCAAAGCGCGCTATCGCGGGCTGGGGCCGACCCGTAAGCTGGCTGAGAACCGAAGCGGCACCCTCGAGCATTTCCTCACAGAACGCTATTGCCTGTTTACCCGCAATCGGGACGGGCAGCCGGTCCGCGCCAACATCCACCATGTTCCCTGGCCGCTGGAAGAGGCGGAGGCGGAGATCGAGCGCAACGACCTCGCTTCCGCGATCGGAATTACCCTGCCCAACCAGGAACCGGTACTGCACTATGCGCGGCGGCTGGCCATCTACATCTGGCCCGCGGAACTGGTGCGGCCCGCGCTCACGGCTCGGCCAGTAACGGTAGCAGTGACGCCTTCCGGCTAGAAGTGGCTTGAAGGGTTCAGCCCTTGCGAAACCCTCTCACTCTGCCTTCTCACGCTTAGGCAGGAAGGGTTGCACCAATTCTCCGAGCAGATCCGGGGCCATCGGCGTATTGATTCCATATTTTGGCGGCCACTTCTTGCTAGGCAGGTACCAGGAGCCGAACAGAATATCCCAAATGGGCAGCATCGAGGCGTAGTTCTTGTCCACATGCTCGTCGTTGGTGTGGTGCCAGTGGTGGAAGGCGGGCGTTGAGATCAGCACGCTCAGCCAGCCAAACCGCCAGCGCACATTGGCGTGGATAAAGTAGCCCCACGTTGTGCCAACCAGCAGAACGAACAACGTTACATTGTCCAGTTGCCCACCCGCCGCCGGCTGGGCCAGGCCCAGAGCATACAAGGGCACAAATCCGCAGAAGCGGGTGAAGACCATATCCAGCGGGTGGGCGCGGGTACCCACGATCCAGTCCATTTGCTCGGCGCTATGGTGGATGGAGTGGAAGCGCCACAACAGGGGGATTTCGTGAGTCCAGCGATGCCCCCAATAAAATCCGAACTCTCCCACCGCCAGCGAAGTCGCCAGCCGCGCGCCCATCGGCAGGTTCCCTGTCCATTCGTGAACGGCGCCCGGAACCAGGCGATGCATCACCCAGGCGATAGCCGCCACGGGAAAGACCAGAAGGGACTTGATCAACAGACCGTTGACAAAGTAATAGCCCAGATCAACGAAAAAGGACTTGCGGAAGATCTTCTGCGGATGAATGGCGAAGAGTCTCTCCAGAGGCGTAAAAATAAGCAAAAGCAGGAAGAGCCACACGCACAACCGTATGATGTCCACCACATACGCGGGCATTTCCTTGATTTGGTCTATGAGGGTGTCCATCGTATTGTCGATTCTATATTTGAAGGATGAAAAAGAGGTAGTGCCGATGTGCGGCGCTACCTCTTTTCTTTGCAGGGAATTGGTTCGCGTCTAGCGCCTGAGCCACTTCTTCGACCGCAGAACGCCCAAGCCGCCCATCAAGCCCGTCAACAGCAGAGGCAGGGTTGCCGGCTCCGGCGTCACGTCGGTCATCGACACACCATCCAGAAGGGCAAAAGGCGGAACCTGAAGGTTGCCATAAGCGAGGAAGGAAAGCACGTCGGAGGTGCTATTCGCGGTCAGGTCCACAGTGTCTGATTGCCAGCCCGAGAAGGCATGGCTGGCAAGATCGATATTGGCTGTCGAGGCGCCTGAGCCGGGGCAGTCGATGTTCGAGGGGGCGTTGGCGCCGCCGGAGAGGGGCTGGGTGCCATTGTTGTATGTTGGAGCGCTGCTGCCGAGGCATACGTTCATCGCTTGCACGGTCGGCCCGTTGAAGCCGAACTGCTGGGAGGCAGCCCAGTAGAAGCTGACTGCGTACGTGTCGCCAGGTGTCAAGCCGGTGATGGTCTGCGAGAGCGCCGCAACCTGGAAGTCGCCGTCGAGTGCGACAAAGTATCCGCCATCCGGGCTGGTGGCAGGCAGGCCGTTGGCCGAACCGTTGTTCGGTCCCCAGAGGGGGTTTTGCCCATATTGACCCGTCGGAGCAGGGCCAGAAGTTCCGTCCGCAGTTCCGGGGGCATAGACGAAGGCATAGCTGCTACCGGGCGCCGTGGTTGACCAATCCGTGAGTGTCGTGTTGAAACCTACTTGACCAGGGCCGCCGTTATTTTCAAAGCTGCCGTTGAGTACGAGATTGGTTGCCTGCGCTGAGGTTGCAATCATCAAAAAAGCCGAGGCAGAGACGCCGATGACAGCTGCCTTGCGCAACAGCTGAGTCGACGCCGCAAAATGCCTGATCGTTCCGTTCATGGGACGCTCCTTGAGAGTCTGAGTGCCAGTGGATTTGCCGAACCCGCCCCGATGCAATCTTCCTGCAACGTGTTCGTTCCAGTGCTTTCCTGTGCGGCGGATAAAGGCTGTGGGGGGAAGCCACGCTTCTTCTAATGCAACTTGCGTGCCAAATCAAAAACGATCTATTGAAAAGCCTTACACGCCTGATTCTACTGCCATAACGTGATACGCGTCACATATTCTTGGAGCCCAGACAATTTGGGGCAATGTGCAATCCCTTGCATAGCCATTGGGAACATCTTTCCTCTTGCTCTTCCATTGTCATGTGAATTGCTGCCGCAAAACCTTCCAGCGGGCGTGTCCCAATGCGCTGCAAAACAAAGTGGAAATGTGAGCCTTGCGACATGTCCGCGGCAAGTGGCCGCCTGCCCCGGTGGCAATTCGGCGCACGCTGCGACTGGCGCTCAACGCTAGCCTTGATACCCTCCAGAGAAAGGCGGCCCTCAGCGTGCAGCTTTTGTCACTTATCGCTTTTTGGTGGAAATGCCGCAAGCTGAAAAAAAGGGGCAGCGCCATGCCGAAGGCGCTGCCCCTTCAAATTAGACACTGGTGCAGATTGCTCCAGCGGGTTATCGGTTCTTCAGCCACTTTCTTGACCGCAGAGCGCCCAGGCCGCCCATAAGGCCCGTAAGCAACAATGGCAAGGTTGCCGGCTCCGGAGTCACAACGTTCATCGAGACACCGTCGAGAAGAGAGAAGGGCGGTTCGCCGTTCGGGGTGCCGATGGCCAGAAACGAGAGAACTTCGCTGCCACTCGTCGCTGTGAAGTCGAGAGTCGAATATTGCCAGCCTGTAAAGCCGTGACTGGGGTCGGTAACGATGACCGTATCGATGGTCTGCGCTCCCAGGCTGACATCCCACTGTTCGGTGGTGACGCCACTGAAGCCGCTCTGTTGCGCACCCGCCCAGTAGAAACTCACTGCGTATGTATCGCCGGCGGTCAGTCCGTTGACGGTCTGCGTGATTGCGCCAACCTCGAATGCGCCATCCGCCGCCACAAAGTTGCCGCCGTCTGGGCTGGTGGCAGGCAGACCATTCGCCGAGCCATTGCCCGGACCCCACAGGGTGAGGTTGCCATTGAACTGCGGAGTGTACGAACCGGTCGTATCCGCGGTTCCTGGAGCGTAAACGAAGTTATAACCGCTCGACGACCAGCCGGTGGCAACCGTGCAACTGCCCAGCTCGCAGGCGCCATTTGTGACGACCTCAAAGCTGCCGTTGGTTACCAGACTGTTTGCGTGTGCCTGGGAAGCAAGCAACAAAAGAGCCGCTGCTGTAACACCGACGAGCGCTGCAATTCGCAGGAGCCGGATCGATGCCGCGGTATTCTTGATCGTTACTTTCATAAAATGCACCTCGTTCGCAAATCGATCGGTGAATCTGCGCCGCCGGACCCCACATTCGATGTTCCCGCACATTGTTCGTTCAGCGTCTTGCCTGCGTATCAAGTGCAAGCGGCATGAATGCCATGCCGCTTTCGGATACTCGAGGGTGAGCAGGTCCAGCTCAACAGCCCGCGTCTAGCGCCTGAGCCACTTCTTCGACCGCAGAACGCCAAGTCCGCCCATCAAGCCGGTCAGCAGCAAAGGCAGAGTGCTCGGCTCGGGTGTCACTTGATTCATCGAGACACCGTCCAAAAGGGCAAACGGTGGAAGCTGAACGTTGCCATAAGCGAGGAAGGAAAGCACATCGGATGTGCTATTCGCGGTAAGGTCCACGGTCTCAGATTGCCAGCCGGAGAAGGCATGGTTGGCGAGGTCGATAAGGGCTGTCGAGGCTCCTGAGCCCGCGCAGTTGATGTTGGAGGGGGCGTCGGTAGCGCCGGAGAGGGGCTGGGTGCTCGTATTCTTGTAGGACTCGCCGGTGGTGCCGAGGCATACGTTCATCGCTTGAATCGTGGCGCCGGTGAAGCTTTCCTGCTGTGCGGCTGCCCAGTAGAAGCTGACCGCGTAGGTGTCGCCGGCGGTAAGGCCGGTGATGGTCTGCGTCACCGAGCCAGTCTGGTAATCCCCGTCCAATGCGAGAAACGCGCCGCCATCGGGACTGGCGCCAAAGCCATTAATAGAGCCGCCGCCGCCGGAGGACGGGCCCCACATTTCGACCCCGGAAACTCCAGGGTTTTGTGCGTCAGTTGCGCTTGTGTAGAGGAAGGAGTAGCCGGTCGATGACCAATCCGCGACGCACCCGGCGGTACTCACTTTGCAACCGACACCGCTGACGCTGCCGCTGTTGGTCGAAAAACTGCCGTTGAGAACCAGGCTGGTTGCATGGGCTGCGGTGGCAACCATCAAGAGGGCTGCGGCTGAAACACCGATCGTAGCCGCCTTCCGCAGGGGTTGAATCGATGCCGCAAAATTCTTCATTGTTACGTTCATTGGACTCTCCTTGTGAGCCTAATTGCCAGTGAGATTGCCGAGCGAACCCTTATGAGATCTCCGGCTGTTTGTTCGTTCAGCGTTTTCCTGCGCTTCAGGTTCAGGCTTCGGGGAAGCCATGCCTCCTCTAGTGCAAGTCATGGGCCAAACCGGAGTGGCGCGAAGAATACGCTGAGGTGAGTCGTACGCCGCTGATTTGACTGTCTAAATGTGACGCAGAACACAATTCGGGTCACGTCTCCCCCATCCGGGTGATTATGCAAAGACTTGCGTAGGCAACTAGCACTTGTTTACGCATTCTTTCTGAAGCGATGCCCGCCAGCCTTTACCGTTTTGCCGCAGCGGCCAATCTCGGCGGAGATTCTCGTTCCTCAATTGCAGAAAATCTTGCGAGGCTTGCGCAACTTTCTCAACCAGGCTGTGTTCTCGCATCAGAGGGCGGACAAAGACAGTAATTGCCGCTCATGCACGAACACACTCTCTCTGCAATGCCGGCGCACATGGAGCCCGGCAATGGTTCAGCGCGGACGCGCTCAAGGAAATTCTGACGTTTCTTCATTGTCCGTTGAGAGCAACACAGGTAAAGCTGTTTTTTCGCCCGCGTGCTTTTCTGAGCAATCTGAAGATCCGGTCTCATTCCTTGTCGAGAGGTCAACGAGTTGGCCTGCTTAGCGTCCGTCCACCAAGTGACCCACAGGGGCAAACGTAGAGAGAGGTGTAACCACCATGGACTCCAGAACACTCGTCAAATCCTTGCCAATCGCATTTGTATCGGCGACAGCAGCCGCTTTATTGATCGCAGGCTGCGCCGGCGTCAACCCAGCCGACTTGTCCGGCTCAACGCCGGACACTGAAACCGGCCCTGCATTTGTTGTCGGCACAGACGCGCCGCTGGCGAGCGTCGTGTCGTTTCCCGTACAGGTGCAAGGCATCTGTGCAGTCACCCAAAGCACCCCAACTGTTCCGCTTTCACAGTGCGTGCCGTTACTCAGCGGTACGCCGACCGTCGATTTTGCCCGCTTCAATGGACTTCAGACCCTTCTGGACATGAACGATGTGCCAGTTGGCACCTATAGCCAGATTCAGATCACGCTAGGCAGCGCAACGCTCGGCTACCTGAACGTTCCGCCTAGCGGAGCTCCGACGATTCAGACCGAAGCTGCAACCTATCCCTCCTCCGCCTCCACGTACACTTACACAGCAACTCTGGCTTCTCCGCTTGTTGTCATGCACGCGGGTACGCCGGTTGGCCTCCGCGTGGACTTCGATCTGCGCAAGTCCATACAGGTGGACGGAAGCGGTAATTTCACCGGCCAGGTAATGCCAACCTTCAATGTGAGCGCGGTTGGACCCGGAGATTCCGGCGGATACATCGACACCATCGATGCGGCCGTGGTCAGCGTGAATGCCACTGCGCAGTCTTTCGTGGTCCAGGGGCCGCACGGCCAGAATTTCACCATCAACGTGAATGGCCAGACGGAATGGGAGAACGGCGAAAGCCTCAGCGCTTTGACGACCAGCAGCATTGTGGAGGTTTCCGGAACTCTGGATAAAGCCGACTCGACGCTGGACGCCGACGATGTGGCGATTCTGTCGCAGGACGGCTTCTATGCGGCCGGCCAGGTGACTTACGTCAACCCCGCAACAGGGCCGGCTAACAGCTTTGACCTCTACGTCCGCGGCCTGCTGCCCACTACCACCGGAATTACGCTGGGCCAGATTGCCCAGGTAGAACTGACCGGCAATGAAAAGTTCTTCATCTACCAGTGGCACAACGCGCTGACGCAGTTCCTCTTCAACTCCAGCACGCTGCTGCCAGGACAGCATGTATCAGTCGGTGGGCCGGCGAGTGGCGCTGCCAACCCGCAGGCAGTAACGGCGAAGCGGGTCGTGCTGCGCCATTGGGGCTTCAACGGGACTGTGGTTCCAGGCAGCATGAGTGCGGCAAACGGCACCTTCCAGATGCAGATCACGGGCTTTGCCGGGCTGCTGGTGCCGCAGACGGTGACGGTTTATACCGCAACCCCAACCGTGTTCCGCGGCGGTCTGATTGGGCTGAGCGCCGTACCCGCGAGTATCAATGTGCGCGTGGTTGGCCTGCTGCTGAAGGATCCCACTTCGGGCAAGACGATCCTGCTGGCGCACTACGTGGATGCACTCACGTAATTGGAAAGCTTTCTGGCCAACCCCCTCGCGCCGGAGCTGGAGTATCCAGTTCCGGCGCTTTCTTTTGCGCCCTGCCTGCTACCAGGAATAGCGGACGACGTAGGTGAGGGTGGTGTCGCCTTTGGCCGGAACCTGGACCGGGAATTGGATGGTGTGGCTGTCAAGCTTGGTGTAGTCAGCGGATTGGTGCTGTATCTCCCAGTTATCGCCGCGGTAGAGGTGCTCGAGAACGTCGACGTTGACGGGTTCAGCTTTCTGGTTGGTGAGTTTGATCTCGAAGGTTTCGTCGAGGATGCGGTCGCTCTGATTGATGTGGAAGTCGGTCTGGCGGCGCGAGCCTTTCACATCGAACGCGTTGCCGGTGCTGATCTTGACGGTACCTTCGGTGGGGGTGTGGTTGATGGTGCTTTCGCCGACGAACTCCATTTGGCCATCGCTGTCGCGGCGATAGAGCCGGATGCGACCAGCAGGCAGGGGAATGCCGAGGTGGTTTGCCTAGGTGTTCTTGAACTCCTCAGTGATCTGAACTTTGGTGTTGTCGGGGTTCAAGCCGTAGCTTCGCTGCTCGTCCGGGTTGTTTCCAAAGTTGGAGATGGGCTGGAGGTTTGAAGCCGCACCGTCGTAGAGGTAGCTGCGGGCGAGAGCCACGCCGGAAGCCTCAATGAACTGGATCTGCTTGATCTCGCCCTCGCGGAGCGAGACGATGCGGTTGAGATCGTAGAGGTGAAAGTCGTCGAAGGCTTTCTGGGTGACCTGAGGGTCGGGAAAGAATTGCACTGCGTCCTTGGCCATCCCTAGTCCGCCCGTAAAACGGTCCGCCTTGCGCGGGGTGATTTTAGCGACGTCACCGGCCATCAGCTTGATCCGGGCCTGTGGGAACGCCGTGCCGCTCTGGTTGTGAATGGTGACCCAGCCAATGAGGTCGGCCTTTTCTTCGGCCGAGGCATTGGCGGCGGAAGCCTTGCCAACCGCGTCGCCCGCATTGGGCGCGACGACGTTGTATGTGGCTTCCCAACTGAGGCCGCCCGTGATGAAGGCGAGTTCGGCGGAGAGCTTTTGGGCTTTGTCGGATTCGATCTGCCAGCGCAGGGTAGGCTTGAGCAGCAATCCGTCGGTTGCGGCGGGGAAGAGCGGCGTTCCAGGAAGCAAAAACTGCAACTTGCCATTGACCTCGATCAGCGGCTGATTTTGAGCGTATTGATTGTACTGATTGTATTGGCCTGCTTGCTGGGGGGCGCGGACGATCTTGCCTTGAACGATGGGGCCAGGGACAAAGTGGCCGTCAACAAGCGCAAAGTTACTGATCTGGAAGTCGATGGTCTTGCCTTCGTACTTCTGCAGCAGCCAATCCTGGGTAACGACGGCGGCATCGTAGTTCTGCTCGACGATGTGAAATGTGTGCTTCGCCGAGGGTTCGCGGAGCGCTGGATCTCTCAGCACAACCGAATCGGGTTCGAGCTGGGTGGTGACCTGGTTGGTTGTGATTTCATTGAGGCCGGGATGGAGATCGAGATCGACTTCGGTGCGGGCGACGGCAAAGTCCTGGTTGTAGATGGTCAGCGCAGTGGGCTGGGTGGCGGGTTGCTGGGCTGCAACCGATGTAATGGCGAAGACGGCAGCGGCAAAATAGAAAGCGCGCACGGAATGCCCCTTTCAAAAAACGCGGAAACTTGTTGGATAGACTGGGCAGGGCGCTGAAACGTTTGTTGAAAGCTGGATTTTCGTTTGGCTTTTCTGGCCACAAGTCTCAATCGCTCCGCTTATGCACGCGATGCCCGCTTCTCGTTGCATCCGGTTCTGTCACAAGAATCGGAGAGGAGGTCACGACTGCGGAAGACAATGAGAACGATGCTGGGTAGGTGCGGGTGCATTCCTTCTTTGCAAAAGACACAAGAAGGGCGTGCTCAGTCAGCAGGCGCAGATGAGAAAAGAAAAATAGGCGCCTGGCACACAGGCTATTTCGTGACTGTGACCGTTAATGGATTGCTCCACATCGGCAGATTCGCCTGTCCCATTACAAAAGTCGCATTTTTAAATCCCATTCGGAAAGTAACCGATTCAGGTTTACCGTCACCTGGAGCAAGCTCCACTCGAATTGACACTGCCCTTTCAATCGCTTCTCCGGGTTTGATTTTGATATGTAAAAGGTCATTCTTCTTGCACCCAGCCAGATTCACGTGAACTGACGAAGCATCCGAGACCCACTGCGTGGGATAAGAACAGGACCAAATATCCAGCGTTTGCTCTTCCGTGCTCGTGTTGCGGATTGCGGTAGCCACTGAAAAAGGCTCATAATTATTGACCTTCTCATGCGCCACTGTAACCTCGACCTTAATGGGTGAATCTTGAGCCGATGCGGCCAATCCCGCAACGCTCAGCAGCAGCACGGCTAACATAAGTTTGAGTTCACGCATATCGGTCGAATCCTCCCCCTGAGCGACGTGCTGGCCCGAGGACGATTGTATCGCTTTCGGAGCGGGAAAACCCTACATCTTCTGTGGCATATCGATCAGCATCGAGGTTATCCATAGTTTCACTTTAGCTCATGCGGACCCGCCACATTTGTTTGAAGCATGGAGTAATATCTCCACGAGCAATACTCAATAAAAACGGCCTTCCGGAGAGATTTCAACATGGCCGCTGTGCTTTATTGATCAGGCCCGATTGGGTTTATACAAGGACAGATAAAGGCAAAGGTAAGCGCAGTCTCTTTTGGCGTTGCTCAGGGTTAGCTTGCGCATGAGTTTGGCACAAGAGCGAGTCAGAATTGCGCATGAAAATATTAGAGTCAAGTATTACTGAACGGGACCAGGCCATAAATTACTAAAGGGCTGTGAACTTTAGTAATTTATGCGCAGAACAGGGTCGATGCTTCCGCCTGTCTCCCCGCCGGCAAGGATTCCGCATGGTGGTATGGCAACGAACGTAGGCATTGCATGCTGCCTTGGGTTGAAGCGGGCATTTTCGCAGAAGGTTAAGCTTTGGCTCCCGCACCCCTATAATGAGGGACGGAAGGCGCAGGGTTATGTGAGCGCCAGGGCAGGAAAGAGAGATATATGGCGGATTTGCAGGGAAGAATCGCGCTGGTGACGGGAGCCAGCCAGGGAATTGGGCGGGCTTGCGCCCTGGAGTTGGCTCGAGCTGGCGCCACGGTGGCGTTGGCGGCGCGGAATGAGGCCAAGCTGGCCGAGGTGGCCGTGGAGATTGAGGCGGCCGGCGGGCAGGCGGCTGCGTTTGCACTCGATGTGGCCAGCGAAGAGTCCATCAAGGCTGGCGTCAAGGCAATCCTCGAGCAGTTCGGCAAAGTGGAAATTCTGGTGAACAACGCCGGGATCACGCGGGACGATCTGATGGCGCGGATGAAGCGCGCCGACTGGGACGATGTGCTGGGCACCAACCTGACCGGAGCTTTCTTGCTGACCCAGGCGCTGCTGCGGCCCATGCTCAAGAACCGCTGGGGCCGAATCGTCAACATAGCGAGCGTGGTGGGGCGAACCGGCCAGGCGGGCCAGGTGAACTACGCGGCAAGCAAGGCCGGCCTGATCGGCCTGACGCGCTCCATGGCGCGGGAAGTGGCTTCGCGCGGGATCACGGTGAACGCCGTCGCGCCGGGTTACATTGAGACGCCCATGACGGCCGTGCTGGACGAAAAGCAGCGGACCGCGATGATGGCCGCGATTCCGCTGGGGCGCGCGGGGACTGACGCTGAGATCGCGCAGTCGGTTGCATTTCTGGCGTCGGATAGAGCGGCCTATATCACCGGACACGTGCTGGATGTGAATGGCGGCATGTTCATGGGCGGCTGACCGCGCATCCCGGAACCCTGCTGAGGGATTGTCCTGGCGAGAAACAAACTTTCAAGTTCCACGAGCCCCTGACCGATAAGCGGTAGGGGAATGTGCGTATGGCAACACAGCTTATGCCGTCTAAGATTGCCGCGGTTCCGCTGACGGAGCCGGCGGATAGTCTGCGCTATGTGGCGCGGCAACCGATTATGGATCTGCGCGGCAGGGTGCATGGATACGAACTGCTCTTCCGGGCGGGGCCTGAGACGGCTTTCCGCGGCGATGGCGACCTGGCCACACGCACCATGCTGGACAATACCGTGATCTTCGGACTCGAGCGATTGACGGGCGGGCTTCCGGCTTTTGTGAACTGCACGCGGGAGGCACTGACCGAGGATTTGGTGCATGTTCTTCCCGCGGGCATGACAGTTCTGGAGATATTGGAAAATCTGGAACCGACGCCCAGCCTGATCGCCGCGTGCAGCAGGCTGAAGGCCTCGGGATTCCGGCTGGCGCTGGACGATTTCACCTTCAAGCCGAAGTGGGGGCCGCTGGTGGAAATGGCTGACTACATCAAGGTCGATTTCATCCTGAGCGGTTCCAGAGAGCGGGAACGTCTGCTTAAGCGGCTGCGGGGAGTTCCGGTGGCCCTTGTTGCGGAGAAGGTGGAGACGCAGGAGGAGTTCCAACAGGCCTGCGCGGAGGGCTTCACGCTTTTTCAGGGGTATTACTTTTGCCGGCCGGTGTTGATGGAAAACCGGAAGGTGCCGGCGAACCGTCTCTCGCAGGTCGAGATTCTGCAACTATTGCGAGCCAAATCTTTCGAGTTACGCAAGCTGACGCAGCTTGTGAAGCGCGACGCTTCACTGACCTACCGGCTGCTCCGCTTCGTCAACTCGCCGCTGTGTGCGGTCCGCCAGGAAGTGAGCTCGATCCAGTCGGCGCTGCTCGCGGTCGGCGAGGAAACCTTCAGGCGAATCCTGACCCTTGCAATCACCAGTGAGCTTTGTTCCGACCAGCCGGCGGAGGTACTGCGCATGGCTTTTGTGCGAGGGCGCTTCTGCGAACTCGGCGCAGCGCTTTGCCAGCTCGACCCCACCGAGCAATACCTGCTTGGGATGCTGAGCCTGCTGCCGGCTATGCTCCGTATGCCGATGAAAGAGCTCACGCCTGCGCTGCCGCTGCGCCGTGAGATTCGCCTTGCGCTGGAAGGCACGGCCAATCCCGAGCGGATTTTGCTGCAATGGCTCGAGAGCCATGAGTATGGCGATTGGCCTGCGTGCGACGCGGTGATTCAAGCTAATGGCTTCAACGAGGCGGAGGTCGCCGGCTGCTATGGAGAAGCTGTGCAGTGGGCTGAGGAAGCGCTTCGTTCCGTTGGTTGAGCAGGCGAGTCCAGCCGTTTAGCTTCGCCGCAAAAGCTCGCCGGTCAGATTCCCAGGCGCGCTTTCAAAAATCTCACGCGATCGCGCGCCACGGGTAACTGTGTCCGCGATGGATCCTTCAGCGAGACAATGACTTTTCCTGCGAACCATGAGTTGACTTCCAGAATCCAGTCAACATTCACCAGGGCTGAGCGGTGGATGCGCAGAAATTTTGCCGGGTCGAGGCGGCGTTCCAGTTCCGCGACGGTCTGATCCACCGCGTGGCGGCGGTCGTTCGCCACGGCATACGTCAGCTTGTCCTGGGCTACAAAATGGGTGACGGCGTCCAGCTCGATGAATGAGATGCGCTCGCCAACGCGCGAAGCAATGCGGCGCGGATAATCGGGCAACTGCCCGCGGAGGGATGCTGCTAGTTGCTGTAACAGGGCGGCTGAGTCGCGCTGCCATTCCGGCTTCGGGATGGGGCGAAGCCTGCCGAGCTTCGTCAGCGCGCGGGCAAGTTGGGCAGTCTCAATGGGCTTCACTAGATAGTCGATCGAGTTGACCTCGAAGGCCCGCAGCGCATATTCGTCGTAGGCGGTAGTGAAGATCACGAAGGGCTGCTCCGTAAGCCGCGCCAACAGATCGAAGCCAGTCATGCCGGGCATCTGAATATCGAGGAATAGCACGTCGATGGTTTCGCTGTTCAGGTAGTCGAGCGCTACTGCCGGATCGGTGGCGCTGCCGGCGATGTGAAGTCCCTCAAACTTTGCCAGCAGCCGTGTCAGGCGCTCGATGGCGAGTGGTTCATCGTCCACGAGATAGGCTCGCAGTGGGCTGGTTTCCATGGGTATTCCAATCATGCGGGAAAAACAAGGCGGACAACAGTTTTTTCGTTTTTGCGAACCACTTCAAGCTGCCCGGCGGGGCCAAAGAGAAGCTCAAGGCGCGCGGCAAGATTGCCCAGGCCGTGTTCCGGCGTAATGGCATCGAGCGCAAAGCCAGGGCCGTCATCGAGGACTTCGAGGCGAATGCGGCTGGCCTCTTGCGCCGCGGTTATTTGGATTGAGGCGCCCTGCGTGCGCTTTGAGACGACATGCTTCACCACATTCTCCACCAGCGATTGCAGAGCCAGCGGAGGAACCTTCACGTCACCGAGAGATTCGGGAACAGCGATCTCGTAACTGATGCGCGGGCCAAACCGCGTTTTTTCAATCTCAAGGTAATCGCGAACGATCTTCAGCTCCTGGCTGAGCGGCACCAGCCCGGTGTAGTGCGCGTTCAATGAAAAACGGAGCAAGGACGCGAGTTTGCCAACGGTATCTTCGGCGAGCTGGGGGTTGCTTGGAATCAGCGCGGCGATGGAGTTGAGGGTGTTGAAGAGAAAGTGCGGATGGATGCGGGATTCGAGCGACGAAAGCTGGGCTTCGGCGAGGAGCTTGTAGGCGCGTTCCTGTTCAACCTGTTTGGTGCGCAGTTCGAGCGTGGTGGCCTGGAGTTTGTCGCGCATGGTTTCGTAGGTGGCACTGCTCATCCCTATCAAGAGTGTGATGACGACAGCGAACTCGGACGATGAGCGGAATTCGCGCCAATAACCATCGGGAGGAATAAAGCTAATGAATTGGAAAAATAGACCGGCCGCAAGACAGCCCGCGAGTGCCGTGCATACCAGGATGGACGCCTGCATGAGAATCACCAGGCGAGGGTATTTGTCGGTGTAACGACAAGAAATCCATCGAATAAGGAACATCGAAGGTAGAGCTATAAGCGTGGAATAAACAAAGGATCCGATAACATGACTGCCAGTCTCGGACCACTTCATGCCTATGGAGTTAAGGAGCGCAACAACCGCAAGTGTGACCGCGCAAATATAACCAATAAGTTTGAACACCCTGAAGGCGTAGTTGGGCTTTGGTTCAGGGTTCGCTGAGCGGTTGGCTGTTGCCGAATTGGATTCGCGTGTCATAGCTGGAATCGGACTCCCGCCGAGGTGGCCTCGGAGTAAGGCGTCGCGCCATACTCGGAGGTAGGTTTGCCTGCGGGAATCTCCATGTGGAGATAGGACGAAAAGCGATTTCCGAATCGTCGGTTGGCATCGAAGATGGCGGTATAACTGCGATCGTTGAGATTGGCCACCGCATAGACGCCAAAATCCCACTCTTTCCAGCCCGGCCGCTCGCGGAGCCGGTTCTTCCCTGCGTCGAGGAAGAGATAGTGCTGTCGCGGAGCGAGCGGTGAGATGGTCATGTCCCGATAGTACGGGATATTGGGCGGAGTGTAGAACTCGCCGATGAAGGTGACGCCGAGGCGAGTGGTGTATTTGGCGCCCAACAGGGCGGCCTCATGCTCCCTCCATGCGGCTTCGCCGTGCAATTCCCACGCCTGGCCCAGGACACGGGTAAAGGTGATGCCGCCGAAGGCATCTCCGCCTCGATCGTCGCCTGCAATCAGGGCTGTGTCGAATCCATGCACCAGAACGTTATACCGGAAGGCGCTGGCGTCATGCAGGTTTGCTGCTGCTGGCGCAAGCGCCGCAGTGGACCAGGCAAGCGTGAATGCATGCGGCCCATGCACATAGTCGGCCTTGACCATGTCGCGGCCTTCGTTGAGGTTGAGCCGGTCGGTTGGATTGGTGGGAATGCGCGGCGGGTCGAGAACGCCAATGGCAGTAAAGGCATAGCCGGTGCCCCAGCGCACGATCCTGCGGCCCAGCATGAAATCGAAATCTCCCGCGGAGAGGCCGGCATAGGTTTCTTTCACGCGCAGTTGGGTAGCTGTATCGGAGTAGGCCGTAGTGAGTCCCACGACACTCCATGAAAAACTCCATCGAGGCTTGTAACGCAATGTGATGGTCGGTTCCAGTAGTACCTGATTGAGTAGCTTTGGGATGGGCTCCTGGAGGTTGCTGTAGAGGGTTGCGTCCTCGATGACGGCAATAGAGTAGCGGAAACCGAGGCGGGACTCGGGCGCTGGGGCATCTTGAGCCGTACCCTGCTGCGCCGCCAATTGCCATGCGGCCACAAACAGCATCGGAATAAGAAGCCGGTATCGCATCACTTGTAATTGACCTCTTTGAGAGGGTTCAACAACGCGTCTGAACCGTGTGATTTTCAAGGCCTCATCCGTCGCTGTGGATGAGGCCTGAGAAACTTGGCTGCTTGCAACCTCGCCCATCAAGTCTTGCCCGTCATGCTCATCCCAACTCCTTATTGCCAATAGACCATTTTGATTTCGATGGCGACCGCCGGTTGATTTACCTGAAATCGTGCCTGCTCGGCAGTTGGCGGTCCCTGGCTCGTATCTGGATTGTTGGAGAGGCCGAAGCCGTTCTGCGGAATGCCCTGGGAATCGAACTCCATCCTGCCTATCAGCTTTTCATCATGGAGAAGAGAGACGGCGTAAGTTCCCTGGGGGAGGTTTGCGAATACAGCCGTTACGCTCAGGGTTTGAGGGTCGATCTCTAGCCTTTGGGTTGAGACCGCGCTATCGATCTCCGAAGGGAAACCCTTTGCGTCCCAGAAGAGAGCAATGTTGACTTTTCCCTTTGCATTGCGAATCCCCGTGATGTGGACGGTGAGCGTCGACTTGCTTGGAGTAGGTGAAGGCGTGGCGGCTGGCACTGGAGATGGGGTTGCCGGCGCCTGCGCCGCAAGCCTTCCTGCGGAGCAAGTCAGCAGGACGCCGCAGAGCAGGGCGAGAGCAGCGAATCGTTTGGATTTGAAAAAGGTTCTCATCATTTCAATTTCCTTTCGGGTGGTTTGTGGTCTTCCATCTCTTATCCTGCATGCGGAAAAGAAATGGATTATCCAGTGATACGTCTGCATTCGCGGAGAGTTCCGAACTGCTCAATGTATTTCCTCCAGGAACGCTCCGCGATCGTTTAGAAACGGTCCGTTCGTCCCTGATAAAACAGCTTGTCGGGCAGTGTGCGCGGCGTCGAGTCAGAGTATTCAAGCACACTGTGGGAGTTATGCCGAATTTCGTCGTAAAGCGTCATGCGGTGCAGCAGGCTAATACCGCCGCTTTGAAGATACTCGTCGAACGTAGCGGATTTAATGTGCTTGCCTGAGGTGAGATAGAATTCGGCCCTCACCGGACGCGCATCCTGAACCCGCAGCCAGTAAAGTATTCGCTGGTAGGTTGCGCCCTTCCGCTTGGCAGTGAGATCGAGGACGTAGCAATCCTCGGCGCCCAACTTCTCCGTGCGCACATAGACGGGCGAATAATCGACTACGTAGTTGGTGCGGGCCACGTCGCCGTTCGAGGCGTTGCCGGAGAGACGTTCGAGCGGGGTAATGCGAACGGGGCGGCTTGTATCGGGAAGATAGATCCACATATCGTCGCCCAGCATGAGCAGGTGCTGGCCTTTCTCGCGCGGACTGAGAAACTCAACATAGGTTTTCTCCGTCCCCTTCTGCGAGACCTCGTAGAGGTTCTCTTCGTCCGGCTTGCCGGATTCGTAATTGGTGATCTTGACCCGCAACACATAGCTCGGCCAGCCGTTGCGGTATGCGTCGGAGCGCTTGAGCAGGGTCTCGGCGTCGGGATTGACTGCAGGGGTCGCGGCATGGCAGACCAGCACCCATGTGAGCAGGAAGCCAACAACGAAGAGCAGCAGGAATGCGCGGAGTATCCAGTTGATCTTAGACATGAGCCAGTGCCTCCGCAATTTGCAGCCGGGATGCGCGGATCGCCGGGAGGATGGATGCAAGCGCCAGAGAGACGATCACCAGCAGCGAAGAGCCGGCCATGAGGATGGGCACATGCAAGACATAGAACTTCATGGGATCCGTGGATCCCGGTGGCGGGGGCAGGCGAACTCCGGCGTAGTCGATCAGGGAAGCGAGCAGATTGCCAGCGGCCAGACCCGCAATCGCTCCCAGAACGCCGAGCACCAGAGCCTCCACCATGAAGAGCGCAATGATCCACATGCGCGGCGTGCCCATGGCCAGCATCGTTCCTATCTCGCGGGTGCGTTCGAACATGGTCATCAGAAGCGTGTTGACGCTGGACAAGAGAACCATGAAGAAGACAATGATTCCGATGAAAATGTAGATGGTATTAAAGAGCGAGCGAATCTGCTTGTAGGATGTGGCCAGATCGATCCACTTTTTGAGCACCAGCTTCTGCGTTTGGCCTTGCAGGCTGGGCGCAAGCTCATCATAGACACTGTCGGTGTTTTTTGTGGCATCCAGGCCTACCACCAGGTTGGTGATGCGATCGCTTTGCAGCAGGCGCTGCGCCGAGGGCAGCGTGATACGCAGATAGCGGTCGTCGTACTCCTTGATTCCGCTGTTCACAATGCCCACAATCTGCACGTCGATGCCATTCAGGGCGCCGTCGGAGGTCATCGCCAGCACCGTCAACCCATCACCAACCCGCACGTTCATCGACTTGGCCAATCCTGCGCCGATGAGCGCCTCTACGTCGCCGCCGGACTTTGTATCCAGGTTATTTCCGGCAGTGATGTGGGTCGAAAATCCGAGGCTTTTTTCGGCATCGGGATCGACGGCGCTGCCCATGTAAACGGAAGTCTTCACGCCATTGGAGATCATTCCGTAGAACTCGATGCGCGGAGCGATGCCGCGAACATGAGCGCCAGTCTTGACGCTTGCAGCTACCTGACGCCAGTTATCGATGCCGGTATCTAGAACACGGACTTCGTCGCGAGTAAAGTGTTCGGCGTTGAAGATTTGCAGGTGTCCGAGACCGTTGTTGATGGCGCCTTCGCGAATGCCGTTGTACATATAGGCGAAAAAGCCGCCAACGAGCAGCAGTCCGGTGACGCCTCCGCCGACCATGACCAGAGTCATAATGGTGCGGCGGCGGTTGCGGAAGACGTTTCTAAAGGCGAGCAGCAAAAACTTGCTCATGGCTGGCTCCTTCACGTGTAGTTTTGGCGACAGGGGTGTCGGAAGTAAGAGTGTCGGATTGGATTTGTCCGTCGCAGAGGCGGACGATGCGGTCAGTGTGTTCCAGCAGGCGCGCATCGTGAGTTGAGAAGATAAAGGTAAGACCGAGCCGCCGGTTGAGGTCATGCATCAGGTCGATGAGCTGGGTTGCATTGTGGGTGTCGAGGTTGGCTGTGGGTTCGTCGGCCAGCACCAGCGCGGGACGATGGACAATGGCGCGGGCCACTGCTACGCGCTGGCGTTCGCCGCCAGAGAGCAGGTCGGGCCGATGATTGGCGCGCGCCGAGAGTCCGACGCTCTCCAAGGCCGCGGCCACGCGCTGGCGGCGTTCGCTGGCGCTTACGCCCTGCACAAGCAGCGGAAACTCCACGTTTTCTGCCGCGGTAAAAACCGGAATGAGGTTGAAGGTTTGAAAGACAAAGCCGATCTTTTCGAGGCGCAGTGCGGTCATGCGCGTTGGATTCAGCTTGGAAGTGTCCACGCCGTCGATGAGGATTCTGCCGCTGGTCGGCTTGTCGATGCAGCCAATCAGGTTGAGGAGCGTTGACTTGCCGCTTCCGCTGGGTCCAGAAATGGCCAGGAACTCGCCGGCGGTCACGCGGAGACTTACATCGTCGAGAGCTCTGACGAAATTGTGGTCCATTGGGAACTGCCGGGTAACTGCTTCGACGCGGACGAGTTCAGGCATTGCAGCCAGTTCATTCACGGGGGCCGTTTCCTTTCCGGAGCGTTTTCTTGCTCTGTGTGAAAGGTAACGGCGATCTGAGCCGGCGTCGCGAGGTTCAAGATGAAGGGTCGAGAATGCGGATGAGGGGTGGAAATGGAGGGATGAACCGCTGACAGTGACAGGAGTCAGAGATCAAAACCGGACAGATCCCACACTTTCCGGGAGGGACGCGGAAAGTGTGGGAATCGATATTTTGCCGCCACGAGGTGAGCTATTTTGGCTGGGGTGGGAGCGCGGCGTCACGAGGAACTGTGGGCGGCTGGCCCTGTGCGCCCATATCGTTGACCGTGGTTGCCAGGAATGCGCCATCCTTGACAGCTCCCTCCACGCGCACGATGTCGCCTGCCTGGATATCCGCCAGGGTGATCGGTTCGCGGCGCTTGCGGAAGGTAGTGTTCTCGTCGGCGACAAAGGTGTGAGCAGCCTTGTCCATGCCGCCCATCAGGGTCACTTTCACGCCGTCGATGGCCGTCACTTTTCCCATTAGCCAGGTCTTGCCATAGTTGGCCTGCATCTCGCGCATCTGTTTGGCGCGTTCCGGGTCAATTTGCAGAATAGCCGTTGCGCCAACAGATTTGGCGGCCGCGTCAATTTCGCCCATGGCGGCAATGGCATCGCCCACCTTGATGTCTGTCGGCTTGATCGGCTGCGGGGGATTGCCGCCGCCCGCGCCCATCCCTTGGCCGCGCTCACCACCTTCTCCGCCTTGTCTAGCTTGCCCAGCTTGTCCATTTTGTCCAGCTTGCCCGCGTTCGCCCCTATCGCGCATTCCCGCTCCCTGCTTCATCATGCGGGTGTTGACGCTGAAGTGGACAGTATAGGCTTCCCCGGCGTCGGTCTTGATCGTGAAGTGGTCTGCGGCAGCCTCAGTGACTGTTCCCATCAGGCCCCCGCCCATGCCCATCATGCCGCCGCCACCCCATCCGCCTCGGCCTCCGCCACGCTGGCCTTGCCCACCCTGCCCGCCGCCAGGGCCAGCTCCCTGCGCTGGAGAAGCCGACGGCGAACCGGCGGGCGGAGCGGCGGGGGCATCCTGCGCGGATGCGGACAAAGTAAGAGCGAGGCCGATGACGATTCCGGAAATGAAGCGGGCTTTCATGGGAACTCCAGGGGGGCGATAAGACAACGCCCCTACAACATAGACGCGGGAAACGCCGTAAGAGACGACGAGGCCCGTCATGGCCGGCTTTTCTGGGCGGCTAGAAGCTGCTCGAACGCCGGGATGCCGCGCAGGGACGCGAACTCCTTGTCTGCGGCAATTTTCTTGGCATTGGTAAACCCTTCGTTGAGCGCCATGCGCAGGTATTCGATGGCTTGATCGTTCCGTCCGCCGCGAACGCAGCCCTTGGCCAGGTAATAGTTCATGGCCCCGCGCTCCTGCGCGGTGGCCGGGTTGTCGGACCTGGGGCCGGCACTCTGCTCAAAGATCTCTGGATCGAGAGCCAAGGCTGCCTTGTACGCTTCCCAGCCTTTTTTGTACTTGTGCTGGGCCAGCAGGTTGGTGCCAAGATTCTTCTCAACAACTGCCTCATTAGGATTCAACTTCAACGCGCGCCGGTAAATGCGCTCGGCGGCGCCGTATTGCTTGAGCGAGTCATAGATGGTGCCCAGATTGTTGAGAACATGGGCGTCGTTCGGAGCGATCTTCAGAGATTCCTGGTAACACCGGGAAGCCTCGTCGAGGTTAAACATCATCTGGTAAGCGATGCCCATCTTGTTCCACACGACGGAGGAGTCCAGAGGAGTCTTCTTGAAGGCCTCGATGGCAGCCTGATACCGCTGGTGAGTCATGAGAGTGTCGCCGAGTTGTTCGGGAGTCAGTTGAGGTTGCGGGGCGACAACAGGCGGCGCCAATGGCGGGCTTGCGGCAGGAGCCTGGGTCGTGGTTTGCGCCAAGGGGGAAGCGGATCTGGCAGCGAGCACTGCGAGAATCAGGAAAGCCGCTATCCGGCTACGGGGATTGAACCTGCGCATATTCCCTCCTGTCGAAGGAATTCGCGGGATGATCGGCCTGTCTAGCTGGACAAGTCTCACCGCCAGAGGCAATTAAAGCACTCAATGGGGTCGATTGGCGAAGAAAAATGGCCCGATGCCTTGAATGGGTTGTCCTGGGTGCATTGAGCCCGTGCCTCATCCTTGCTCAATCTTTCCGGCTTAAAAGCGGAAAACAGCAAATCTAACCTGGGAAACTACCGCCCTATCCAGAACATCCCCCAGCTCAGCGCCACTACCGCACCCGTAAACAGGACAAAGCAATAGATCCCGTAGCGAACCATCTTCTGGGGAGTCTCGCGCTGTGTGATGCCAAAGACTACGGACGCAAAAAACGCGTACAGTTCTGCCGCCGGAAAGTGAGTCACGCCTTCCTCCCGGTGCGAAGATTGTGCGCGTCCACGGCGGCCATTACATTCAGCAGGCCAGCCACCACAATGAATCGAGTGCCGTAGTCGGCGGTGGTCACTCGCACCTGGTCAGCGCCCAGTCCCAGAAGCTGGCTCACCACATAAAGCAGGCCGTTGCCCAGATCCCCCGCCAATCCAAGCACGTCCAGGATGTCGTGCGCGCCCGCGTAGAGCTTGCCCTGCATGACGATTCCAATCACGAACATGCCCAGGATCGACGCCGACAAGAGCGCCCCGCGGCCCCACTTGCGCAGCAGAAAATGCCCCGCGCCTGGCACCAGCCATCCCGCTATTAGGGGCAGATAGACAAGCCCCTGCGACGATTCTTTTTGATCGGCTGCGATCTTGTTCGGTGTTGTTCCCATTCCTTTTTGACTATACCGCACCGGGGCCGGACCGTTCCCGATCTGTGATTTCCAATCCAGGACAATCGCATGAACGTTTACGCGGTCCATTCTCCTGTGATTGCCCCGGGCCTTTTTCGCCGGAGGGCAAACTACGCCCGCATTCCAGCCAACAACCCGGATTCCCCCCAGGACCGTTAGCGCAATCCAGCATGAAGAACTCGCGTTTTCTTGACTAGCAGACTGTGCTACCCAACATAACCAACTCACAATCAATGAGTTCCACCGTCCAACAGCACTGAAGCACCAAATGCGTGGAACTGCCCCACTGCGCAGACCGTAACCCAACCAGCACAGAAACAATGATTTTCAAGACAAGCCGGCACCAAAACACAAGAATTGTGAGGCTGTCCGACCGTCGGGCGTGCAGTTTCCGGCGGCAAGATGGATGTAAATCAATGCCGCGAGAGTTCGCGGCAGTTAAGGGCTGTACCCGTTTCCAAACCAAGAATCTTCAGCCGGGACTGAATAAGGAGTAGTGGCGAGGTTATGAGGCGCATCGCTTTGAGAGTGGTCCTGTGTCTGACTGCGGCTGTCTTGCAGGCTTCGGTTCCACAGAGCAACAAGCCAGCGGTGTTTCCGGCACAGGCTGCTAAGACGCTGCCTCCCAGCGGCTTGAGTGTGCCACTGCTCACGGAAGGATTACGGCTTTCTGACTTCGCAGGCATGGAACCTCGGCCGGAGCTGAAAGACAAGCTGCTGAGGGTCTCCGGCTTCATTCAGAATTCGCCACGAGACGGACATCCGGCGACCGAAACGACCGAGGTCTGGCTGGGATACACAAAGAGCGCCTTTTATGTTGTGTTCATTTGCCATGATCGTCACGCAAGCGAGATTCGCGGACACCTTGCGCGACGTGAAAACATCCTCAACGACGACAATGTTTCGGTGCTGTTCGATCCCTTTCAAGACCACAGGAAAGGCGTACTCTTCACGGTGAATCCGATGGGTGTGCAAGCTGACGCGGCGTGGAGCGAGACCGCCGGTCAGGACTACAGTTACGACCAGGTTTGGGACTCGGAAGGCCAGGTGACGCGCGACGGATGGATGGCCCTGCTGGCAATCCCTTTTCGCAGTCTGCGTTTTCGTCCCAATGGGTCGGACTGGGGTGTCGTCCTCATGCGCAGCTTCCCGCGCAATAGCGAGACCGACTTCTGGCCGCGCGTCGCCGCCAATGTCTCCGGCGTTCTCACGCAGGAAGGAACACTGAAAGGCATCGCGGGGGTCACTGGCTCGCATAATGTACAGATCGACCCGTACGTGCTGGCACAGAACGAGCGCACGCTTGAGACATTGGACCCGCTCGATCCCTACTTCAGCTCGCGGCACATGGAAGCAACGGGAGGCGGCGAAGTGAAGGCAATTCTCAAGGACAGCGTAGTCTTTGACGCAACAATCAATCCAGATTTCAGCGACGTGGAGTCAGACCAGCCTCAATTCACAGTCAATCAACGCTATCCCGTTTACTTCCCTGAGCTTCGGCCATTTTTCCTGGAGAATGCAAACTACTTTGCTACGCCAATCCAGTTGGTCTATACGCGCAATATTGTGCATCCAGAGTATGGCGCGCGCGTGACAGGCAAGCTGCATCATACCAATCTGGGTTTGATTTCCATCGACGATCGCGAGCCGGGTCAGACTGTCGCCGCCGGCGATCCGCTATATAACAAGCGCGCAACCTTCGCCGTGGGGCGTGTCTCCCAGGAATTTGGCACGGGATCGAGCATCGGAGCAATTTATACCGGCGAAGAATTCGGTGAGGGCTGGAACCGCATCGGAGGTGTCGATTTCACGGCGCGGATGAGTAGCAAATGGACTGCTCAGGGACAAATGGTGGAAAGCTCGACAAAAGGCACTGTCGACAGTGGAACGCCAGCAACCTACGCCGCCGGGCCAGCCAGCAACGTTCAGTTGCAGCGTGCCGGGCACGCGTTCAATCTGAATTCGACTTTCCAGGACTTCAGCACTGGATTCCAAACTCAGTTGGGCTTTATTCAGTCATCGAACTTCCGCAACGGCCAGACCCACGCGACCTATCAGTGGTTTCCGAAGCACAGCAGGCTTCAGAGCTTCGGGTTGGAAACCAATCAGAATATCGCCTTCGATCACAACGGCAACCGCGTCTTTCATTACTCATCCTTCGACCCGTTCTGGTTGCTGCCGCGCAATATTGTGATTGCGCCGGTCGTCGGCCAGAACTCCGATACAGTGGGGCCGCCAAGCTATCCGTTGCTTACTTCGTACAAAAACTTTACAGAGAACTCAGGCGGAATCGTAGCAAGAGGCGCTCCATTTCCACAATTCAATTTCAGTATCAACGCCTTCCGTAGCGGCAACGTGAACTATAACCCGGCATCGGGACGCACTCCTTCACTGATGAATCAGGAGACTGCGCAGGTTCTGTTTACATTGCAGCCTCTGCGCCGACTGACGGCCGATAATACTTATCTGCTGGATCGCGACCACTCGGTTGCGGATGGCGCGTTAGTATACGAAACCCAGACGTTTCGCACGAAGATCAACTATCAGTTCACCAGGGCGCTCTCTGCCCGCGTGATTGCGGAGTATGACTCAACGCTGGCAAATCCGGGCGAAGCTTCGCTGTTGCGTACAAAACAGGTTGGAACGGAGGCGCTGTTCACATGGCTTCCACATCCTGGCACGGCGATCTACGTTGGCTACAATGACGATTTACAGAACCTTGATCGCGCGCTCTGCAATCGATTGACCAGCGGAGCCTGCGATCCTAATAACACGGTGCCCCCCCGATCGACGCAGTTTTTGAACGATGGGAGGCAGATTTTCGTTAAGGCATCCTATCTGTTCCGCTTCTAAGCCTGCCAAAGCCTGCCGATGAGCGCGCGCGCACCCGCGTCTCTCCATGCGAACCAAAAGTTATTTTTTACGCCAGCTGCCTCTTTTTTGGCGAGCGAAGTTCCTTTACCATAGATACCAATGACGTTTCCGATCAAAGTCTGCGTTGTCTGCTCAGAAGAGTTTGAACTGAGGCCGGGCAAGCCTGGCTTCGCAAACCGATGTCCACAGTGCAGCGAACCAGAATCGACCGATACAGCCCCGCAGCAGCACATGGACGCCGTCGAGCGCAAAGCGGCGATGGAAGCAAATGAAGCGCGCAGAAAAGCGATCCGCGATCTGCTCTACCGCAAGGAAAGCTGACGGCCCCGTGATCGGGACGCACCCCAGGGCCTCACTCGACAGCTTTGGCCTCCGGACTCGTTTACCCTAGTCATCAGGGAGAACGTGAACCCAATCATGCCTCATCCTCAGATCAAGTTCGGCACCGACGGCTGGCGCGGCCTTATCGCCGACGACTTTACCTTTGCCAATGTACGCATCGCCGCCGAGGCCGTGGCCGCCTATGTGCATGCCAGGGAAGACCCCGCAAAGGGTCTTTGCATCGGCTATGACACGCGCTTTGGGTCGAAGGCATTTGCGCGCGCCTGCGCTGAAGTGGTAGCCGCCACGGGCATTCCCGTGATGCTGGCCAACGACATTACGCCGACTCCCGCTCTCAGCTTTGGCGTCCGTGGGCGCTCGGCGGCCGGCGGCATCATGATCACCTCCTCGCACAATCCCGCGCAATGGAATGGCGTGAAGTACAAGGCGTGGTACGGAGGGTCGGGCAAGCCTTCGATTATCGCGGAGATCGAGTCGTATTTAGGCCAGCCGGTGTCGCGGCCCGGGCAGCCCGCAACTATCGCGGAGGTCGATTTCCTGCCCGACTACCTTAAAGCGATTGAGAACTTTGCCGATTTGGACCTGATTGCGAAGTCTGGCATGAAATTTGCCATCGACTCGATGTACGGCGCCGGCGGCACCATCATTTCCGACATCTTCACCCGCATCGGCGTGGCCCATGTGCAGATCCGCGGCAATGTCGATCCGCTCTTTCCCGGCATCAACCCCGAGCCGATTGAACCGCACATCCGCGCTCTGGGCGAGGCCGTGGTAGCCAGCGGTTGCCAGGCAGGCCTGTGTACCGATGGAGATGCCGACCGCATTGGCGCTACCGACCAGCACGGAGAGTTTGTCGATCCGCACAAAATCTTCTCTGTTCTGTTGAGCTGGGTGCTCAAGTATAAAGGCTGGCCAGGGGCGGTTACCCGCGCCTTCAACACCACCAAAATGCTCGACCGCATCTGTAAGAAGCACGGCCGCGAACTGATCGAGCACGGCATCGGCTTCAAGTTTGTCTGCGACTACATGCTGGAGCGGGAGATTGTGATGGGCGGCGAGGAGTCGGGCGGCATTGGCTTCCAGCGCCATCTGCCGGAACGCGACGGCTTGCTCAATGCGCTGCTGCTGGCCAATGTGATGGCAGAGGAAGGCAAGACCCTGGGCCAGTTGGTCGCCGATCTCCAGGCCGAGTACGGCGAGCACCAGTACGGCCGTATCGATCTGCACATCTCGGATGAGGTCAAGAACGGGGCCATTGCGCGGGCGCGGGCTCTTCAGACCGGCGACCCGGTATTCGCGGGAATGCCCATCCTGCGCCAGGAGAATCTGGACGGCGTCAAGTGCTACCTGGACAACCCCGAAGCCGCCAGCAAGCCGAACGCCGCCGAGACTTGGCTACTGTTGCGCGCCAGCGGCACCGAGCCTCTGATGCGGATATACACCGAATCGTGCTCGAAAGAGTCGGTAGCACGGCTGCTGGAGTCGGCCCGCAATTTTGCTCTGGGTAGTTGAACTCCGCTTCCCGGAAATCGAGCCTTGAACCTAAATGGCTCACGGCTTTTCAATATTACGTTTAAGCTCTTTTCCTCGCGCCACACTACGCTCACCAGGGGAATGACCAGTCCAATCAGGAGCTTGTAAATCTTGATGAGGCTCAGCCCATGAATCCGTTAATGCGCAATCACTGCACCGTGACCGTGACATTGGTTGATGTAGTTATCTTCGCGTTGACTGAATCCGTTCCAGTGATGGTGAAGGTGTAATTGCCTGCGGTTGTCGCCGAGGTATAGGTCTTCGAAGAGCCGGAACCGCCTCCTCCTCCGCATCCGATCGCGCCGGCAGCAATCACTGTCAGAAGGATAGCCAGCATCGCAATCCAGCGCCGGCGCCGGATGGGAATGCCGAAAACCAGGAATGCGGCCAGCGCCGCTCCTCCTCCGCCAAGCTTCCACAAGTTAGTTCCTGCTGGCCTGGTAAGGGCGCTCGTTGAAACCGCTGTGGTATACACCGTGAAAGCAGTGTTTGCATTGCCTCCGGAAGCAACTGTAACGCTTGCTGGATTGAGGCCGCATGTGGGCAGACTGACCGCGCCTGACGGAGAGCCAGTCAAGGCACAGGTCAGGTTGAGCGTGCCTGAGTAAGTGCTGCCAGCCGAGATGATGGCGGTTGAGGTGCTGTTCGAACCAGGGTTAATTGGCGTTGATGCCTGCAGGCCGATCACAGCCGGTGCAACCGTAACAGAGGTTGTTCCACTGGTGGCAGCGTAGCTTGCATCTCCGGAATAGCTCGCGGTCAGCGTATTGGCGCCACTGCCCAAGGTTCCGGCCGCAATGGTAAAGGCGGTTGAACCGCTGGCAAGCGTTTGTTGAGCGCTATAGGAACCGCTGGCAAGAGTCACTGTTCCCGTAGGTGTCGCCTGCCCGCTTCCTCCCGCGACCGATACAGTTACCGTATCGCTCTGCAGGTTGGTAATGGATGCCTGTGCAGGGGTTGCGGTTACAGTCGCAGTCTGCGTGCCCAACGCCAAGGTGACCGCCAGCGATGCGTTTTGACTGGCAGCGGTGTAGTTGGCGGAACTGGCTGAATCGGCACTGTACGTAGCTGTGAGAGTATAACTGCCCACCGGAAGCGTTGCTGCCGCCAGGTTAAAGGTAGCCACGCCCGCGACGAGAGTTTGTTGCGAGCTATAACTTCCGGCGACGAGCGCGATCGTTCCGGTGGGCGTGGCAGCTCCACCGGTGCCGCTGACAGTAACTTTGACAGTCAACGGCTGTGCGGTGGAGATACTGGACGAAGAAAGCGTCACTCCAACACTGGGCGCGGCCTTGCTCACCGTCAGTGTCACGTTGGAGACGGCAGTGGTGAAGTCCACATTATCCGTAGGAGTAAAGGTAACTGAAAGCGTCTGTGAACCTGCGGTTAGCACCATTCCAGCCGACGGAGTGTAGACAAAACTGCCGGCCACGCTGGCGGAGGCATTTAACTGCGTGGTGCTCAGCGCCGTGCCGTAGGTGATCGCCGCCGGTGTGGCCCATGTGATGACGGGCGTGGCGGGCGGATTGATCGTGTAAGCTGCCGAGGCCACGGCGCTCTCGGTGTAGCCGGTAACTACAGCGATGGCTTGCAGCGTCTCGGTTGCGGAGACCGTGATGGCGCCGCTATAGACGCTGGAGCCTGTCGTGGGCGTGCTTCCATCGGTGGTGTAGTAGATGGTTGCGCCCTTTACGCTGTCCGTAATGGATACCTGTCGCGCGCCCATATAGGCGCCAGCGGCAAGGCTGAAAACAGGCGTTGCCGCCGGGCCAGGGACAGTGACTTCCCGAATCCGGTAGTTGCCGCTATCCGCAATGTACAGGTTGCCGAAGGGATCAAACCCGATGCCGGCTAGGCCACTAAGTTCAGCGACGGTTGCCGAGCCGCCATCGCCGCGGAAACCGTAATATCCGTTGCCAACGACGGTGGAAATGATGCCGGTGCCGGCATCAATTTTGCGGACTACGCGAAGGCTTGAAAAGTAGAGGTTGTTGGATGTGTCAAATGCGATCCCCGTGGGGTTGATTTCCGCCGCCGTGGCCAGGCCGCCATCGCCGCTGTAGCCACCGTCTCCGTCGCCGGCCACAGTGGTGATGATTCCGGTGCCCGCCGCTACTTTGCGAATGCGCGGATTAGAGGGAGTCGCAATATAGAGACTGCCGGCGCTGTCAAGCGCCAGGGCGTTGGGATATAGCAGTTGCGCGCTGGTCGCCAGGCCGCCATCGCCACTGAATCCTGGAGTCTCATTCCCAGCAACCGTGGTGATGATTCCCGTGGTTGCGGAGACCATTCGGACCGCATGGTGATTTGTGTCCAGAATGTAAAGATTGCCGGCATGATCGAACGCCAAGCCGGAGGGTGCGTATAGATGGGCCGCGGTTGCAGGCCCGCCATCGCCGAGTGGACCGGTAGTCCCGTTCAGACTGTACATGCCGGCCACTGTGGTGATCAGGCCGGTGCTGGTCGTTACCTTGCGGATCAAGTTGTTCTTCGAATCGGCAATGTAAAGGTTCCCGGCGGCATCGAAGGCGATCGCGCTTGGGGTACCCAGCCAGGCGCTGGTTGCCGGACCGCCGTCCCCAATGTTGCCCGATGTCCCGCCTCCCGCAACAACGGACAGATATCCCGTCTTGGAAGTTAGCTCCCAGACAACGCCGAAATACGTATCTGTGAAGTAGAGATTGCCCGCGCCATCGCTCACTACACCCTGAACGTTGCCAAGAGCCACACTGGTTGCAGGCCCGCCTACCGCCGGGGGAGGCGTGTAGGAACTGTAATTGGCCCCAGAAACGCCGCTACCGGCAACGGTCGAGATAATCGCCGTCGGAGGGGACATAATGGTATAAGCGGCTGTGACGGGATTGCTTGGCAGGTAGCCTGGCGCAACCGCAATCGCTTTGATCGTAATCGTGCCGCTTACGTTGATGGGGCCGAAGTAGCCAGGCGACGATGTGGTTGGCGTGGAACCGTCCAATGTTATATAGATGGCTGCACCCGGCGTGGCATCGGTGATTGTCACTGTTTGCGATGCGGCATAAGTTCCCGCGGAAATGCTGAAGGCCGGCGCTGCGGTTTCCGTGGATGGGGGAGTGATGACAGCCGTGATCTTGCGGACTCGGCCATTGGACGTATCAGCAACGAATAAATCGCCGGAGGCATCGAGTGAAATGGACTGTGGATAGCAGAATCCCGCACTGGTTGCCGAGCCGCCATCCGCGAGTGTATCGGAGCATTGAAAATTATCATAGCCAATGGCGATTAGACCCTCCACCGAGTTCCCGGCCATGGTGGAGATGATTCCGGTGCTGGCGGTTACTTTGCGGATGACGCTGTTGTACGTATCGGCAATATACAGATTGCCGGCACCGTCAACCGCCACCGCATTTGGCGTATTCAGTTGAGCTTTGGTGGCGAGGCCTCCGTCGCCGCTATACCCGCCGTTGTTATAGCAGTAAGTGGTTGTTGTATAGCCCGCTACCGAGGTAATGACGCTGGTCTGCGCATTGACCTTGCGTATAAGGCTATTGTAGGTGTCGGCAATGTAAAGATTGCCGGCGCCATCCAACGCGAGCCCCGCAGGTTCGCAGAATTCGGCACTGGTGGCCGGCCCTCCATCGCCGGCATAGCCCTCGCCGTCGGTTCCGGCAAACGTTGTGACGATTCCAGTGCTGGCCGTAACCTTTAAGACGGCATAGGATGCGCTAATGTAGATGTTACCGGCGCTGTCCAGAGCCATTCCCGTCACGCCGGGAAATGCCGCGCTGGTTGCCGGTACACCGGTGCCGATTGTCCACACCGTCCCACCCCCGGCAATCGTGGAGATGATTCCATTACCCGCGGCTATCTCGCGGATTACAGAGTTTCCGGAATCCGCGATGTACAAATTGCCCGCGCTGTCGATGGCAAGCCAGGTTGGGTGGTTGAGTTCCGCGCTAGCCGCTGCTCCGCCGTCGCCGCTATATCCGGCCAATCCATTGCCGGCAATCGTGGAGATGATTCCAATGCCCGCCGCTACTTTGCGGATGGCGTTGTTGTACGAATCGGCAATGTAGAGGTTGCCGGCGGCGTCCATGACGGAGCCGTAGGGGCCATTCAGGTCGGCTACAGTCGCCGGCCCGCCATCGCCGCTGTACCCTCCGTTTCCATCCCCCGCGACGGTGTAGATGAACGGAGACTGGGAGGAGCCGATGATGTACTGCGCGCTGACGGGCGCGCTCAGGGAGTATCCGTAAGCGATCGCGCTGGCTACCAGTGTCTCCGATGTGGACACGGTGATGACACCGGTATATTGCGTGGAACTGGTTGTGGGCCATGAACCGTTGGTCGTGTAGTAGATTGCGGCTCCTGGAGTTGTATCCGATAGGGTGACGGTCTGCGTATTGGGGTAGTACCCAGGCGCAAGCGATAAGACCGGCGCGGTGGCAGGAGGCAGGTTCACGGTATAGGTCGCCGTCGCATTCGCGCTCTCCACATAACCGGTTTCCGTGGCGTATGCCTGGAGCGTCTCAGACTGCGTTACCGTGATGGGTCCCGTGTACTGGACGCCGTATCCGTAGCCGCCAACGTTGTTGTAATAGATCGTTGCCCCAGGGGTCGCGTCGGTAATGGTGACCGTCTGAACCGATGTGTATGTCCCAGAGGCGAGCGAAATGACCGGCGTTGCCACGGCCGCGCTGAGCGCAACCGTGCTGGAGGCGCTGGAAGGATAATTGCTATCTCCCGGATAGCTCGCCTCAACGTTATGCGTTCCTGCGCTCTGCGGCGCAATTCCGGTGACGGTCGCGGTCGCTGTCTCTGTCGGCACCGACAACAGAATCGAAGCCGTGTCGGCGTTCTTAGTCAGCATCGCCAAATCGGGGACGCCGTCTCCGTTGAAATCGGCCGCCACGATGGCAAAAGGGCCAAGCCAATCCTGGCTCACGGCAGGATTGGTCGCTGTAACCGTAAATGTGCCGTCTCCAGCACCGCGGAGAAGAACGATCCGATCGTTGTAGCTGTCTACCCCGGCAATATCGAGCTTTCCATCGTGGTTGAAGTCTCCCGCTACAAGGCTGTAGAGTTCACTGGGAACCGCAATCGGACCGGCTGAAGTCTCCTTGAATGTTCCATCGCCATTGCCCAGGGCGATCTCAACGCCATTCAGGTCAGAGAAAGCTAAATCCAGAACGCCATCGCCATTGAAATCTCCGACAACTATGGAAGTGGGGAAGTAATCCAGAGTGAAGGATGTTGCCATGGATGTAAAAGTCCCATCCCCTTTGCCGAGAAAAATGGTTGGGCTGCTTCCGAATTCAAAGTAACTTGTCACAACAAGGTCCGGGATGCCATCGCCATTGAAATCCCCGGTTGCGATCTGACCAAAATCCGCGCTCGGGTCAAGGTTCGGTCCTGCCGCCGTAAATGTTCCGTCCCCGTTTCCAAGGAGAATCGTCACTCCGCCGGACGAGACATAGTCGCCCACAACGGCCAGATCCAATTTGCCGTCCCCATTGAAATCGGAGGCAATCAAGGTTCCTAGAATGACATCGCCCCCGGTTGAGCTCTGGTTATAAACCTGACTCGTTTGCGGCGTAGCGAATGTCCCATCGCCGTTACCTAGCAGTGCTGTCACATAGCTAATAGAGGACCCGTTATAACTCAGCACGATCAGGTCCGCCTTGCCGTCTCCATTGAAATCGCCACCAATCATTGTTGGATACGATTGGACACCTGCCGGTTGAACGGTCGGACCTGTTGTAAATGTGCCGTCTCCCTTACCGAACAGGATCGTGACGGAGAATGGGCCACCGTAGATGCTGTTGCTCCAAAGTACTGCCAGATCCGGTATGCCATCTCCGTTGAAATCTCCGGCCACCTCAGAGGTCGGGCTGTTGCTTGCGGCTGGCGTCTGCGATATGAGCCAGCCCAGTCCGGCGGTGCTCGGTCCCAATGGAGAGGTTGCCAGCGCCGCGTTCCCAACGCTTGTATCCAGAAATGAAATGTTCCCGTTAAGCTGTGCTGATCCTCCATAACCCGACACAGTTGCGGTCAGCGAGTAATTGCCAGGAGACCCACTCGCCGAAATTGACGTTGTGTCCGAATACACAGGGCTGGGGGCAGGCCCCACTGTAAGCGTTGAAGCGGGGGAGGAACTTGTCAATCCATATCCATCCTGCACAAACACAGCCTTATAGCTATGTACGCCAGGCCCTGGCACGAACTTGAACGCCGCCGTCCCGCTGCTGGTCAAGGCGACCGTCCCCAGCAGGTGAATATCCGTGCATTGGCTCGCCGAGGCGTCACAGAAGTTCACCTGGCCCTGTGTCAGCGGACTCGTCCCTACCATCACCGCCGCGGTGAAGGTCACCACGCTCCCCGCGGCAACTGTCGTTACCGCACTGCCGCCCGAAGACACAGTCAAGGTTGTTGTTGTTGCGGGCGGCACACCCCATAACGAGATGGTGCCGGAGGCGCTCGCGTTGTAATTCGAGTCTCCTGGGTAACTGGCCTCTACTAGATGTGCACCCGCGGTAGCGATGGGCACAGTCGCCGATGCGGTTGCGGTCTCAGTGGGAGCTGTCAGGAAACCAACTACTGTTCGATCATTTCCCTGGGTCAATATGTCGGGCCAGCCATCCCCGTTGAAGTCGGCAACCATCAAGCCTTCAGATGCCTAGGGAAATGTGGCGGTCGCGGGTGCCTGAACAAAGGTTCCATCGCCGTTTCCAAACAAGACCCCGGTCGTGTTTCCGTTGGAATACACTACGTCCGAAATTCCATCCTGGTTGAGATCCCCGATCGCTAAGGAATTGCCTACCACCAGGTTCCCATTCGGGCTTGATGGCACCTCAGTAAAGGTGCCATCGCCATTGCCGAGGAAGACTGTCAGGTAGGAAGTGCCAGCAGCCCCAAACACCACGTCGGGAAAACCGTCGTTGTTTAGATCCGCAACTACGGGGGTGGCTTCTCCCGCTAAGGGAAGGCTCGCAACGGAGGTAAAAGTACCATCGCCTTTGCCTAGTAGAATGGCGACGCCGCTCGATCCCACGCCTCCTAGTACCAGATCGACATGCCCGTCGTCGTGGAGATCGGCTGGAAGGACTGAGCTGGCGACCGAGGCTAAGGACGTCGTGGATGATGCTTGGGTAAAGGTACCGTCGCCGTTACCAAAGAAGATCACGACCTGTCCGCCGGACGAAGTTGAAGAACCTTGCTGTACGACGATCAGATCGGCATTGCCGTCCCCATTGATGTCGGCCGTGGCAATCGCAGTAGGATTGTAGCCAAGGGACGGACTGGAACTTGCAATGGTAAAAGTTCCGTCGCCATTGCCAAGGAAAATCGTTATGTTACCGGTGGACGCGTACACTGCGACATCGGGAATTCCATCGTTGTTGAAATCGCCCACGATGAATGAGCCGGTTTCGCTGGAAGGGCCGAAGGGAGAACCCACTACCGTGAAGGTTCCGTCTCCCTTGCCGAGCAGCACGTCGTAGGTGCCGAAGTAGTCCCTGACGAACAGATCCGGAATTCCGTCCCCGTTCAGGTCCGCTACTGCGTAGGAGACGCCTGCAACGCTCGGCGCACTGGTGTTCACGGTTGTCCAGTTCACGCCTCGCGTCGCCGCGCCGAGCGTCCCCGTGCCAAGGACAGCATTCCCATGGTTCGTATCCAGGAAGGAGACAGCACCCGTGGGCGGGGCAGTATTTCCTGTTTCCGTCACGGCGGCTGAGAGTTTATACGCTCCCCATTTTCCTGTCTGATTGATTGTTACTGTAGTCGCGAGCGGCGGAATGGTTCCTGTCACCGCCAGCGCCGAAGGGCTAGAGGAACTGGCCGTATTGGTATTGGTCCCCAGAAAGACCGCCTTGTAGCTGTGACTTCCTATCCCTGGACGAAATTTCAGTACTGCCGTTCCTGCGTTCGGACCGCTCTGAATCAGTTGTGCCGTTCCCAGCAGGTGAATGTCCGTGCAATGCGCCGCCGAGGCGTCGCAGAAGTTCACTTGTCCCGGCGTCACTGGCGTCGCTCCCGCATTCACCGATGCGGTCAGCGTGACTACGTTGCCGGAGGCGACCGTGGTTACAGCACTGCCTCCCGAAGTTACCGCAAGAATCGTGGTGGTCGCAGCCTTGGTTTGTGCGGAAGCCGTTGTCCACGCCCCGCACACCGTTATGGCGAACATCAGGCAAAGAGCCGCCAACCTACCGGGATTGCGCAGTTTGCTAAAAATCAAAAGAGGCTTGCGTGCGGGAATCGAAAGGCAAACCGACCAAGGCGCGGAATTCATCGGAGAGTGCTCCTGCAAGACGGTGAATCAGATCACCTTCTTGTTGATTCTTTGATTAACAAACAACGGCCAATGCAAACGCTCGAAGCCCAGCGAGCATCGTTAGCGCTCTGAAATATTGTCCGTTGAGTGCCGGGAGCAGCATATCACGCGGCAGCAAGCCGGTCTGTGCTCGCCATTTCAAGGTTTCACGAACGTCAGTTTTCTACCTAGCGGCTCTTGCGATTCCCAAAAGCCATACGAAGAAATGTGTCCTCGCCGCAAGAGGAACTGGCGGGCGCCGCCGCTAAGCCTGCGCGAGCCAGATTCGCAAATGGAAGTCTCTTTCCTGGAATGTTGGCGTTGATCTCGAACGGCGCAGGGTCTGACAATCCCACGCAGGATCTTTCGACAGACCCCGCCGATCTTCACTCAATGGAGAGTGAAGGATCAAGCAAGCAGGAAAAATCTTGGTGGGCCTGCAGGGATTCGAACCCCGAACCAAGGGATTATGAGTCCCCTGCTCTAACCGTTGAGCTACAGGCCCTTCAATGACTTACGGACGCCGTCCCGGTGAGTGTAGCGGATACTGTAGCGGGTGGCAGTCGTTTTGGCTCGACTACGGCGAAATCGCCGGACAGTTGCAGGCGCTCGAAAGCCCGCTCCACTGCCTCCGGGGTTGGATGGATATACCGCTGCGAAACCACGATGCTGCTGTGACCGGCAATCCGCATGATGGTAAAAGCGTCCACTCCCGATTCCCCAAGCCTAGTAAGCATTGTATGACGTAGAGAGTGCATCACAAAATCCGCCGGGAAGAGCGCCCGCCGCTTCCCTTCGATCTTGGGAGAGCAAGCGTCCCGATGCAAGTGATTGATCGACGTTCCCAGGTACGGGTTGCCTTCCCTGTTGGCAAAGACAAACCCGCTTGCCTTGGACTCCATCCGATCCCGAAGCATCGCAGCCGCCCGGTCTGTGAGCGGAATGACCCGGCGGGCATTCTTGCTCTTGCCTTCCCGAACCCGCAGGAATCCGAATCGAGCGCCATTGACCGGCGCAAGCGTAATGTCCGCCCATTCCAGATGCAGAGCCTCACCGATGCGCAGCCCGGTTTCCAGCATCAACACAGCAATATCGTTCAACGGTTGCGGGCAAGCCCCAAGGTAGATTTCCTCTTGCTTCCGGGAGAGCACGAAATCTCGGACCCGCTCCCCGGTGAGCAGTCGGATTTTAGGGACGCGCTGAATCTCTCTCCACTCATGGGCAAGCCTCAGCATCCGGCGAAGCGTTGCAAGCTCCCGGTTGACTGTTGCAGGGCCTACAGTGGCACGGCGGGCCACGACATAGCCCTCTATGACCCCTTCGTCTATCCGGTCAAGCCTTGCCCCTGCAATGGGCGGGTATTCGAGCAGCCGGTTGAGCTTTGCCGCGTAGAACTGGACCGTCTGCGGTTTGTTCTCATGGCGGGCTTCCACATGGGCAATAAACCGCTTTGCCACGTCTGCAAACATCGGTGCGGCTTTCCGCTCTTCAATTCCCGCTTCCCCCTTTGCCAGCGCGGTACGGTGTGCCGCTTCGATCTGGCGGGCCGTCCGGGGGTTCCCCTGCTTTGTGCTGTGTTGGAGGTGCTCCCCGTTGAATAGGAAGTGATACCAGTACACTTTGCCGCGCTTGAATATGGACATTTCAGTTGCCGCCTTTCTTTGATTTTTCCGCGAGCACCCGCGCCGCCTGTTGTCTAGCCCGCTCTTCCTTTTCTGGCTCGATCTTTGCCCTGTAGGTCTCGCGCATGTATGCCGCGCGCTTTTCCTTAAACTCAGGACTCTGCGCTGTGTGCCGTCTGCGGCAAGGTTCCCCGCAGAATTGCTGATGCGGTCGGTTCGCATAAAACCAGTGCGAGCATTCGGAACATCTCCGAAGTCGTGACAATCCCTCCGGCTTCTTTGCGAGGTTAAGCAACGTCCCCACGGCCCAGCGTTCCCACGGTGCCCATCGCCCAGTGGACGATGTTACGGGACGGTCGATGATCTCGAATCTGCCAATCAAGCCTTGCGCAAGTGGCAGCGTGGGATACAGTCGCAACGCATCATTGAGCAACTTTTGTGTGCGCGTGGAAGTGTCTAGCGATTCTTTAAAAGACCCACTATCCTCCCGGCGCCAATCTTTCCCGGATCGTTGATAAAGCCTCACTTTCTCGCGCTGTTCACGCGCGAGTGTGTCCGCAGATACCAGCAGAGTCAACACGTTTTCGACTCGCTTTACTGCCGGTTCCGAGGCGTGCTCACTGAGTGGAGCGAAAAGCTCCATCTCTCCGTCTTTGTCCACCTTGCTTTGTAACGTATGCGTTTGTGACTTCATAACGACATTACATTACACTTGCACGCGCTTACTGTCAATGCAATTCTCTTAGTCAAGTTTGGAGGGCTAAGTATGAGTGAAGATCGACTGTTTTCAGTGAAGGACGCGGCGGTATACCTGGGCGGCCTCAGCCCGTACACCGTTCACGCATGGCTGTCACAGGGGCGGTTGAAGCGCTGCAAGGTAGGCAGCCGCACCATGATCCGCGAGTCCGAATTGCAGCGTGTGATTGAGGACGGCGGCAAGTCACCAGCGGCGCGGTCACTGGTTAGGGAGTAGAGCCGATGGCTCCCGACGCCTCACCAGAGCAGCCCATGTACCCGGACACGGCTGCGCTTTTGGAAGCCTGCCGGAAATGGGTCCATCGCTTCATGGTTTTGAGCCATGAGCAGGGCAACGTCATTGCGGCATGGATACTTCACACTTGGGCAATTGAAGCCGCTGACTCCACGCCCTATTTGGATATCACTGCCCCCGAAAAGGGCTGTGGCAAGAGCCGCCTACTGGAAGTCCTGGAGATTGTTGTCCGAAAGCCGGTAAAAACAGGGGGAATGAGCGCAGCGGCTTTGATGCGGACAGTTGAGGCTGAGAGTCCAACACTTCTCTTGGATGAAGTGGATGCCACCTTTAAGGGAAACAAAGAGGTGGCGGAAGCACTGAGAGGAATGCTGAACGAAGGCTATCGACGCGGCGGGAACATTCGCAAGTGCGTACCTCCGAATTGGGATGTAAAAGCCTTCCGCGTTTTCAGTCCCAAAGCACTTGCAGGAATCGGCAGAGTCCCGGAGACAATTGCCAGCCGGTCAATCACAGTGGAGATGCGACGGAAAAAGAACACTGAGAACGTCGAGAATTTCCGAATGAGGGATGCTCGGATCGACGCGATACCTCTGGTAGAATCTTTGCGTTCCTGGAGTGAGTCTCCAGTCTTGGATACACTTAAGGCCGCGAGGCCAGAATTTCCCAAAGGCTTCACAGACCGGCAAGAGGATGTAAGCGAACCCTTGCTCGCCATTGCGGACCTTGCTGGTGGTGAATGGCCGAAGGCAATCAGGCATTCACTTTCCGTGTTGTTTAGGTCGGCAGTGGCGGAGGATTCGTCTCTGGGAACCACCTTACTCCGAGACATTCGGAGCATCTTCGTAACCCGAAGCGGCAAGGATTCGGACCGGCTCTATTCAGCCGCACTCGCAGCGGCTCTATGCGAAATTGAAGGTTCGCCGTGGTCCGAATGGGACAAGGGCCGGGGGTTGAATCCAAACGCATTGGCAAAACGTCTCAAGCCATTTCATATCCATCCGCAAACAATTCGGACTTCCGGCGGGACCGGCAAGGGGTACAAGCGAGAGGACTTCACCGAAGCGTGGGAACGCTATTTGCCGCCGCAATGCGATGAAGCCGTCACACCCGTCACAACCCCTGTCGATATTGGCGATTATTCACCATTCAAACCCGTCACGCCCGTCACTGTTACGGATGGGCATTCACGCGAATCCCCGCGCGAATCCCCGCTTGTGACGGCTGTTACCCCTGTTACGGCTCCACTAGAGCAGGAGGAGCCGAAGAGATTCCTTCAAGGTGTTATGTGAGATGCAGGCCAGCGAGATCATCCGCAGTGTGGAGAACGCGGGCGGCGAATTGTGGCTCTCCGGGGCTTCCCTTGCCTATCGGCTCCCGGAGACAGCAAGCCCGCTCCTGGAGCAATTGCGGGCAAGGAAAGCTGAGGTTCTGGAGTTGCTTCGCCAGCGCCCGCCGTTGCCCGCCGGGGTAAGGCTGGTGCGCTGGGAGCCTATCGCTGCCCCTGTGCGGTTGAATCGCTGGGCAGTAGTCATTGATACCGATAGATTCATCCGCACTACGCTGGAGCAGGTTGCGGCGCGGCTGACCGGGCGAGACTGGCGGGCTGGGAATTGGAGTCTGCGGGAACTTGTGGAGCGGCTGGAAACGGTGGGGGTGACTATCGCACTGGTGAAGGACTCCGGGCGGGTACAGTGAGGCTGCATTCGTTCGGGCCGTACTCGCGATTGCAGATGCGCGGCGCGGCATACTGGGCAATGATTTAGACTTTCAATGCAACGCGAGAGGACCGTCACAGCGTATGCCGGAGCTACAGTTCAAAGGAAAAGAGTGCGTTTATAACCATCATTTGACCGTGCCTTATCGCCGCTGGTGATCGGCCAGCAGCTATCCGGCTATCTGGATATTACCGCGCTAACATACGGCGCGTAGGCGATTGCATCTGCGCAATGGCGTACCATTTGCAGGAGGTCAATTCGACCGCTGAAAGTGCCGCGCGGTAGGGTGCGCAGAAAGGGAGGCACCATGAATTCCCGAGCCAAGTTGGCAGTAGTGTGCAAGGTCGTTGCTGTTGTCGTCGCACTGGTGGTCGGTATGAACGTGATCGTATGGACAGGCGAAGCGTTCCGTGCGCACACCGGTCTATTCCTCATGCTCCTGGCCATGATGGTGCTCGCCACCGGCGCGCTGGCTCACTTCGTCGGAGAACTTTCCTGCCGCGACACGGTCAAAGCGATTTGGCTTGTCCTAGTCTGCTATTTGTCCTTCATGTCGTTTGCGCATTGGGATTTCGTGCGGAATGAATTAGGGAAGAGATATGTTCCTGGCTACCACAGCTATTACAATTGCGAAGATGCTACGCCGGACAACCCATGCAATTTTTCTACATACCGCGTCAAGGGGCATTTCTCGGCCACCATCGAAGGGCTGTCGTTGTTGTACATTGTCGCCTGTATCGCCTGCCCCTGGGCTGCTTACCGGCTGTGGCAGGCGGCTCAACCGGCGAACGCTGATGGGCCAGAGTCCGAAAGCGACGGGCCATATCCTCCAAGATCGCCACAGCGGTAACCAGCAAAATCGCTGAGGCTTTTTGTCATTTCACATCAGTGATGAATATGTCTTTTCGCAACTGCGCCACCTTACGCAAACCCACGTTTACGCATGAAAAGCTGGAAACTCTTCTCTGGCGGATTACTCATGTTTTCGTTAACGATCATTGACCAGATCATTGATGGCCTTTTTCGCGAAAACTGCTAGGGCCGGATATGTAACGCGCGGGCCGGGTGGCGCACCTGGGGGGCCTGGGGGTCCACAAGAAAAGAATGCTTCGCGGGACTGTAGCGGATACTGTAGCGGGTACGGGCATAAATGGGCTTAGACCGGCTTAGAAGTGAAATCTGTAAACCGCTGAAAAACTAAGGGCATACAAGCGTATTGAATTTCAGCGAATATGCCCCGTCTAAGATTATGAGTCCCCTGCTCTAGGGAACCTCTGAACAATGCCGAGTTACAAGTGGCCTACCTCCGGTTTTGATCGGCATGGCTCGCCGCGCTCGAAATACACGCAGACATGACCTGTTTCGTTGCCGTTTCGCCCGCCGGAGACCG
>Ga0302140_10000072_pt1 | contig 99334 bp, 67 predicted proteins | sample I_Bog_E1_1_FD_202095 | JGI IMG/M metagenome (GOLD analysis project Ga0302140, IMG submission 202095) | Peat permafrost microbial communities from Stordalen Mire near Abisko, Sweden - I_Bog_E1_1 | ecosystem: Environmental > Terrestrial > Soil > Wetlands > Peat | place: Sweden: Abisko, Stordalen... | reverse complement strand
ACATCAGGGCCAGACTCTCGCTGTGCTTGAAGTCCCCGAGTTGCAAGCCGAAGTTGCTGGAGCGCAGGCAGGTATAACCCAGACACAGCAAAACATCGCGCGATTGCAGAGTGAAGTTGCTCGGGAACAGGCCAGCTACGCAGCCTTTCACGACAATTACACGCGCTTGAAACAGGCATCCGACGAGCAGCCGGGCTTGGTCGCCGCACAAGAGCTTGAAGATGCCCTGGCAAAAGACAGATCGGCGTCTTCACAAGTAGATGCAGCCAAGTCTGCCGTCGCCGCAGCTCAAGGCCAGTTGGGCGTTTCGCGTGCCGAGAACCTCAGGGTTACCAGCATGGAGCAATACGCTACCATTACGGCTCCCTATAACGGCGTCGTCACCATGCGATATGCGGACACCGGCTCGCTCATTCCTGCGGGAACCGCGGAGGGATTGAACCAGGCCGTGGTGAGGCTCGCTCAGAGCGATGTGCTGCGGCTCCGAATGCCGGTTCCGGAACGGGACGTGCCGCTCGTGCACGTCGGCTCCCAAGTCACTGTCCATGTGCAGGCGACGGGGCGGCAGTTCCCGGGAACCGTGGTTCGTTACACACGGGACGTCTCTGATTCAACAAGAACGATGCTGACTGAAGTCGATGTGAAGAATCCAGATCTGACCCTCACCCCAGGGATGTATGCGAATGTGACCTTTAATCTGGAGCAGAAAAATGATGCACTCATTATTCCCGCAAGCGCCATCATCCAAGGCGATCAACCTTCTGTGATGCTTGTCGACAGCAACAATCGGGTCGAGAAACGACTCATTGTGCTGGGCATCAGCGGAGCAAACTCCCAGGAAGTTACTTCTGGCCTCCAGCCGGGCGACAGGATCATCATCGGTGGTCAGTCCGAGCTAGAGCTCGGCCAGCAAGTCGCGCCGCAGCCTGCGAAGAACGAGCTTGAGAACTATCAGCAAACGAACCAGAAGGGAGGACAATAACCATGTCCTTCTTTGCGATTCGTTACCCATTTTTTATTCTTATGGCCTGCATGATTGTCGTCGTAGTCGGTGTAGCGGCTATCACAAGCATGCCCGTCGATCTCTTTCCACCCGTAAAGATTCCCGTCGTAGTTGTTGCAACCTTTTATTCCGGCATGCCGCCTCAGCAAACCGAATCCGACATCACAGACAGCGATGAGCGCTTCTTTACGCTGGGGAGCAACATCGACCACATAGAATCGCGCTCGATGTCCGGCGTCAGCCTTATCAAGATCTACTTTCATCCTGGCACTGATCCAACTGCAGCTGTGAGCGGAATTTCGAACCTGGCTATGGCAAACCTGCGCCGCCTTCCGCCCGGCACTCTGCCGCCCGTGGTACTCAGTTTCGACGCGGCGAACCTTCCGGTATGTCTGATTACGCTGAAAGGCGCAGGCATGAATCAGACACAATTGAAAGATGTCGCCCAGTTCAGCGTCCGTAACCAGGTAGCTAATGTTCCCGGCGCCTCAGTCCCTCAGCCCTACGGAGGGACTTACCGTCAGATCATGGTTTATGTCGATCCCTTAAAGCTTCAGGCTTCGCAACTCGGCGTCATGGATGTCGTCCACGCAGTCAACGACTCCAATCTCATCCTGCCCGCAGGAGATGTCCGGATAGGCCCCAAGGACTACAACATCTATGCGAATAGCCAGTTGCCTACGCCTGACGAGGTGAACAGCATCCCTCTAAAGACAGTCGGCAATGCTTCCATACTCGTGGGGGACGTTGGTCATGCAGTCGATGGCGGCCAACTCCAGACCAATATCGTGCGCGTGGACGGACAACACTCCGTCTACATCCCGGTCCTCAAGCAGGGTGGCGACTCCAATACCATCACCATCGTCAACGGCATCCGCAAAGCCACGGCCCATCTCCTCGATATCCCGCAACAACTCAAGACTGCAGTCGTGTTCGATCAATCGGTTTTCGTCAAAACCGCAATCAAAAATGTGATCAGCGAGGGTTCGATCGGTCTTTGCCTGACCGGCATCATGATCCTTCTGTTTCTCGGTAACGTGCGTGCCACGGTTGCTGTCCTGCTCTCAATCCCAATATCGTGCATCGCAACCTTTCTGATCCTCAAGGCATTCGGTGACTCGATCAATACGATGGTGCTCGGCGGCATGGCTCTCGTGTTATCTCGCCTCATCGACAACTCGGTCGTCGTGCTTGAGAATATCTTTCGCCATTTCGAGATGGGTTCAGATCCGGTCAAAGCCTCGCAGGAGGGCGGCAAAGAAGTTCAACTCGCCGTCCTGGCGGCTACCTTCAGCACGGCCATTGTCTTCTTTCCTGTCGTGCTGTTAACGGGCGTCAGTAAGTATCTCTTCACCGCGCTCGCGCTTGCAGTGGTCATCGCGCTCTTCTGTTCGTACGTCGTTGCGATGACCGTCGTACCACTCTTCTGCTCTCGCTTCATCAAACACACCAAACATGACCATAGACATGAGTCCGCAGAGAGTGATGATCCCGTCCCCGAGCATATGCGAGGTGGTCACGGTCAAACCAATATCTTTGCCAGGATCGTTTATCAGTTCAATCATGGCTTCGGCTGGCTTCAGGCGCGTTACGACAAGGCGATCCACTACTGCCTGGGCAGGCCTGCGCTGGTAATTATCGTATTTTCCATTTTCGTCCTGCTTAGTTTCGCGCTGGCGCCATTCCTTGGCCGCGCCTATTTCCCTCGTACCGATCCTGGCCAATTCGTCATCAGCGTCAAGGCTCCAACCGGCACCCGCATTGAACTCACTGACCAGTACATCGCTCGTGTCGAGCAGGACGTGCGTGACGTCGTAGCCCCCAAGGAGCTCAACATGATCGTGTCAAACATCGGCGTCACACCCGATCTTTCGGCGATCTACACCTCAAACTCCGGAATGCACACCGCGTTTGTACAGGTGAGCCTGAAGGAAGATCACAGCCTTAGCAGCTTCGCGTACATGGAGCGAGTGCGAACCAAGCTCGCTGCCGATCTTCCGTCCATCCAAACTTTCTTCCAGTCCGGAGGACTCGTCGATTCCATCGTCAATCAGGGACATCCCGCGCCCTTTGACATCCAGGTCAGCAGCAACGATATGGACGGAGGATATGCAGTCGCACAGCAGCTTGCGCAAAAAATGCGGGCGCTTCATGAGGTCAGCGATGTTTTGATCCCTCAAGACATCGATTACCCAGGTCTTGCCCTCAATATTGATCGCCAACAGGCAAGCCTCGAAGGCCTTACCCCAAAGACCATCGTTGATAGTGTCATCACCGCTATGACCTCGAATGGCATGGTTGCCCCAAGCTACTGGGTCGACCCCAAGACCGGCAATGACTATATGCTCACCGTTCAGTACCCGGAGACTCAGGTACAGACCCTAAATGACTTCAAGCAAATTCCGCTGCGATCTGCCGACGGCAAGACTACGACTCCATTGGAAACAGTTGCGTCGATTCGATCGATCAACACGCCAACCGAGGTCGACCACTATCAACTCCGGCGGGTCTTCGACGTCTACGTGATGCCGAAAGCGGAGGACCTTTCCGCGATCAGCAAGGATGTAAACAGCATCGTCGCAGGGATGCATCCACCCCATGGAACGGTTCTGACGGTGCGAGGCACTGTCAACAACATGAACGAGTCTTTCAAATCCTTTGCCACCGGGCTCATCATGTCGATTGTGCTCGTCTTCCTGATTTTGATGGCGCAATTCTCGTCCTTTGTCGATCCCTTCATCATCCTGCTCGCCATCCCTCCCGGTATCTCGGGAGTGATCCTCTTCCTGCTTGTAACCGGCACCACCATCAACATCATGAGCCTCATGGGTGTCTTGATGATGACGGGGATCGTCGTATCCGACAGTATCCTGATTGTCGAGTTCACGGGCCAACTCCGCGAGCAAGGGCTCATGCTTGAAGACGCGATCATTACCGCCTGCAAGGTCCGCCTGCGACCGATTCTGATGACCACTCTCGCCACCGTGCTCGGTCTCATCCCGATGGCCCTGGCGATCGAGGCGGGGAGCGAACAGTACGCTCCGCTTGCCCGCGCAATTCTCGGCGGCCTCACCGTCTCAGGCATAGTCACGGTCTTCCTCGTACCCAGCGCCTACCTGATCATCCATCGCCGCATTGAGGCTCGCAGGGAGCGCACGGGCAATGCCTCTTTTGGACATGACGCGCAGTCTAGTGAGGTGATCGCTTGAGAAGCATGCTGCTCAGTTTCTTACTCACCGCTCCTCTGTCTGTGATGGCCCAGAGCAACCCCCGGACCAGCGCCGCAGATCTCCCCGCAGCTCCGTTGCCCTCATCGACCTCCCTGCTTGCGGCTGCACTTGTAAGCCCAGGCTCGTCTCGGACGCAAACCGCGACTACGAATCAACAGCAACCTCTCGTCGATCCGTCAGCAGCAACCATCGCCATTACGCTTACCGATGCTGAACGGCTTGCTCTCGAGAACAATCCCCGTATCACCGATGGTCAACTTCTCGCTCTGGCAGCCGGGCAGGTCACGCGTCAGACCCGATCGGGAGAACTACCCCAGATCTCTGCCGCCATTACTGCTGAAAAGGCAGAGGACGGAAGCCGCATCGGCGCCGACGGTCTCACAGATTCGCGTCTCTATACACACGCCGGAACCGGAGGCTCGCTTTCCCAACTGATTACTGACTTCGGTCACACCCGCAATCTCGTCGCGACAAGCAAGCTGCGACAGAAAGCTCAAGATCAGTCCGCACTCGCTACCGAACAAGATGTCTTGTTGGCAACGAACCAGGCATTCTATCGCCTGCTGAATGCGCAGTCCCTATTAGATGTGGCGAAGGCAACGGTTGCGGCCCGTGGCAATGTCAAAAGCCTCATTTCCGCGCTAACAAAAAGCGCCCTCAAAAGCGATCTCGATCTCAATATTGCCTCCGCCGACCTCTCACAGTCACAGCTATTGGAACTGGATGCTGAGAACGGGGTCGCCTCTGCGAGCGCCGCTCTTGCCGCTGTCCTCGCCGCCCCCGCGGACACTCTCTATCGCGCAGTGGAAGACCCCGAGGACACACAGCCGCCGCCGCCGCCATCGCCCGATAGCTCTCCGTCCATTAACGCAAGCGCTCAAGCCCACCGCCCCGATCTTCAGGCTCTTCGCTTCAACGCCGAAGCCGATCAGAAGTTCGCTACCGCCCAGCAGCTCCAACATCTGCCGACCATCTCGGCATTGGCAATTGGCGGCATTTCTCCGATTTCACCCGATGGGATTTTCGTTCCACACTGGTACGCGGCCGGAGGAGTGAACCTTAGCCTCCCTCTTTTTACTGGATTCCGCATCGATGCCCAGGCGCAGGAAACCCGGCTTCGTGAGAAAGCTGCGGAAAAGCAGGCGCAGGATCTCTCTGACGACATCGCCCGTGACGTGCGCATTGCAGTCCTGAACGCACAAACAGCCTTTCGGCGCATTGCGGTTGCCGATCAATTTCGGAATCAAACTGCTCAGGCGCTTGCTCTCGCTCAAACCAGATACAAGCTCGGCCTCAGTTCCATCGTCGAACTCAGTCAAGCTCAACTTCAGAGCACACAGGCTGCGGTCGCCGCCGTGAACGCCCGCTATGACTATCTGCTGTCTCTTCGATCCCTGGACTACGCCCGTGGGCAACTCGCGCCGTAGATGCGTCTTCAGTGGCGATCTGCGAAGAGATCTGGATGCATACGGCCTGCTTCGAGCGCTGATCGGCGTCTCGCATGTGGGCTCCGGCGCTGACTGGCAGCAAAGTGCCAGGAGACTGGTAGACATTCTCATCGCAGGCTCACGCCCGCTCAAATAAACCGCGTCTCGCACCACACGAACTCTAGCAGTGGACATCCGTGCCTTCCTGCCACGCTGAATAGCGAAGCCAATGAGTTCAAATACATTTCAGTGCTGAAGTGAGAGCCACAACTTCGGGATACTGCAACTTTGGTTTCGCTACCGAATGCGGCATTGTTTCAATCGAATTTGCTCCGGTCAAATGGGTCTTGGACCGCTGCCCTGGCGTAGATCCCACAGTGCAGCGACAAGCGCGTCGACTTCCTCGCATGTGTTGTAGAGCGCAAATGTGGCGCGAAGCGTAGTCTCCACGCCAAAGCGGCGGAGGATAGGCTGCGCACAGTGATGGCCTCCGCGAACCGCGATGCCCTTGCGGTTGAGGTAGTCTCCAATCTCCTCAGTCCTGAAGCCATCCATGACGAAGGAAATTACGCTGGCTTTCTCTTTTGCGGTACCAATGATATGGAGCCCGGGAATCCGATTCAGAGCTTCGGTAGCATACGTGAGCAACACGTGCTCGTGGCGCGAAACATTCGCGATACTGACACGATCGAGATAATCGATCGCCGCTCCCAGGCCGATCGCATCTGCAATGTTTCCCGTACCGGCTTCGAAGCGCTGGGGAGGCGGTTGGTAAAGCGTCTTCTCAAATGTCACGTCCTGGATCATGTTGCCGCCACCTTGCCAGGGCGGCATGTTTTCCAGTACATCAGGCTTCCCGTAAACGACGCCAATACCGGTCGGGGCGAAGACTTTATGGCCGGAAAAAACATAGAAGTCGCAGTTGATGGCCTGCACATCGACGCGCATGTGGGAGACGGCCTGCGCGCCATCGACCAACACGCGGGCGCCATGACGATGAGCGGATTCGACCATTTGCGTCACGGGCAATATAGTGCCCAGTGCATTTGAAACGTGTGCGACCGAAACCAGGCGCGTCTTCGGCCCCAGTAGTTTTTCATATTCGTCGAGCAATATCTGGCCCGAATCGTCCACCGGGGCCACGCGGAGTCGCGCACCCTTTTCGCCGCACAGCATTTGCCATGGAACGATATTGGCGTGATGCTCCAACCACGTGATGACGATCTCGTCGTCTTTTTGAATATTGCGCCTTCCCCAACTCTGCGCAACCAGGTTGATTGCCTCCGTTGCGCCGCGGACAAAGACAATCTCGCGCGCCGATCCGGCGTTGAGGAAGCGCCGCGTCTTTTCTCGCGCTGACTCATAAGCATCTGTTGCACGCGCAGCCAACTCGTGTGCGGCGCGATGGACATTGGAGTTTTCGTGCTCGTAAAAATAGCTGAGGCGATCAATGACCGACTGCGGCTTCTGGGTCGTTGCCCCGTTGTCGAACCAGATCAATGGATACCCATTGACTTGTTCCTGCAAAATCGGGAAGTCGCGGCGAATTGTCTCGACGTCGAACGAGTACGACGAGAGGCCTAGATCATTCGAAAGCTCGGACTGTCCTGCTCCGGGAAGCACTATCGGCACAACATTACCGGGATCAAGAGGCCGTGATTGGCTGGATAATTCGGAGAAAGCAGGTGCGCGAAAATCAGGTTGGTGCGCGACCGTACCTGCGAGTTGAGGTGCATTGAAATCGCGCGGCGCCGCAAACGGATTGTTGCTGTTCTCTTTCGCATTGGGCGGCTTCGCAGGAATCGGGCCAGGTATTTTGGGCGATGAAGAAAAGAGCGGGCGCGCCTCTTCAAGAAACGAGAAAGCTGGAATCGCCGACGCGGAAGGCTGCGGAGATGGGGAGCACCCGGATGACTGAACATCTGTGAACAATGAATAAGGGATCGCCGCAAACCCCTCATCGTTTGGAATGGCGCTTCCAGACGTTTGTGCGGGACTACTCAGGCCTGCAGGCTTAGGCGCGGACTCATTGACGATCGGCCTCGTATCTTCGAGGAATGAGAACCCCGGCGCGGATGACGATGTAACTCCACTCACCGGTAAGTCGGTCGGAACTGCCGTAGAAGCTGGTGAAATGGCAGCAGGGGGCACACCAACTGGGACACCTCTATTTTGAGTGGACGCAAAAACCGGAAGCTGCGTTTCAGTCACTTCTGTAAGAAGGACAGGCACTGCAGGCGCCGTTGGTCCAGGTACTGCTGCGTAAGGATTGCCGCTCAGAGCAGAGTTGGGCGGAAGAACCACGCTTGCCGCAGTCATGGCCGACTGCTGCAAGCTATCTGGCAACGCATTAAACATTTCGTTGGCCATGCGCGCCAACTCCGCCGGTGACAGAACGCCGGGAGTTAGGCGTTCCCCGCCCTGCAGCCCGTTTGCCCAGTTGCTTGTCTCCGGAGCCGCTGCTGAAACCTGCGTTGGATCACTTGTACTCATGGTATAGACCTACGTCTACGTCTTCGAGCAGGGCAATTGCGTCGTCTGTTAAAACAGCTGCAGAGCAGTAGAGGGATACCAGATAAGATGCCAGCGCTCTCTCGTCGATACCCATGAAACGCACCGACAATCCAGGGCTCTGCTCTCCGGGAAGTCCAGGCTGGAAGAGGCCGATGACACCCTGTTTCTTTTCACCAACGCGCAACAACAGGATCTTCGATTTCTGGTCCTTGCTTCTGATGGCGATCTTGTCTGAGGGAATCAGCGGAATGCCCCGCCAAGTAAGGAAGGGTGCGCCAAACAGAGTCACGGTCGGGGGCGGCACTCCACGACGCGTGCATTCACGTCCGAAGGCTGCGATCGAGCGTGGATGCGCCAGGAACAGCGAAGGCTCTTTCCAGACTTTCGTCAGCAATTCGTCGAGATCATCAGGTGTGGGTCCGCCTTTACGCGTCTTGATTTTTTGCGACGCGGTTACGTTATTCAAGAGTCCGTAATCTGCGTTGTTGAGCAGTTCACTCTCTTGCTTCTCTTTCACGCTCTCAATCAGAAGGCGCAACTGCTCGCGAACCTGGTCGTAGGGATTGCTGTAAAGATCGGAGACGCGGGTATGAACATTGAGGACCGCATTGATGCTGCTCAATCGGTATTCGCGCGGCTCTTCCTGGTATGCAATATAAGTGGAGGCCAAGGGCGACTCATCTTCGTGGCCGCAGGTTGACTCTACTATCTTGTCCTCATCTACTTTGTTCAGTCTGAAACTGCCGGCCTCAAGTGGCTTCCAATCGAGTAGACGGACTAACCATCGTGGCGTGATCACTCCGTATTGCGGTGCCGACTTTGTAACGTTCGAAAGCTGATATGCCGCTTGCTCGGTCAATGACGCGCGGACCACTTCCTCTGGCACGGGTTGCCTCCTATGGATAAAGATCAAGCAGATTGTAGTCGTTGGGGGTGCTATCGGCAATGCGGATTTCACGGCGATATGAACGGAGCATGACGGTGGAAATAGGCGATCGCACTTGCGGACATAGTGGTGCGCGATACTGGAGCGCCGGGCGGGAATTGAACCCGCGGATACAGGTTTTGCAGACCTGCGCGTTAGCCGCTTCGCCACCGGCGCTTGTAAAACCAAAACCGACATTCGTTGCATCCTGCGCCGCTCTGGATGATCGAGATAGTCACCTACAACGCAAGATTTCGACTAATATTTTCGAACTCCGTGGTCCACGCGATCTGACCAGGCGTGAATTCCACCAGCCAGATTCCAGACGTGGGTGAAGCCTGCCTTAGTTAGAACTTGCACAGCTTTGGCTCCGCGCGGTCCCATTTTGCAGACGGTGACGATCTTCTGGCTCGTGTCGAGTTCGTTAACCCGCGCCGACAACTCGGCTAGCGGAATCAATTGCCCGCCAATGTTGGATATCTCGTATTCGAACTCATCGCGCACGTCGAGTAGAAAAAGATTCTCGCCTGCATCCAACCGCTTTTTCAGCTCTTCGACACGTATCTCAGGAACGCCCATTCTTTACTCCTTACCTGGAATCATTTGGTGAATCGCTCGATTACTTCACCCGCCGTTAGTTTCAACCCAAAATAAAAAACCACCGGCCAGTTCAATTTCTGGCGGTGGGTCAAAATGAGGTGCCGGCTTGTAACCTACTCTAGCTCAGCCATTTCCTCACGCCAGAAAACACGTGCGCGCAACACATCCCTGCGCAACAACACGCTTCAATCTTCATGGCGTTCAGAGTATTCATCCATTTAATGTAGCACCGACGTCCAACCCCAGCAAGCGCTTCGGTGATTTTGAATCGAAGGGTCAGGTTCAAATCGAGACCGAGAGCGGCTGTAAATCCCGCCCCTGCGTGTGCCGGGTGATTCTCGTTTCGATTTATTCTCACGTGCTCTTCATCCACCTATAGATCGACAGGTTGCTCGTCCACTCGGCCGACGACATGAGAACTATCATCATCGACACTATTACCGCTATCGTTTGTCGCCTTTGCCCAGGCGTCTGCAGATATCTCGTTCACAGATTGCATGGGCCCACTAACATCCGTGCTTCCCCACTCATGACGGTCGGTCGTGGTGACGCCAAGCACGCAGGAGAGCATTGTCCGCACACTTTGGAGGCTTCATGAAGACCCCGCTTCGATCTCTCGCAGTCTGCTTTTTGTCGATCGCGAGTATGTTGATTTGCACTATCCAGATTCATCCACAAGCTACCACGGCATCGATCCACGGAACCGTCTCTGATCCGACCGGAGCCGTTCTGGCAAACGCTATCGTGACCGTTGTAAACACAAGCACGGGGATTTCGAGTCATCAAAGGACCGATAGCAAGGGATACTTCATCTTTCCCGACCTACACATTGGGGGGCCCTACACGGTCACGGTGGAAGAGCAGGGATTTCAGAAGTTCGTCTCTACGGGCATCATGCTGGACTTGAGCTCGGCTCGGGAGGTGGACGCAAAGCTGCAGATCGGCACATCGGCGCAGACCATCGAGGTGAGTTCGGCCACTGTCCAGGTAGAGACCTCCGATGTGCAACTGAAGAATGTAGTAGGTGCTGTCGAGCTCGAGGAATTGCCGACGCTGGGACGCGATGCTGTTCAGCTTCAGAAGACTGCGCCAGGTGTCGTAGAGTCGCAGGACCGTAATGGCACGTTCTCAACGAATGGCAGCCAAACCGGCGAGAATGCCTTCCTGCTGGATGGCACCGACATCAACGATATTTTCCTGAATCAACCCGGCGTTACGGTGAATCCGGACGCGTTGGCGGAAGTCAATATTATCTCGAGCACGCTCGATCCGGAATTCAGCCGCAACTCTGGCGCAATCGTTGACGAGGCATTGAAAAGCGGAACCAATAAGTTTCACGGGGATGGATTTGAATTTTATCGCGACACGTTTCTGAACAATGGCAACTACTTCTCGGCGACCAGGCCCGTCTTTCACCAAAACGTCTTTGGAGGCACGCTGGGTGGACCGATACTTCAGCACCGCGCGTTTTTCTTCGTGGCCTACCAGGGACTGAGAAATCGCACGGCACAAACACAGCTAACCCAGGTCTTCAGCGGCGACCAAAGAGATGGAGATTTCTCCGCGGATGGCGGCTTGTCGAGTAATCCGATTCCTTTTCCGTCCGGGTTGCAGGGACCAGGGGGCTATTGCCCGCAGGGAACGGCATGGAACGTATGCTTCCCGAGTGGACAGATTCCAACATCGAACTTCAACTCTATTTCGGCAAGTCTGCTGTCGAAATATGTTCCGCAGGCTAACTTCACAAGCGGCGGCATCAACTATTACAACTTCAATGCTCCGAATACTGCAGGCGACGATCAAGGCATCATTCGTATCGACAATCAGTTGACATCAAAAGACGCGCTCTGGGCCTCTGCGATTGTCGATTCAAACCCCAGCTCGAATACCTTGCCATTGCCTGCCACGCAATCGACTGGAAACGGAGCCAACTTGCCCGGATTTGCGGCCTACAACTCGGCGCACATCAAGATTTTTAACGCATCGTGGACTCATGTTTTCAGCAGCAACACGATCAATGAACTGCGCGCTGGATACTTCCGTAATAACTTCGCCGAACTGTTTCCCGCGGCCGCCACACTCGCGCAGCCTTCGTCCTTTGGGTTTGATATCGTGCCGCAGGATACGGCTGCCGCGTCTCTGCCCTACATCAATGTCAATGGATATTTCGCATTGGGCTTCAGTACTAACGGGCCGCAGCCGCGCAAGGATGAGAACTATAACTACTTCGACAATTTCAGCAAGGTAGTAGGGAACCATAGCTTGAAATTCGGAGCGAATATCGAGAGATTCGTTTTCAGTAATCCATTCCACGTCAACAACAGCGGCGCATTTGTTTTCAACTCCTCGGCGACATACAGTTCAGGCGATCCAGCTGCGGACTTTCTCCTTGGCATTCCGGCGACCTACAACCAGGGGTCGGGATTCTTTATCAACGTGAGAGCATGGCAGCACTACGCGTATGCACAGGATCACTGGAGAGTATCGAACGCGCTGACACTATCCTATGGGCTCGGATACGACGTTGAGACTCCGTTCGAAAATCTTCAATACAACGGCATTGGAGTTACCTGCTGGGTACCCACGAATCAGCAGTCCAAGGTATTTCCTGGCGCCGGCCCCGGCTTGCTCTATCCCGGCGACCCCGGCTGCAACCGAAACGGCAGCCCCACGACACATTGGAATCACTTCTCTCCGCGGGTAGGTTTTGCGTGGTCTCCAGACCTGCCGGTCGGCGACATCACCGGTGCTCCGGGTCAGCACGCGCTTGTTATTCGCGGTGGATTTGGACTTTATTGGAACCGCGTATCAGGCGAGGGGGCGCAGGTAAACCAGAACGACCCGCCATTTGCGCTGAGTAGCGTTGGCGCGGCGGGACTAGGCGGCAATCCCAGCTTTGCCAACCCGTTTCAAGATATCGCCGGTACACCAGGCGCATCCTACGCGGCCAATCCGTTCCCGTACGCTGTGCCAACGTCGGGCCAGAACGTGAACTTCTCTTCTCTCTATCCCCTGGAGATGGACAATCTCACTTCGACCTTCGATGTTCCTTATACCTATAACTTCAACCTCAATGTGCAGCGCTCCCTACCTAGTAGCATGGTGCTGGAAATTGGCTACGTTGGTTCGCTTGGCCACAGGATGATTCGCGCCTACGACGGCAACCGAACTACCCAAGCTGGCCACGATGCTTGTTTGGCGGGAACAGGAACAGCCGCGCCCATTATGCTCAACGGCACCACGTTCTCATGCGTGCAGTTGGCGGGCGAGCAATCACTCTACTTTCCCGGAGACAAGACACAGCCAGGCGTTCTTCCAGGGTCGCAGGTACCGGGAGTGCTGCCCAATGGATTGCCATACTACTTGTCGATCGGCGACATGCTTACGAATGGCTTTTCGAACTACAACTCGCTGCAGGTTTCGCTTGCCAAGGCCCCCACGCATGGGTTGTATTTTGGTCTCGCGTACACCTACAGTCACGCATTGGACAATGCTTCCAGTCTCGACGACTCTGTTGCAAACGCTTACGGCACCAACTATGTGCCTGGGTTTCAGCACCTAAGTTACGGGAACTCTGCCTACGACGCGCGTCAACGCCTAGTGGGCCGCTATAACTATGGAATTCCATTGCCGCACGGCCTGCGTGGAAATGCGTTTGCACATTACGCATTGGCCGGTTGGCACATCTCCGGAGTTACTGCGCTCCAGAGTGGCTTTCCTGTACTCATCTATGACGCCGGAGTCTACAACTCGCTTTATTGCGACCAATTCAGCTTCGTCAATTGCCCGGACGTTCCCAACACGTCCACCTTCAGTATCAAAACGCTCAATCCTAGGCAGCCCGGCAACTATTGGTTCAATCCGTCCACCTTTACCCAGGAGCCCATTGGCACCTTTGGAAATGTGGGCCGCAATTTCTTCCATGGTCCGGGCTTCAACTACTCCAACCTTGAGATTTACAAAAATGTTCCGGTCGGAGGATTGGAAAGCTCGCGCTACATTCAACTGCGTCTGGAAGCTTATAACGCGTTCAATCATGCGAACTTTGCAAATCCAAACGGCAACTTCGGGGCCGGCTCTCCAGTCTTCGGATCTATTAGTTCCGTCGACCAGCCTGTGAGTACCAGCGGCGATCCTCAACCGGCGCGCGCAATTCAAATTGCTGGAAAGCTTTATTTCTAGCCTGCGCGTCGAACTTCGTAACAGCTGAATCGAGTTGACACGAAAGAAACGAGCCTTACAATCCCCGCGATGGCCGCAGATGAAGCGGCAATCGCGGGGATTCTATCCTTTATCCGAAGTAGCAACGACGGAGTTCCAGACGAGAATTGAACTTGGAGAGTCAGCCTTGGTGACTCGATTTCGGCGCATAGAGCAGACCGCATTTTCATACTGAGTTTAACCAGGCGCAAGATGCTTGACGCGGTAGTAACAGGGCTCGCTCCCGTTCCCGTGTTGAGTGCTAAATCTGCGCGAGGCAAGAGTCCCAACCAGAGTCTGATCCGGCCACCAGGAGCGCTCGATGAAGCCGATGTTCTCTCGCGAAGGCTGCATGTCGCGTTTCGTGGCGAATGTCAGGACGGCCCGGAGATAAAAATTGCGGGCCGCCATCTTCTGAGAGAAACGTTACTTCGCCAAGCTAACGGCTCTTTCTTTTTCCTCCGTGTAGGGTCCGCGGACGATCGTGCCTTTTATTGGTTGGCCGTCCTTGACCATGTTATAAATCGGGCAGATTGATTCGACGGCCTTCTGCAACTGTTCGATCGTCTCCCTGGTCTCAGGCGAAGAGATGTAGACGCTATAGGCAATGTCCTTGTAAGTCGGCGGATTGTCTATATTGCCAAGTCGGCTCGTCAGCGAGCCTTCAACCTTCAACTCCAAGGTGTCCAGTTTGATCTGCCGTTTGGAGGCCTCTATTTCATAGATGTGCGTGAGGCACGTGATCATGCGGCCGAGAATGTCTTCCTCGGGCACCGGGCCGAGATTGTGGCCGCCAAGATAGCGAGGATAGTCGTGGATGATCTGGAAATTGCCGACGTCGGTTCGCACGTTTCGGATACCGGTGCTGCCTTCGACCTTGATGTCAGCACGCAGCGGCTGTCTCCAATCGTCAGGAGCCTGCTTCGGACTTGGCCCTTCAAATGGAGTCGCGCCCTGCGTGGCGGCATATTTTCCGGCGAGGAATTCGCGCAAGCCATCGAGAGTCTTGCCCTCGCGGTTCAGCGGAGTCTGGGTGTAGTAGAGTTTGGCGTGATCGACTTTCTGGCCGTCGGTCACCAAGTGGAATACCGGTGAGACGCGCTCGACTGTTTTCCGCAAATCCTCGAGCTGCGCATCAGTGGCAGGAGATGTGATGAAAACGATGTAGTTGAGATTGCGGGGATAGGTCACCTGAGTGCCAGTCGTCTTTGACGGCGCTGTGCCCGGCTTGCTGGTGAAAATCAATTCAAGATCGTCGATGGGAATGTCCTTGACTGCAGCCTGTACTAGATAATCGCCGACTAATGCGCTGCCTAGCGCCCCGGTTACGCTTGGCCATGAGCCCGCACCGAGATTGGACTCGCCGGCTTCGCGCCCGCCATCGCTCAACAATTGAAAGTCGCGGATGCGCAGACGGCGAATACCGGTCCTGCCGATCGCAGTCACGGTGCCGGAGAGTTTCAGCGGCTCATTAATTTCAGGCTGGGTTTTCAGCAGAAAGAGCGAGGAACGCAGGCGCACCTCAAAGTCACGCAGGGAATCCCCGTTGTCGAAGGGCGGCGGCGTTTGCGCCCAGTCCTGCGTAATATGCGTAGCCTGTGCGCGCAGTTGTTGGGATGTCGCCGCGAACATTCCCGCGAGCAACAAGCTGATGGCGATAGCCCTCAGAATACCTTTTCTTGCTTCGTTTCTCATGATCATTGGTAGTGACTTTCTGCCGCTGGTGGGCAAAATGCGAGGACCATATCGAGTTCCCAAAAGCGCTGCCGCAGGAGGGCTTTCCGAATGGTCCATCGGTTGGCGCTAAGTGCACCGGATGTCCGGTGTCGACGAATGCGAATGCATAACCACCAGCACGATACAAAATTGCTGGGTACGAATCGAGCCGGCCAAGCAATTGGGCCATTAGTGATCAAAACGCAATTCGCCGGCCAATATGGGTACTTTGAGGCGGTTGCTATCGGGAGGAAGAGGGCACGTGGCATAGGGAGTGAATGCGCACGGGGGATTCTCCAGCCGATTAAAATCCAAAACAATCTTCCCCGGGTTCTGCAGCCCATGATCCGGTAAACCAGTGTGCAGAAAACGCGATGCTTCATACGTCGTATGCCCGCTGGTTGCATCGCGGATAACGAATAGAAGCGTATTCACACCGAGGTTTTGTACTACAGTCTGAAGCTCAACCTGCTGTCCGTGAAGAGTAAACTTGGCGACCCCGGCACTAAAGCCTTTTTCCGTTGTCCCGATCACGGTGTGGATGAGCGCCGGTTTTGGCTCAGGGAAAGGAGCCCATTCCGCCTCGATCTTGTAGGTCGGATCTGGCGCGTACCAGTGAAGTCCCTTGAAGCTTAAGCGAGCAGGGGCTTGTGAATCTTTAATCCTCAGCGCATTCCCGTCGCCTCTCTTAATGACGAAGAAAGTCAATGTCCCGGTAGTGAACTTGGTAGGACTGCGGCCCTCTACAACAATGCTCTGCTCACGCGCTGGATGGCCGTCGACTTGAAGTCCGGAGGGAAAGCCTTCTTGAGGCGCCTTCAAATCCAAACCATTCGCGTCCACGTGAATGATCCCGAAGTGGCTGTTGCCGGACGCATTGAGGTGAATCTTGTTGTCAGGGGCTGTTCCGAATGAATTGTCACCGGGCTTCAGCCATTCCAGGCCGACGACTGTGAGCCATCCCTCCGGTGCGCTCAGGTCCGCGGCATGCTGGGTCCGCCACTGTTCCAGTTGATCGCGCCAAGGCTGATCTTCACCGAAGGCCTTGGATAAACCAATGCTTGAAATAATCGTGAAGGCTACGAGTACCGGTATCGCAAGTCTGCGCATTGTCATTCGCTCCGGAGGTCTCTATCCAATCGCAAAGGTCACCCGCGACAACTGAGTATGCGAGTAAACTGCAAGGCGATTGAATTTGGAAGACGGTCTATCGCGTGCCATCCTGGCACTCGAACTCAATGGGGATTGGAGAAAAAGAGGGGTCTTGTCGTCAGCGACAACAAGCTGCGTGCGGGATGCAGATGGCGGGAATTGCAATAGATGATTCGACGCGGTGCATGAATATGCTTATAACACGAGGACTGCGCGGTCGCAACCCGTACTCTCCTCCAATACAACGTGAGCGTGAAGAAAGTGACGGTTGACAGAAACCGCGAACGATGTAGAATCACTCATAGTCTCACCCAGAGCGTGTCATGAATAACACAATGCAATTCGCAATCATCAAACATTCCGCGCGTTCCACGGCTGCCAGGCCGTTGCATTGTTGTTGCTAGTCCCGTCACAACTTATCCCTTCAAAAATCATGTCCCACAACGCAAAGCTCTAGTGCATTAGCACTGTCTGCAAGCGTTGACCTCTTGTCCAATCAAACAAGAAGCAGGGACTTCCGCGACCCGCGGAGCATAGGATGCGCCGTCCCTGCCGGTGTGCCCCGCGTTTGCAGGCACAAAAGGAAATGCACTCATGTACCGTAGAGCCTTTGTTCGAGTCCTATTCGCTAGAGTTGTGGCCGCGTTGTTTTTCTTCTCATTGGCCAGTCACGCCCAGGTTACGACAGCCACACTCAACGGTGTCGTTGCAGATTTTTCTGGCGCATCGATCGTCGACGCCGCCGTCAAGGTTAGCAATGTTGCGACTAATACACAGCGAATTGTGAACACCGACAAATCCGGTCGATACTATGTCAACGACCTGATTCCTGGAACGTATACGGTCTCCGTTGAAGCCTCAGGCTTCGATAAGACCGTGACGGCAGCATTTGATTTAGTGGTTGCGCAGAACAAGGAACTCAATCTTCGATTAAAGCCCGGTCAGGTTACCGAGACTGTTGAGGTGCAAACCACTCCGTCCACTACGGAAACGGAGTCTTCGTCGACGGGCACATTGATCGACAACGCCAAGGTGACGCAGTTGCCGCTGGTCAACCGCCAATTCTACAACCTCGTTGAATTGGTTCCGGGTACGTTTCCGCCAGGGCAGAACTCTACCAACAATTACCGCGGCGGATTTAACGTCGCAGGATCGACCGAGACGAGCAACAACATTATTGTGAACGGGGTGTTCGACGGTGATCTTGTCGTCGGGGCGCCATCCTTCAGGCCGTCGATCGAGAGTATTCAGGAATTCAAGTTGCTGACAGGAAACTATTCCGCGGAATATGGCCGCTACTCTGGAGGTCAGCTATCGATTGTCACCAAAACTGGCGGAAACACGGTTCACGGAAGTGCCTATGAATTTATCCGCAACCAGGTGACTGACGCAAAGCCGTACTTTACACAAGTCGGTGGCGTGAATCCGGCATTCAAGCAGAATACATTCGGCGCCACGGCGGGCGGTCCGATCAAGAGGGACAGAACTTTCTTCTTTTACGCATACGAAGGACAGCGAATCAGGCAGCAGATCACCGCGCTTGCAACGGTACCCACGCCCTCGATGCTGCAGGGACTATTTTCAACGCAGCTATATGATCCGGATACCGGCATACCCTTGGCTAAGAATGCAGCCGGGCTCTACGATCTTACGACTCTGCCGGAATGGTCATCTGCAGGCGCTCAAATCGGACAGACCATCGCGAGTTATTTTCCGACTCCAACGAAACCCACTGCTATCGGCGCAACTCCTGCGAGCAATTACAGCTTCAGCGAAACCCGCCAAGAGACAATGAATGAAGACACTGTGAGGGTGGATCACAACATCTCTCAAAAGGACACGATATTTGGAAACTACAATTGGTTCAACGATCCGTCCTTTGAGCCGAGCAATAGCACTTGCGGTTCGGCCGTACTGCCAAACTTCGGTTGCTATGTAAACCAGACATCGCAGCTCGCTGTAGTTTCCTGGAACCACACGTTAGACACGTCTCGGATCAACCAGCTATCCGTGGGATACGATAGACTGCGGCAGCCGCGGATTCAGCAAGACGATTACACGATCACCTTTACCCCTCTTACTGGCGTTTTCTCAGATCCAACTATCGCCAATAACAAAGGACTCCCTTACACGACTGTTAGCGGTTACTCGACTCTGGGTTCTTCCACAAGTCTGCCGCAAAATCGCGCAGACAATCACTATAACCTTGTGGACACGTTCACATGGGTCCATGGCGCTCATGTCTGGAAATTTGGCGCCGACTTCTTCAACTATCGTGGGAACCGCACGGTGGTTCATTCAGGACAAGGATCATTGACATTCAATTCAGCAAACCTGAAATCGCTTAACAAGAATTCGCATACGGGAACCACAAACAACTCGCTTGCCGATCTATTGCTCGGGCTGCCGTATCAAACATCCCGGCAACCAACAGCGCCGCGGGTGCATGACTTATTCGCAAGCTATTATCTATTCGCCGCCGACGATTGGAAGGTGACAAAATACCTCACCATCAACTACGGACTCAGATGGGAGTTGGACAAACCCCTCAAGGACAGCAAGAATCAACTATCGAACTTCAACTTAGCCACCTCTCAATTTGACACGGCCGGACAGGGAGGCCCGCAGCACCTGTGGAACTACGACTACAAGAACTTTGCGCCGCGGTTGGGGTTCGCGTGGCTTCCTTTCAAGCGCGATTCAACGGTAGTGCACGCATCTGCGGGGATTTTCTATAATGCTCCGCTGATCGGAAACGCATTTGGATCCGCAGAGTCTCAACTGCCCTTCACCAGCCCACAAACATTCACCGCAGGCGCCTATACGAATTCTTCGGCGACTTCGGGATCGATCACCCTCGACAATGCGTTTCCAACAGCGCTGGAGGCTAACTCTATAACGGCTCTGAGCGTGGACCACAACTTCCCCACGGCATACGCAAGTCAATGGGGCCTTGGTATTCAACAAGCTTTGCATGGCGCATTTCTTTTGGAAGTGGACTTCTTTGGATCGAAGGGAAACCACGGACTTGCCGGCCTGAATGCCAATGTTGCCCCGCCGACTGCGACGCCAAGTCAAAGCCAACGTGCATACCCGTCATACAGCACAATCACGTATGACCAGGATCGCGCGAGCTCCAATTTCAACTCCCTTCAAGCGAAGCTGCAAAAGAATTACTCTGGCGGCGTTTCGCTCCTTCTGTCATACACATACTCCAAGTCGCTGGACAATGCGCCCGGACAAGGGAGTGGAAGCGATTCTTCAAGCGGCACTCCGCAGGACAGTACAAATCTGAGAGCCGAATATGGATTGTCCGACTTCGATGCGCGCCAAAGGCTGGTTTTCAGCCCGGTTGTCCAGTTGCCGTTTGGCCCAGGCAGACATTTCCTGCAGCGCGGATTGGTCGCGAACGTTGTTGGCGGATGGCAGATATCCGGAATTTTCAGCTATCAATCCGGAAGACCATTCACAGTGTATGACGCAGCCAGTAACACAAGTGGATCCTATAACGGCGCGGACCGTCCCAACCAGGTTGGAGATCCGAATGCTCGGAGTTCCAATGGCGCTCCGATCCGCACAATTCAACAATGGTTCAACACCAGCGCCTTTGCACTACAGTCTGCCGGAACTTTCGGAAGCGCACGACGGAATAGTTTGATCGGTCCCAGCTTCACGGATCTTGATACCGCGCTTGTGCGCAGCATTCCGGTGCGGCACGAATACGCTGTGGACCTGCGCGTTGAAGCATTCAACGCTCTGAACCATCCTAATTTTTACAATCCTAGATCCACCGCGATCGATTTTGGAAACTCCAGCTTCGGTCAAATTCAGAATGCATATGGTCAACGAGAACTGCAGGGCGCGGTACGGTTCGTCTTCTAATTCCTTCGCGCTGAATCAATAAAATGCTTCACCCAGCACGTCGGAGTTCTCGCCGGTAGCGCACTTCGATTGGATAGTGGCCGCGCCTTTGCGCCGATACAAGCCGGGACTCTCCACCACTGAGATCCAGTGGGAAGAAGACAACGGCGCCGACGCCCCATCTTCGCTGGTGCGAGCGAAGATGGGGTTGCCTTTAACCGTTTCCCCGCTCTGTAATCCCTTCATGTTTCACTGGCAAGAGAAGCTGACAAGCAAATGAGCGTTCTGGAAGTCCGGACTATTGGTGAATCCGCCAGCTGCGATAAAGAGCACTTGATTGGTTGTAACTGGTTGCGTTGCGCTCCAGGTGCATGTCGTCGGGTTAGCACCTGCGGTGACCTGCCCTATTTCCGTGAAGAGCAGACCGTCGAGAAAATGGGGCACTTGTTACGGGACGTGTGCATCCCAGCTGACGTAGCAAAGAGCATTGAAGCGGCTCTGCAACGACACCACGTGGACACGCGAGCCCAGCTCAGCAGTGAACGTTCTCGCCTGGAACATACACTTCAGACCCTTCACCGGCACGTGGACGCCGCTTACACCGATAAATTGGAGGTAAGATCCCCGAGGAATTCTAGCAGCGCAAACAGGCCGAGTGGCAGCAAGAAGAACGGACGATCGAAGGACAGATTTCCAAGATGGAAGAGGCTAAAGGAGCAGATCCATTGCTGGACGCGCGTAGACTTTTAGAACTCGCGCAAAGTGCTCATTCTCTGCATGTTACGAGGAAACTGGCAGAACAGGCAGAATTGTTCAAGAATGTACTTTGGAACTGCTCTAACGATGCCGTAAGTCTATATCCTACTTACATATACCCGTTCGACGTCATTGCAAAGAGGGTCAAAAATCACAGATGGTCGGGGAGAGAGGATTCGAACCTCCGACCCCCTGGTCCCGAACCAGGTGCTCTACCAGGCTGAGCCACTCCCCGAACATGCCCTGCATTGGCGTATCTAAGGGCGTTGCCTGGTGCCTGTTCCCATTGATGCGCTTCGATAAGTGTAGCAGAAGTTCGCCCCCTACCCGTTGTCGTTGTCGTTGAATAGCTTCCGATCGACGCCAGAGCCACGCTAACGCAGAACTCAGGCAGTTTTGATCCAGTAAACTTTGATTCAGTCACATGTCGACACAGTGGGAGCTTGGGCGGGAGTTGTTGCATCCGATAGGTCATTAGGGTCGAATGAGCACAACAATAGATGTTCTATTGCGCAGTTGTCTGGAGGCGACAAAACCGTTGCTTTCGTTTGCACACGTCGTCAAAGACTATGCGAGCGATGGCGAGCGGGTTCGTGCGCTGGATGACGTTTCGCTCGATATTCGAGCTGGCGAGTTTGTTGCACTCGTCGGTCGCAGCGGCTGCGGCAAGTCCACGCTTCTCCATCTGGCCGGAGCGCTCGATTTTCCCACTGCAGGGCATGTGCTGCTGGATGGCACGGCAACCGATGAGCTTGCCGAAGCTGGCCTGACAAGATTGCGGCGCGAAAAAGTGGGTTTTGTCTTCCAGTCTTTCCAACTGCTCCATACCTTGAGCGTGGTTGAAAATGTTGAGGTTCCTTTGCTGCTGGCAGGTGGAATTAATCCGCGTTCCCGGGCTTTGGAAATGCTAGCTGAAGTTGGGATCGCGGAACTCGCACACCGCATGACGCATCAGCTTTCCGGCGGCCAGATGCAGCGCGTGGGAATTGCACGGGCGCTGGTTCACGCGCCGCGCGTGCTTCTTGCCGATGAGCCGACAGGAAATCTGGATACGAACACAGGCAACACAATTATCGAGTTGTTGCGGCGGATCTGCTCAGCACACGGTGTAACGATCTTGATGGCCACTCACAGCGCAGAGGCGGCGGAAGCTGCCGACACCATCGTGCGAATGCGCGATGGGCGCGTGGAAGAAAAGTCTGCCTAGGATGAGCGGCTTTATCCTCTTCTATCGATTAATGCTGCGTCCGCTGCTACGCGAGCCGGGGCGCGCTTTGTTGATTCTTTTCGCGATTGCTCTGGGCGATGCTGCCGTGGTAGCGATCGATCTTGCCGGCGGCGCTGCGGCCGGATCGTTTCATTCGTCGATTGAAACGTTGACCGGGAAGAATGATTTTGAGGCGACTGCCGCGGGGGGGCTGCCGGAATCGATCGTCAGTCGGCTGGAGACACTACCTTTTGAGCTGCGCGTCAGTCCACGCATCGAGGATCATGCCAACGTGGTTGCAACTGGAGAAACGGTGCCTCTTATCGGCATCGACATGGTTGGCGAAGCTAATGGCGAGAGCGCCGCAAAGAGCAGCAATGGCAACACTAATGAAATACTTCGCCACATCAACGATCCTGATGCGATCGCAGTAACGCCCGGATTCGGAAAGAATGTTGGAGACAAGATTGCGCTTCTGATCAACGATCAAAAGCGGGACTATGTGGTGCGCGCGGTGATCACGGATTCGCGGCGCGGGAGCGGTGATGCGGTACTGATGGACATCCACGCGGCGCAGTTGGCTACAGGAAAGCTGGGTCGTATTGACCGCGTCCTGATCAAGACTCCGCATTCGAATGACACGCCAAACGATGACGTTCACGATTTCAACAATTGGCAGCAGCGACTCAAGCAGGCTTTGCCTGCGGGCGTCGTGGTGAATGCTCAAGGAAGCAAGACGTTCGCGAATCGGCGTATGTTGGCGGCGTTCCGATGGAATCTGCGGATTCTCAGTTACATTGCGTTGCTGGTGGGAGCGTTTCTCATTTACAACGCGCTTTCAGTTTCCGTGGTGCGCCGGCGCGCGGACATCGGCACGATGCGGGCCCTTGGCGCAAGCAGTGGTGCAGTACTGATGGCATTTCTGTTTGAGGCGGTGGCCTTTGGCACCGCAGGCTCTCTGGCCGCGCTGCCTTTGGGCCGGATACTCGCGGCGGGCGCAGTACGAATGCTCTCGACCACCGTGAATTCGCTGTATGTTTCAAGCCGCCCCGGAAGCATGACAATCTCCGCAGCGACTGTCGCACTTGCATTCACGGTGGGCATTGGCATCTCGATTGTTTCCGCGATGGCTCCCGCGCGAGAAGCCGGCCATGTACCGCCCATTGTTGCGATGGCGCGAGGGCAACGCGAATACGAAGTGAGAGTGCAGCGCAAGCGCGATGCGGTGATAGCACTCGTGCTTGCGGCGCTGGGTGCAGTCGCTGTGCAGGCGCCGGCCGTTGGCGGAATGCCGGTGATGGGATATGTAGCGGCATTGTTATTTGTGGCCTCTGCTGCCTTGTTCACTCCGCTGGCAGTGCATCTTGCTACCTTAGCGGCGTCGAGCACACTACGCAGGATACTCGGGGTCGAAGCTTTGCTTGCTTCGCGCAGCCTCGGCGGTTCGCTGCGCAGAACATCGGTATTGGTGGGAGCTCTGGCCACTGCCGTAGCTATGATGACCTCGGTCGGTATCATGGTGGGCAGCTTCCGACAGACAGTGCTCACGTGGATGGACAATGAACTTCCGGCCGACATTTATGTGCGGCCCGCCGGAGCGGTGGGTGGCGACCAGCATCCCACCATCGCGCCGGAGGTGGCCGAGCGCATCGGGAAGGTTCCTACGGTGGAGTATGTGAGCCGCTTTCGCGCTTATGTCATCGACTACGATGGACTGCCCGCGACATTGGCGAGCGCAGAACCCAACTTCAAACGCACGCAGCAAAGCCTGTCATTGGTGTCGGGACGATCTGCGGAGAATGTGCTTCGTGAACTTTCCACCGGCGACAACGCAATCATCAGCGAGCCCTTTGCCAACAAGCATCGTGTGAAGGCGAATGACACAATCGACTTGCCGTTGGGCGAACGGAAGGTCAGATTCCGTGTGCTCGATGTGTTCTTTGATTATGGGAATGAGGCGGGCTTGATTCTCCTCGACCGCACCACCATGCTTCGCTATCTGCCGGATCCTGCGCCCACTAATCTCGCGGTATACCTAGTTCCGGGAACGAACTTCGAGCAGGCGCGCATCGCGATTCAACAAGCCGCAGCCGGTTCCGACGTTCTTCTTTTTTCCAATCGCGAGTTACGACGCGAGGGCATTCGCGTCTTCGATCAGACGTTTGCAATCACCTACGCGCTCGAAGCGATCTCCATCCTCGTGGCCATCGGAGGAATCGCAGGAGCCCTCATTTCCATCGTTATGGATCGAAGGCGCGAGTTCGGCGTCCTGCGTTTCCTCGGAGCTACAAGTACGCAGATTCGCAAAATGATCATGGTGGAAGCCGGCCTCATCGGCATTATGGCCAACGCGGTTGGGCTGGCGCTTGGGTATGTCTTGTCGCTAGTGCTGGTCTATGTGATCAATAAGCAGTCTTTCGGCTGGACCATCCAGTTTCATTGGCCGGTTGAGGTGTTGATGGGATCGCTGACGGTGGTTTACGCAGCCACCGTGCTGGCGGCTCTTTATCCTGCACGCCTGGCAGTCCGTCTGGATCCTATTGAGGTAGTGCATGAAGAGTAATTGGATAGCACTGCTCCTATTCTTCTCCGCTACGGGCGCATGGGGCCAACAGTACGGGCTGGCGCTGCCAGGGTATGGCTTTGAGTTTCCGCGGGACTACTTTAATCATGAGGATTATCAGACTGAGTGGTGGTACTACACCGGAAATTTAGTGGCTAGCGACGGCCACCGTTTTGGCTTCGAATTGACGTTCTTCCGTCAGGGCGTATCGCGAGCCTCAAACAGCGATACGTGGTTTGTGCACGACCTTTGGATGGCGCACATGGCATTGAGCGACATCACCGGGCAGCAGTTCTATCACGAGGAGCGGCTAAATCGCGCCGGACCCGGCATCGCAGGTGTAGATGCTGCGGCCGGACTGGTATGGAACGGCAACTGGAAGGCGCACATTGACGACAATCGTGAGGATCTTCATGGCGTCGGTGAGAAGTTTAGCGTGGGGCTCACGTTGGCGCCGACGAAACGGCCCGTCATTCATGGTCGGAATGGAGTCACACAAAAGGCAGAGGGCATGGGTCACGCGTCGCAGTATTTTTCTCTGAGCCGCCTCATGACGTCAGGATCAATTGAGCTGAACGACAAGACCTATCGGGTACAGGGGACGTCGTGGATGGATCATGAGTTCTTTACCTATTCGATGGCCGCCAACGAGATCGGTTGGGATTGGCTTAGTGTGCAGCTTACAGATGGAACTGAGTTGATGCTTTACCGCCTGCGCCACAAAGATGGCAGCATCGATCCGTATTCATCCGGCAGCACGGTGGATGCAAATGGAAAAAGCGAGTTTTTGTCGCAGCGGGACTTTGTCATGACGCCTGCATCTGACATTTGGACAAGCCCAACCACCAAGGGACAGTATCCAATGCGATGGCATCTATCGGTACCACGGTTGAAACTGGAACTCGACGTTGCGACGCCTTTACGCAACCAGGAAATTACCAGCCGATTCGGTCCGGACTATTGGGAGGGCGCCATCGACGTTACTGGTACCCAAGCCAATTCCGCGGTAAACGGTGTCGGTTACCTTGAAATGACCGGCTATGCGGAACCGGGCAAGCAAATTCTCCCAAGTAACTGAGCAACGCGCAACTTGGCAGCCCGGCCACGCGAACCGGGCTTACTCAAGTCTGGATGCTGCTCCTCCTCACTACTTCGTTAATGGAGCCGGGGTTTCAATGCGAGGCAGCATGCCTGCGCGGGTGGCCGCGTTGTAAGCGAACCATGCTTCGATCATTGCTCCCTGCATCACGTCGCCGCTTTGCACACGGTCATAGAGGTCCATGTTGGAATGGTGAGTACGCGTTCCGTATTCAAGCGGATCCTGCATGAATCCGATGCCGTCAAGGCCGATCCACGAGAAGCTGGTGGAGTCTGTGCCGCCGGGTTGTAAAGTGGGACCGGCTGTTAATCCAGTCACGGCTTCAATACCCAGGTCTTTGATGGGCGCAATCCACGACTGGAAGACCGCAGCAAGCTCGGCGTTACCCAGTGCCGACACAGCGCGGAATTTGCCTGAACCTGAGTCGTCGTTGAAGTACACATCAAGCTTGTCGTATTCCGACGTTTTCTTCATGGTGTCGCGCGGAGCGAAGTGCTGTTGCACGTAAGCGAGCGAACCGTAGAGCCCCTCTTCTTCACCTCCCCACAAAGCCACTCGGACAGTGCGATCCATCGGCTTGTGCAGCGTGGCCAGAATGCGAACGGCTTCCATCGCGACGGCTGAGCCTGTGCCATTGTCGGTTGCTCCGGTGCCCCCTTGCCAGCTATCGAAGTGGCCACCCACCATGACAACTTCGTCGGCCTTGGTCGCGCCGGGAATCTCCCCGACTACGTTAAAGCCCATCAGGTCATCCTTCTGGTATTCGGTTTCGATATCGAAGGTCAACTTGGGCGTGATGCCGTGCTGGAGCAGCCGGCAGATGCGGTTGTATTGCTCTGGCGTAATGGCTGCCATGGGCGGCCCGACTGGGTCCTTAGGATCTTGCGATCCTCCGAAGGTTGCAAAGACTGTGCCTCCATCGCCGTTGTAGCCAGGTGTCAAAGCCACGGCCACACCTTCTTCTTTGAGGAAGGCATTGACCTGATTGCGCAGAACGCGGCCGGTGGGCGCTGCCGTAGTGAGTGTCGACGGCGTGTACTCGCCTGGGCGAGGCGCTGGAGTACTGGGCCGGCCACCGCCGAAGCCAGTATGCGCAGGGTCAGGCGTCTTGGTGCGAGCATCAACTTCCTCATTGGTCAGTCGGTGTGCTTCCGGATCCGTATGCAGCGAGAGCTCGCGCGGATCGAAGATGAGCACGATCTTACCCTTCAGCTTGCCCTTGTATTGGGCAAAGTCTGCCTGAGAGTGCAGTGGCGCCAATATGGCTTCGGCCGTAACCGGTCCATTAGTGCTCGGTGTCCATGCCAGGGGGAAGCCAATTAGCGCGGCGTATGCCGGCGATTCCAGGGCGCCATAGTACTTCTTGATCTGCCACCCATCGCCGAAGGGGCCCCACTTCTCCAAGTGCACGTTCTGCAATCCCCACGCCGTCATTTGCTTCATTGCCCACTCGGCGGCGGCTCGATGATTGCGGCTATTGTTAACCCGCGGTCCGTAGACCTCAGAGATATAGAAGAGGTTCTCCATGACCTGCGAGTGTTGGAAGGCCTCATTCTTGATCTGGGTCAAAGCGCTCAGATCAACCTTATCGCCATCCTGTTGCTGCGCGGGTGCGACCAAAATGAACAGCAGAGCCATGGTGCCGGCGGCAGCCAGCCTGAAGCGGAGCAGATTCACAATATTCTCGCTTTCAAAAATTGATGTTTGGGTGAACGAAGGTATTTGGACCACTCTCCCGCATAACGGGTCGTCGGAAAGACTCTTGGAAATCTCAAGAATAGGATAAAGCTATTGCGTTTGCTTTCTAAATGCAACACAAAGTCGCTGTCTGGGGTTGGAAGAGCTTTCGACTTCTGAAGCTCTGAGGCAAATCTGCAATCGCCGCAGCACAGAAAGCTCATTGAGTCGTGGTTGATCCATAGTCGGCTCGCTCGGGTGAACTGCCGCGCAATTCACCTATAAGCTGTGTTACTTCCCGAACGACCAACTCGGGGCGCAGTATTTGAATATAGTGAGTGCTGCCCCGCGCAATGATCCTCCTGCTTCGAGGTGACAAATTCTTCAGTTCTTCCTGCAGAGCGTTCCACGTTGCGGCCGCCTTCTGCATAGTCGCAAGGGCAATCGGCGATTCACCGAAGTGCAGCGCCGGATCCTGAGAGAAGATGAGGATCGGAATATTTCCGAAGGGGCCTGTCGGTTTAGCTTCTTGGCAGGAAATTGGGAAATCCAATTCCTCGCGCTCTGTGGTCGCAAAGGAGGTTCTTGTGCAGTCGCGCCACTCAAGCAGCGGCGTAACGGCGGGTGTCACGGGATCTGCGACTCCGCAGTGCCCTCGAAATCGCGTGATCCCAATTGGAAGAAACAGCTCATCCCAGGTGAAATCCTCTACTATACGCAACTCCGGAGGCAACCTCTCAAACTGCGTGGGCGTACTTGAATCGACAAAAACGAGAGCGGCAATTCCCTGCGGGTAACGGGACGCGTATTTACGAATGAAGAGTCCCCCGGCGGAGTGTCCCATGAGAACGAAAGGGCCGTTAATATTAGCCTTTGCCAAGAGCGCGTGCAACTCTTCAGCCACATGATTTGTATCGCGAGATCCCGGCCTGCCGGCGCTCCAGCCATAACCGGCCCGATCATAGGAACAAACTCGAGTGACCGCGGCGAGTTGGGGCTGAACCCTGCGCCAGGAAAGGAAGTCGTCTCCCAATCCAGCTTCCAGCACAATCGTGGGCGAGCCTGTCCCCGCGCATGAAATGTGCGAATCGTAGCCATCGATGTTGTATATCTCTCCAGGAGGCGCGTACGCTCTGAGCCGATGCATGCGTAGCGATTCGATAATCAACGCCACCGAAACAAGTACAATGGCGAATACCGCAAGCATGCAGAGACCTACTGCCAGCTTCCGCAGGATTGAGGCGCGAGCTGGTCGTTTTGCCGGGAATTCTTCGCTATTCACGCAGCCAAGCGTAACATACACATTTGAGAATCGGATTGCTTCGCTTTAACGATACTGCGCGGCCCTGGGACCTTTCGAGAAAACCGCAGGGGCCAGGACAGGGTGCTTGAAAGGATCCATTTGTGGCTTGTGCCGCCTCACTGTGACCATAAATCAGCAGTCTCGACAAATGCGCCGTCCTGGAGGTAATCCGACCGATTTACATGCAGGGGCATTCGGCGGTAGGCTGTCTTACAATGCCAATCGATAAAACCGAGGGGGCTATACGCTAGATCACGAGTCCAAACCGCCAGAGCTAGACCGACGCACATTTTTGAGTTTTGCATCCGCGGCCGTTGTTGGGGCGGGGCTTTGTCCAACGACCTCACTCGCAGAGGGCGTATCGGCAACCATTAAGCCTATGGCTTTAGGTCTGCTCATCAGCCCTCATGGCGCTCCCGAGGAGACCATTCGTCGGCTTCACGACTTGGGATTCTCGAATTGTTTTTTCTCTCTCGATGGATACATTGGGAGCTTCTCGCCCGACGTGGCAAAACAATTCCAGGATTTGCTTTCTAAGTATGAGGTAACTGCCACCACTGTCGAAGTGGTTGGACCCGGTCCATTGGAATGGAATTTTACGCGCGGGCCTTCGACCATTGGCGTGGTTCCTCGCCAGACTCGCGCGGCACGCATCGACGCTCTTCGCCAGGTATCGGATTTTGCCAAGCTGCTTAATATTTCCCAGGTGCAGACGCACTGCGGGTTCATTCCCGAGGATCCTGCTGACCCTCTCTACCCTGAAGCGGTAGAGGCGATTCGCACGGTTGCACAGCATTGTCAGGGCAATGGTCAATACTTCCTTATGGAAACAGGCCAGGAGACGCCGACGACGATGTCGCGCATGATTCGCGATGTGGCGATGCCCAATCTTGCGGTCGGACTAGACACGGCGAACCTTATACTTTATGGCAAGGCCAATCCTGTGGATGCGGTGGACATCCTTGGACCACATGTCCGGAGCATTCATGCAAAAGATGGGCGCTGGCCAACCAATCCGAGTGAACTAGGCGAGGAAGTACTGATTGGCAAAGGTCTGGTCGACTTCAAAGCGGTTTTCACCAAGCTTCATCGCATCGGGTATACGGGAGCGGTGACGATTGAGCGCGAAACCTCTGGACCGCAACAGATTGAAGACGTCCGCCAGGAGAAACTCTACCTGGAGCGGATACTCCACGACGTGTTGGCCTGATAACGACTGTTGAGATCGACAACAATCAATCAATCAAAAAGGACGCGAAACGCCATGAGACGTCGGGAATTTATTCAGGCCGGATCTGCAGCGATTTCCGGTATGCTCCTGCTCAAGCCACACACGGTATTCGGCTACGATGCCAACTCGGCTGTGCGGCTGGGTCTACTAGGTTGCGGTAACCGTGGGACGTCTGTTGCGACGTCATTTTCACACAGCACATCTGCGCAGGTAGTAGCGCTCGCCGACTTGTTCCCCGATCAACTTGCAGCCGGCCGAGATCATTTCGACAAGCTGAATGCCAGTCTGGGCCGTGCGCCGATCGACCCGAAGCTGCTGTTTCACGGCCCTCATGCATTCGAGCAGCTTGCCGCCTCAAACGACGTCGATCTGATACAAATCTCTACGCCGCCGTTCTTCCACGTGCAGCATCTGGAAACTGCGGTTGCATCTGGCAAGCACGTTTATTGCGAGAAGCCGATGGGGATCGATATTCACCAGGCAATACATGCTCTTGAAATCGCGAAGAAGGTGAAGTCAACCCAAAGCGTCGATGTGGGATTCCAGTGCCGCAACGCGCCGCCGATCGCTGCGATTGCGGAGAAGATCAAGGCGGGCGCACTGGGTAAACTTGTTGCCGTGACCGGTAACTACAACGCCCCTGCGTCGACAGAAAAGACGCATCCTGGCATTTCTGCGAACGAATATCGTCTTCGCAACTGGCTTTGGGACCGCGCACTTTCCGGAGACATCCTTGTCGAACAAAACATTCATATCGTCGATCTTTGCAACTGGCTTGTCGGCGCACATCCACTCAAGGCGACAGCAACTGGAGGTCGCAACGTTCTTAAGCACTTCGGCGATTGCTGGGATAATTATCAGGTTGATTTCACCTATCCCGGAGATGTTCATTTCGTCTTCGCATCGACTCAATTCGGCTTGGATAATACGTTTGACGCTGGACTGAAATTGTTTGGCGCGAGCGGCTCGGCAACAGTTCCCTACTCCGGACCAATCAAGATCACTGGAACGAACGCGTGGGGATGGGAAGATTCGAATGCTGTCGCTGCCGGTTCGGGGGCATTTGCGGCCAATGGCAGCTTCTCAGATAACCTGGCGTTCGCAGATCGGGATAAGGAGCGCACATTTATAGCGAGCATTACTTCGGGACCGGCGCATAACCAAATAGCGGACGGTGTGGAAACGGCTTTGAGTTGCATGCTGGGGCGCATGGCGGGATATCGACACGGCGAAGTCACATGGGACGACTTGCTCGCTCATGGCGAAACTTATCAACTTGGATTCAGCGTGGAAGAGTTTGCCTAACCAGAATTTATGCGCATGAGATAGGTTAGCCGTGGCATAGTACACTGTGGCCAGTATTGACCTTCCCCATGCCTACAATGAAAATGCTCAAAGTCTGCTTCATTGTTGCCAGTGTTGTTCCGCTGGTGGTCGCTAACCTGCACGCTCAAAGCATAGAGCCCGCTGCAGTGAATCACCGTGAATTCAAAACTAAATCCGTAGAAAAACCGGGATCGACAATCCCAGCACTATTGATCAGCGACATTCACTTTGAGCCATTTTGGGATCCGGCCAAAGTTGAAGAGTTAGTTGCGGCGCCCGTGAACCAATGGCACGCCATACTTTCATCGCCTCCGTCGTCCGATCAGCAAGAGCGCTTCAAGTCGTTGCAGCAAAGTTGCCACACAAGGGGTGCTGACACTTCCTTCACCCTGCTGCAGTCGAGTCTGCATGCGATGCAGAGCGGCGCCGGGGACGCGAAATTCATAACCGTTAGCGGTGATCTGATTTCGCATGCCTTTTCGTGCAAATTTACCGCGCTCTTTCCCAAGTCATCTCCAGGCGACTATCGCGCATTTGTTGTGAAGACTCTGGATTATATTCTGGCAGAGTTGCGGGCTACTTTCCCTGGAACACCCGTATACTCGGCACTGGGCAACAACGACTCTGACTGCGGCGACTATAAACTCGATGGACAAAGCGCGTTTCTCGCGTCGCTGGCGGGCACAGTGACCGAAGGATTTCCAGCGTCGGAACTGAAAGAGGCTGAAAGAACATTCGCATCGGGAGGATACTATAGCGTTTCGCCTCCTGCGCCTATTCTCCATACTCGGTTGATCGTTCTGGAGGACCTTTTCATGTCGCGAAACTACACGACCTGCGCAGGAAAGCACGACCCCTCCGCGGCGATCGCGGAGATTGAGTGGCTAAAGCAACAACTCCTGAATGCGAGAAATAACAAGGAACACATCTGGGTTATGGGACATATCCCCCCCGGAATCGATCCGTATTCAACAGCGCTGAAAATGAGGAATATTTGCGCAGGACAGGCGCCCGAGATGTTTCTCTCTTCGGAGGCATTGTCCGATACCCTGGTAGATTTCAGTGACGTGGTGCAGTTGGCGATTTTTGCGCACACGCACATGGATGAGATGCGTCTTTTGAGGCCTGACAGCAACAGCATTCAACAGACATCCCAGAAAAGCATCGCTGTCAAAATGGTCCCATCCATTTCTCCAATCGACGGCAACAACCCATCATTTACGGTGGTCCGTTTGGATCCTGTCTCGGCAACTTTGAAGGACTACAAGGTTATCGCAGCGTCAAACCAGACCGGCGTCGAAGCGAGTTGGTCGGAAGAATATGACTTTGCGCACACCTTTCACCAAGGCGAATATTCCTCTGCGACTTTACATACCTTGGTAGACGGGTTCAGAGCCGATCCTGGCGCACTTACTCCAGCAAGTCAGGGGTATATTCGGGACTATTTTGTGGGTAACCGGTCTCTCGAGCTTACGGCGTTTTGGCCCGGATATTCCTGTGCAATTTCAAATCACACGGCCGAATCTTACCAAAAATGTGTATGTGCGGATACGTCGTCGACGCCTCGATAGTTGCATGGGAAACTGTTGGCTAGAGAACCATCGGTCTCGACCCTAGTAAGATCAATTGGAAGACCGGCGCGTGCGTGCCGTGCGCTTCGCTTCGCCGATCGTCTCCGCGAAGTAGCCCTAGAGATTTGGGAAAGTATTTCATGGACGTTCTAAAACAACTATTCGAACGGCATTTTCAATTTGCAGCCGAAGTAGTGCGACCGCTCCAGGGGCAACTTGGTGGTTCCGGCCGAGTGATTGTGCGACTAGCCGCGAGAGGGCTCAGCGTCATCGGGATTCTCTATCCTTCGCGAGAGGAAAATGTTGCTTTTTTGGAGTTCTCAAAACATTTTCGGCGGCACGGTTTGCCCGTACCCGCGATCTATGCGGAAGATTTGAGCAGGGATGCCTATATTGAAGAGGACCTGGGCAACACGACTCTCTTCGATTTTCTCGGCAAGAATCGGGAGGGCGGATCAATTGCCCCCGCAGTAGTTGACGCATACCGCAAAGTGGTGGCCGAGTTGCCACGGTTTCAGGTCGAGGCGGGGCGAGATCTGAACTACAAGGTCTGCTATCCGCGAGCCAGCTTCGATCGCCAATCGATCGCGTGGGATCTGAATTATTTCAAGTACTACTTTTTGCGACTTGCAGGTGTGCCGTTCAACGAACAGGCGCTGGAACATGACTTTGGCCGCTTGACAAAGTTCCTGCTTGGCGCCAACCGCGATTATTTTTTGTATCGGGATTTCCAATCGCGCAATGTGATGTTGCGTGACGGCAAGCCGTTCTTTCTTGATTACCAGGGCGGGCGCAAAGGCGCTCTTCAATATGACATTGCCTCTCTGCTCTACGATGGCAAGGCAGACTTGACGCCGGAACTTCGCCAAGAGTTACTTGACTACTATCTTGACTGCCTTGGAGGTTTCGCCGATGTCAAGCGCGAAGCGTTCATGGAACACTACTATGCGTATGTTTACGTTCGCATCATGCAGGCGTTAGGAGCGTATGGGTTCCGAGGATTTTATGAGCGCAAAGCTCACTTTTTGCAAAGCGTTCCTTACGCATTGAAAAACCTGCGCTGGCTCGAAGCGAATATTAAATTGCCTATTGCCCTGCCAGCGTTGATGGATGCGATGCATAGTATGTTGGCGTCAGAGAAACTACAGAGCCTGGCATCGCCCGTAGATCGATTGACGGTGCGCATCTTCAGTTTCTCCTTCCACCGTGAAATGCCTGTAGACGAGTCCGGCAACGGCGGCGGTTTTGTGTTCGATGCGCGAAGTCTTCCGAATCCCGGACGCGAGGAGCGCTTCCGGCAGTTGACGGGAAAGGACGCGGAAGTAATCGACTATCTCAGCCAGAAAGAAAGCGTACACCAGTTTTTTGCAAACGTTCTATCGCTTGTTGATGCATCTGTGAGTGCATACCAACGCCGCGGATTTAATAGCCTGATGGTTTCGTTTGGCTGCACCGGCGGCCAACATCGATCTGTATACCTTGCCGAGCAGTTGGCCAAACACCTAAGCGGCAAGGGCGGGGTGGAAGTTGTATTGCGGCATATCGAAGTGGAAAAGCTCATCCAAGCGGAGAACATAGCTAAGTGAAGGCGATGATCTTAGCGGCGGGCATGGGTACGCGGTTGAGGCCACTAACCGACGATCGACCTAAAGCACTGGTTACTGTTGCTGGTCGCACGCTGCTGGAGATGGCGCTGATCCGGTTACGTTCCTTCGGTATAAACGATGTAATCGTGAATACCCATCATCATGCCGATATGATTTCTGCGTATCTTACGGCGAACGATCAATTTGGCATGCACATTGAAGTGTCGCGAGAAGAGATTCTTCTCGACACAGGTGGAGGATTGAAAAGAGCCGCTCATTTTTTTCTTGAGCGCAAGGAAGGTTCTCGAGAGCCGTTCATCCTGCACAATGTAGACGTCATGAGCAACATCGATCTAGGACGCATGTTGCGGTTTCATGATGAACACGAGGCCCTTGCGAGCTTAGCCGTTCAAGATCGCGAAACATCGCGTTATTTGCTTTTTGATAAACAAGGACTACTTGGTGGTCGTCGAGCCGGGCTCAATGGAGAGCTCGAAATGGTTCGATCGTCCCTGGAAGTTGATGCGCTAGCGTTTTCGGGGATCCACGTTATCTCCCCGGATATTTTCGCGAAGATCGAAGGCGAGGGTACTTTTTCGATCATTAGCACTTATCTGGATCTCGCCGCGAAAGGCGAGCAAATCGTGGCCTTTCGCGCTGATGGATATTATTGGCGCGATCTGGGCCGGCCAGAGAGCCTCATGGCGGCCACAGCGGATATAGCCAACGGTACCTATTCCCCAGGTTGAAATAGTATTTGGCACGAACACGTGTTCAGAAGCCTCCTTCTCGAGATCCATGCAAGTTTTTTGGGGCCGTTTATCGTTTTCGAATGGACAAGTCTAGGGCGGATTCGATACAAGGTAGAAACTGCTGAAAAGAGTCGACCCATACAGAGAAGAAAAAAATCGTCTTACTCTGCTCATTTGGCGTTAACAGGCATCTAAACCAAATATCGCCCCCTACTATCCAGGCATCTACTTGCGGCTGCCTGGAAGTAGTTCCATTGCAGATGTCTGAAGCCTAGGTTTCTTGTTCCATGCATGCGTAGCTTCCCCACCCCCCTTTGGTGAAGCGGTGCATTCGAAGTGATGTAGCTTGCAAATGATTCCCTCATCAGCGATGTGGGAAATGACCATTCCGTACTCTAAGGGACACCCATGAAGAACGTTTACGGCATCACGCTTTTGCTACTGACGCTTGCGACATCCGCATTTGCAGGCGTGACTGTCAGCAGTCCTACAGCAGGCTCGACCGTTACCTCACCGGTGCAGTATGTAGCGACTGCGACGACGTCTACTTGCGCAAAAGGCGTTGCTTCAATGGGCATCTATGTCAACAACAAGAAAGTATATGTGGTCAATGGGAAGACGCTGAATACGCAGATCTCCCTGAGTACAGGATCGCAGCACACTGTGGTTGAAGAATGGGATAAGTGTGGCGGCGCATCCACGACCGCGATCAACTTAACTGTAGTCGCCGCGATAAAGCCAACGGTTAGCATCGCAGCTAACCCCGCATCGATTAGCGGGGGAAACTCTTCGATTTTGACGGTGGCCGCGACCAATGCAAAGCAGGTCAAGATAACCGGGAGCGATGGAAGCTCTTATACCCTTGCAGCGACCGGCGGAACACAATCTGTCAGTCCGACATTGACGACGACCTATACGGCAACTGCCACCGGGACTGGAGGCACTGCTACTTCCAAAGCGGTAGTGACAGTAACCGCGAATCCGGCACCCACCATTACGCTTAGCGCTAATCCCACTGCCGTCACAGCCGGCAGTTCCTCCATTCTGAGCGTGACTGCAACGAACTCAACTCAAGTAAAGATCACTGGGAGCGATGGCAGCAGCTATACGCTCACAGCCACGGGGGGCACTCAGGCAGTCAGCCCAGCAGCGACAACGAAGTACACCGCAACTGCGACAGGGCCCGGCGGAACGACGTCGACTACCGCAACGGTGACGGTCACGCCCAACCCCGCGCCGACGGTTACGATTTCCGCCAACCCATCCTCGATCACGCCGGGGAGTACTTCTTCTTTGACAGTGAAGTCGACATACGCGACCAAAGTGGTTGTCACCGGTACCGACGGCAGTAGTTATACTCTTCCTGCGGCGAGCGGTGGAATTGATTCTGTCACACCGACGGCGACGACAACATACACGGCGACCGCTACTGGAGCGGGTGGAACGGCTACTGCAATGGCCGTCGTAACCGTGGTGCCAAATCCGGCGCCCACGGTAAGTATTATCGCGAACCCGACCACGATCATCTCGGGAAATACATCCAGTCTGACGGTGACAGCAGCCAACGCCACCCAGGTAACGATCGCGGGAAGCGATAGCAGTTCCTATACGTTGTCTTCACCGAGCGGGGGAGTGCAGTCTGTCAATCCGACCGCAACCACTACCTACACGGCCACGGCTATAGGAAATGGCGGCACGATAGCAGCCAGTACCACGGTGACAGTCATGCCGCCGGGTTCGCTGCAGCACATCGACCATGTCGTCTTTATGCTTCAGGAGAATCATTCATTCGATAGCTATTTTGGCATGTTGAACCCTTATCGGGCCGCGAACGGCTGGAATGTAGGAGATGACGGCGTTACCTATAAGGTTGATGGTATCGATGACAAGTTAAGCACGATTAGTAACACGGATGACGAGGGCGACAAATACCCGCTGTTCAAGTATCAGACGACCTGCCTTGACGACATGAGTTCTGATTGGTTGTCGAGTTCTGGCGATGTTAATCGTTATGACTTCTCTATCAATCGTCTTATTAACTTAGACGGCTTTGTGCACACCGCTGAAGGCTACGCTAAGAGTTGCGCGAGTTCAGGCACGTGTTCGGGAGTTTTCACCGATCTGACCGGCCGTCGCGCGATGGGATACTACGATCAGGGCTATCTCAATTACTACTACTACATGGCGTCACAGTTTGCGGTGTCGGACCGCTGGTTCTCACCGGTAGCGAGTAAGAGCATCGATAATCGTATTGCTACATTTTCGGGTGGAACGACCCAGGGCTTAGTCAAAGATCCAGGTGGAAACGACCATTTGCCGCAATTGAACTTGCCTAACATCTTCAAGGAACTCGACCAGGCCAACGTGTCATGGAAGATCTACTATACCGTTACGCAAGGATTCTGCACGAGTGACGATGACTGCCCTGCCGGAGCCAGCGCACGGTGGCCGGCAAGCGACTTTGACACGTTCAGTTACTCCTATCTGTACTTGAATCTGGGGACGTCCGGCTCATGCGTGGCGCCGAATCAGCCGTCAAGTGTAGTGGGTGATTCAGGCAACTCGTTCTGTATCGACCCGAATCATATCGCCCCGCTATCCGCGTACTTCACTGATCTTGCCAACGGTACGCTGCCTAGCTTCGCATTCATTGAAGCGGGTTATGCCAACAATGACGAGCATCCCGGATCAGGCCAATCTATCCTGGCGGGTCAATATCAAGTGGCAACAATTGTGAATGCGCTCATGGCCAGTTCCTCGTGGAGCGATTCCGTATTCTTTCTTGGCTACGATGAAGGCGGCGGTCCCTACGATCATGTGCCGCCGGTTCCCGGCCACTCCAACGATCGGACGAGCCCGTCGCTCGGACAGATCCCGGATATCTCGACGATCGCTGTCAATCCCGATAGTTACTTCCCTTGCGTGCCCACTGGAGGAACGCCGACGACGCATTGCGACTTGGCGAGTACTGATCCTGGCGCCAATTCTAACGACGCGGCCGCTCAGCAAGGTTTCGGCGCGCAACTTGGTTTCCGCGTACCAAACGCGATCATCTCGCCGTTCACGCGCCGGCACTATGTGTCGCACACGCCGATCGATCACACTGCTGTGATCAAGTTCGTCGAGAATCGATTCATCGGTCCGTCCGCCCACTTGACCGCAAGGGACGCAGCACAGCCTAATCTACTGGAGTTCTTTGACTTCGTGAATATTCCGTGGGCTAGACCACCCAGCCCCCCGGCGCCGGTGACTGCTACTTCATTAGGCTTCAACCCTTGCACGCCCGCGAGCATGTAGAGGAGGGGGTCGCCGACCAAAACTTGTTGCAACGTGAGTCAGTCGGCGGCGCCTATTCCGAAATGCCAAGATCGACCTGCGCGCCCGGAAAATGTTCCCGATTGTTTGCTCCGGGGCTAGAATGAGGTGTGCGAAAAACTATTCTAATCCTGATTTTGGTTGTGATATTGGGCCCTCTGGCGTATTTGATTGCGCGATCGGCGACTCCTTCCATAGACTTGCCGGCTTCTTTCCAATCACTTGGCCAAGCCACACCTGTAACGGTTCACGTCCGCGACCCGCGCGGCATTCGCGCGGTTTCAGCATTTGTCGAGCAGAACGGAGCCCGATATCGCGTGGGGGAGAACACGCAGCCTTCCAGGGAGGCGGAGAATACTTGGAGTTTCACCGCCGGAACAAAGACGACTCCACAACTTCAAGAGGGAAAAGCAAGGCTCGTTGTTGAGGCGACCTCTAATGATTTTTTACGGAAAACGGCGCATCTGGAGCGTGACATAACAGTTGTTACGCACCCACCGATGGTGAGTGTTGATTCTGAGCAGCACTATTTATATCTGGGTATGGCCGATCTTGCCACGTTTAATGTTTCAGGTAGTTGGACACAGGCCGGCATTCGCGTAGGCGATCAGACATTCCGGGCGTGGCCTATGCCCGGTGGAAAGCCTGGACTGTTTTCACTCTTTGCATTCGCATGGAATATGCCCCCAAACACGATCCCTGTCCTATATGCATCGAACGGCGCGGGAAATGATGTGACCAGCCCAATCGTCTTCCAATTTCCCAAGAAAGAGCAGCCAAAGTATACGGTGCATGACTTACCCGTAACCGATGCATTTATACAAAAGGTTGTCGGCGAACTTGATCCAAACGGATCGGGCGATCTGGTTTCCCGTTTCGTCAAAATCAACAATGAAATGCGGCGCTCCAACAACAAGACGCTGTCGGATCTTCGTTTAAAAACTGCAGACCACTTCCTATGGTCTCAACCATTCACGCGTCAAGCGCACTCCCAGGCTGAGGCAACTTTCGCTGACGTAAGAAATTACATCTATCAGGGAAAGAAAATCGATCAGCAGGTTCACCTCGGGTACGACCTTGCGGTTACGCAGCATGTCGGTGTCGAAGCGTCGAATGACGGGCGTGTCGTGTACGCTGCGCCGCTTGGTATTTATGGCAACTGCATCGTCGTCGATCACGGTTACGGCTTGCAGACAATCTATGGGCACCTAAGCCACATTGCCGTTAACGAAGGTGACATGGTCAAGCGAGGCCAAGTCATGGGTCAAAGCGGTATGACCGGAATGGCTGGCGGAGATCATATCCACTTTGCCATGCAGCTCGACGGCGTACAGATCGATCCCAAGGAATGGTGGGATAGCCACTGGATCCAGGATCACGTTGCGAAGCGAGTGGATTTACCAGGGTTCGGGAAGTAGCAAGTTTTTGCGGTTTTTTGCGCGAAATCCGCGGCATTTTGTAAAGATTTGCACGTTTTTTCTGCCACTTTAGAGCGATTAAGTCGCTGAATTCCGTCTATTTTCAGACAAAAATAGGCAATCCCGCCCCTCGCGGGGGTGGGGTGCCGCACACACCCGTTCGCCAGTTCGAGAGCGGAAACGCCTTCCGATTTCATTGTCCGATGGAATGGGGATATTTTCGGCAAGTAGACGTCGCGGCGCTGCGTTCGTCATGACCCAACGGTTTGAAGGCACTTTGCGGCACGGGACAAAACTAAGGCCGGGAGAGCTCGCTCTCCCGGCCTTAGAGTTTGAGTGGAAAGTTAGAAGCTGACGCGAGCGCCAAACTCCATGTTTCGCGGGTTGTTCAGCTGGGTATTTTGCACACCGAAGGTTGATGGATTTGAGAGTTGAAGTTGCTGATCTTCGAGGACGTTGTGGTTGAAGACGTTGGTGAAGATCATCGAGAACGTCAGCGTAGCCCGCTCATAAACCTTCACATTCTTCTGTAAGCTCAAGTCCACGTTCCAGTAGGGCGTACCGTTGAGGGGACCGAGGCCTGAGTCCTTGGTGTCGATGCCCAGAATAGGGGCACGAACCATATTCCAAACCGCGACCGGATCCTTGAACATGTTGACGGGCTGACCGCCGAAGCCGGATGTACCCACCGCATTGCCGTACGGGTCGTTTCCGCCGGAGACGCCGTAATGAGAGTGCACGCCCCCTGTGTATTTGCTGGTGAAAACGCATTGTTCATTGTCGAAGTAGTTCGCGGCATCGGCACCGCCGAATGACTGGCCGTCTGTGACGCTATTGCACCAGAGCGGCTCGCCACTGCCCGAGGTAAAGATAGGCGCCAGCGACCAACCTCCTGCTACTCGTCCCAGGAGACCTTGCTGGCCTTTGAAGAACGGCTCATCATAAACGAGATAGCTGTTGAAGACGAACTTGCGGTTGAAGGGCTGCACGCCGTACATCTTGCGCAGATCGAATGGATCGTTGGGTGTGTATTCGCTGGTGGCCTGCACTTCGGCACCCGTACCGAGGGCCTTGCTGTAGGTGAAGTTGTTGTGCATCAACAGGCCGTGCCAGCTCTGAGTGACCAGGGTAATGAATCCTCCGTTATAGTTTCCGTATCCGATGCTGGCGTTGAGAGCCAGACCGCTCGAAGCCTGGCCGCCGTACGTCGAGCCTGGGATCGGGGTGTTCTGCATGGAGCGGGGGAAGTTGAACCCGCCGTTGTCGAGGTCAGACCAAATACTCCAGACATACTGTCCCTGGAGGTTAGAGAACTCATTGCTAAGCACGGCGGCCGTGCAACTGGCAAAGCCTGTGCAATATCCTGTGCCGGCAAGGGCAGCCTCAAAGAATGGTTGGGGCGTGATGGTGTTCGGGGCGACAGACGCCATGCATGCGCCCATAGATTTGGTGCAACCAATTGCGGTCTCCAAAGCTGCATAAGCATTCTGGAACGACTGACCGCCTTGAACCATCATGTAGGGGACGGCGTTGAGATTGACGGGCTGATATTCATGGTGGATCAGGCGCCCGATATAACCAACTTCGAGGGTTTGGCTGCGGCTTATCCTGCGCTGAATCGTCAGATTGAACGTGTCAGAAACGTTGGGCCGGAAGTTTGGATCGAGGCCTTCGGCGGTTGCTCCCTCGGCGTTGTTAAATCCCGGATAAACGGGCTGCGGAAGGGTCGCACTGGCCGCGGGCAGCGGAGCCGTTTGACCGTCTGTGCCAATACGGAAGGCAGTGGTAGCGTCGGGATTGACTGGACCGCAAGCGCCTGTGGAAAGAGCCTGTTTACATTGCACAGGCTGGATCAGGCCAATGCCCAACAAGGGCACAAGCACCAGGTCGACACCGTTTAAACGCCCGTAGACGCGACCGTATCCGCCGCGGATCACGGTATCGTCATGGCCAAAAACGTGTCCGAGGAATCCTTCGCCAAAGTGCGGGTTCCATGCTGCTGCGACGCGGGGGCTGAACGAGCCATAAAACGGATTGTATGGATACTTGTCGCCTGCGCCTACGTTGCCCACCAGTGCAAAACCGAGCTCGGGGTTATACACCTGGCCTTGAAGAGCAGCAGCTTTGCGCTGAGCGAGATAGTCCAGTGTCTTGACCGGTGTGTCGCTGTCATCCACAAGCACATCCTGCTTGCCTGAGGCCTCGGTGGGAGGCATTTCCAGCGTCCAGCCGAGCCCATAGGTCAGCGTGAACGAAGGCTTCATGTGCCAGGTGTCGCTGAAGTAGACGTTGTAGTAAGGAATGGTGCTCTTGTCGAATGCGTGGGTCAAAGGTGCATTGAGCGCTAGCGAGGTCCCCGATCGGGTGTACGCCACTTGGGCGTCGGTGACCATGCCATAGACCGCAGCGGCGACTCGGCTCGCTTTGGGGCCGGTTGGATACCCCTGGGCCTGCAGAGCCGAAAGATCGATTTGGCCGGAGCCGGACGAATCGCCGAGCTGATAGGTGGGGGTAAAGTTGATGCCGCCGCCATTGTCGGAACGTTCATGGTAGTCAAAATTGTGCTGATATTGTCCGCCGAAGTTGAGAAGGTGATGGCCCTTCAGGAATGTGACATCATCGCGAAGGAAGTGATCTTTACCGTCCCAGAACCGGGTGCGGATCGACTGCGTATTGACGTTGAAAGGGGCAAGGACATTGCCTGCGGACTCACCGAACGGTTCCAAAGCTCCGCCCAGGCCCGAAAACTGCGGGGGGGCATTATTGTCGGACCACGACCAGTAATTGCGCAGGAAGCTGTAGTGGAAGTCGTTGGTGATGCCTTGTGAGATGTTGGTCGTGAGTCCCGTCACGAAGAACCAGGGCTGCTGCGGGCGGCTAGCCGTGGAAGCCGGCGTACCCAATTTGTCGCCGGTGAAGAAGCCACCTATATCAACCTGGTTGTCAACGGTCTTGGTCAGCTTGTAATAGCGATAGCTGGTCATCCAGTGCCATTTGTCGCCGAAATCATGGTCCATGCGGGCCACGAAAAAGTTGTCCTTTTGGGGAATGCTTAAGTTGGCCTTGTACCCGATCTCGTTTGTGCCGTCGCATTCTGTTCCTGAGTTTGCTCCGCAGCTAGTGTCGTTCCCCGTTGGTTCATACTTGCTCCAGAGCTGCGCAACGATTGGGTTGACGCCGAGGCCGCGCGGATCGAGGGCTTTGAGATCGTAGGTTGTTCCGTTAAAAGTTACGAGACCGGCCTGCATACTCGCTGATGGAACCGTGCGCTCGTATATTTCAGATTCCGGGAAGCGGTATCCTTGGTAAAGAGCGAACAAATAAGTCTTGCCGCCGAGAATGCCTTTGGGGATAATCGGCCCCCCTCCCCCAAATCCAAACTTGCTGTAATGGTAGTCCGGAGGAGCCGCGTATGCTGGCCCGGGCGTATTATTTTGCCAGGTATTGGCGCTGAAGTTGTTGTCAAGGTAGTACTCATACCCGGTGCCGTGCCATTGGTTGGTACCGCGCTTGGTCACGACTTCAACCTGCGCGCCGGCAGAGTTGTTAAAGTCGGCCGTCTGGCCGGTGGCGTTCACCTTAAACTCTTCCACGCTATCGGCAGGAGTGGGCAAGACGCCCGTTGGGCTTGTGGAAAGTCCCTGAGATCCGGATGCGTTGCCGCCTGTCGGATCACCCGCGAATGAACCCGTGTAAACGGACATGCTGCCGTCCATATCATTGGTGTTGTTGCCGCCGTCGAGCGAGAATGTGCTTTGGTCAACGACCGAGCCGGCCACACTGCCGTCAGGACTGATCCCCGCCTGCAAGGTGGTGAATGTGCCCGCATCATGTAGAAGGCTGGGGAGCTGGGCGATTGCCTCCTGGTCAACGGTGGTGCCGACGGTCGCGTTCAGGGTCTGCAGATCAGCCCCGGTGGCTTGTACCTCAACCGTCTGTTGCTCGCTGCCGAGGTGCAATTTGAAGTTTGCCGTGGTTTGCGTGCCCACTTGCACAGTTTGATTGGAGAGCTTCTCGATCTCGAATCCAGTCTTGGAAACGGTAATGTCGTAAACGCTCGGAGACACGTTGACGAAAACATACTGTCCGGTATGGTTGGTGGTGGTGGTTCGCGTGCCCTTAGTTGAAACATCGATCAGGGTAACGCTGGCACCGGGGACAACCGCCCCGCTCTGGTCTTCAACTTGGCCAACAATTGTTCCTGTGTTGGTAGCCTGCGCATACGTGAATTTCACTGTCAAAATGGCCAACACCAACAGGGTTGTCAGCGTAAGCCATTTCCGATTGATTTGCGTCATGAAAGCCCTCCACTGGCTAAGATTTGCTCCCGTCCGGCAGTACGGGATGGTTCAAAGAAGCCGTTTACGGCAATGAAATGAGTTGAGTTGACGACCTCAACATCCATACTTTTTGGTGTTTTTGATTCAGGAACTGGGTGAGCCCGCATTGCAAGTTCAACGATCGAGATGTTGGCACAAAACCAGGAATCGATCGATGGATTTCGGTCGAAAACGCCAGATGGCAACAAGCTCTTTACGAGAAAGGAACGGCTTGGATCTGTGAACTTAGTCCTCGCATTGGCGATTCATCACCAACCAACCGAGGAGATTCAGAACTACGAAACACTTGAATGTCAGTAAGCAGAAAAAGGAATTCACGAGGTCTATTCAACCCCTCACTTACAAAAACATTCAAACGTAATCAAGTGGTTCCTATGCGCTAACTACTAGCGCTGTCGAGGGAGATACAGCAGTGTACTTCATGAGAACGGAAACCGGGTTCAGGTGTCTGTCGATGATTTGAAGTCAGCAACAAAGCCGCGCAGCTATCCAACGCCCCGATGCGGAGGCAAAACACGAGCGATTGGGGAGGCATCTGTACATTGTTGCTACAACTTAACATGGAACAATCTGCTATTCAAGAGAGATTAATGAAAAATATTGCCCTTGTATTTTCAGATCATGGGTCCGGCCATGCGAAACGAAGGCTCGGGAGTGCCATTGGCGGACACTCCCTCGTTTCCGGCATGTGCGGTTAGCATTACCCGAGCACCAATCGATCGTATGCCTAAATCGTCGCCGCTTCGGGTCAACTTATAAGTTATAATCCGGAGCCTAATACCTGTAGCAGTGCTGCGCTTCCGGCGTAAACTTTCACAGTCTGCCGCTGCGATTCCAAGACAAAAGTTCCGTTGTTGGTGCTTCCGTTGATGGGCATCGAGACGGCGTTCAATCCGTATACCCCGCAGGCATTCGGAGAAAATAATCCCACGGCTTGCTCGGTATCCGTCGCCTCGCACTGTGGAGTCGAGTTCTCGTTGACGCCATCACCAAGCAAGAGTCGAGCCACTACACCTTGCTTAGTTTCATATCCAACCACGTCGCCATTTGGCGACAGCACCTGGGTCTCGATCGGAGAGAAACTGCTTCCTCCAATAAGGGTTCTTGTGCCCGTTGAATCGGATTCGTCCCGATAATGGGCGATCGCAGCTTCATGGGATTGGATAGGACCCGCGACTGCACGTAGCAGGAGGCTCACTGGAACGGCAGATCCACCTTCAACAATCTTGTCGAAGTGAACCGACAGGACCGATGACTTCTGGACTGCGTACCGAGCAGGATCAAAGGTGAAGGCGGATGACCCCACCACATGCCCCACAACAGGCGTACCCACAGGGATGACTTTTCCGCCAGCGAGGGACACGGCCTGAGTCAACTTCGCAGTCACGATGTCACCTGGCTTCGCGTTACCGGCCACGAGGGACTGTGTAAAGACGACCGGTATAGCCGTAGACTGAGGAATCGGCTGTGCTTGTGCATGCATGCTCACCGCGGCGAGCCACAAGGCACCAAAACAAGAGGCTAATGCTGTTGACGATGTCAATCTAACTAAGCGCATCATTGAAAACTCCTTGCTGAGTTACTGTTTGAAAACTGATTCCACTTCACAGAGCTCCTGCATCGCGGGAAGCTCGAAATAGGCGCATCGAGAGCAGAAGCGTCAATAGCGTAAACACGAATTGCCGATGAATGTTTTGCTTTACGCGCATTGTTGGGGCGCGACAGCATTTTGAAATCGAATTGGGGGTAAGCAATATCAATTTCGACTAAAGCTTTTCTCATCTCTGCCGATAATAGCTTCGGAATAACATCGCCGCTAGATTACGAACTATCGATACTTAGGTAAGGTACTGTCCGCAAACAGGACACTCCAGGCACACTCGTCAAACTTTAGGCACGTTCCCGCTATGTTTTCTCGCATCGAACTCAACCGACCCGAAATTAAGAGGCCAGGATTGGATCTCTATAACTTCTTGAGTGATTTACAGTCACCACGGAACAGAGGGGAGAGGGTCTTGCATGGGACGGGGAAATCCAGGCTATCAGGAGAAAAGCTATAACTTATAGGCTATTCTTAACGGACACAAAACGTCTGAGTTTGAATAAGTAGCAAGTGGGACCCCGATCGTACGAGGTCCCACTTGAGCCTGGCTATGGAAGATAGTAACGAAACGAGGATTCGATAATGTTCTCAATCCCGGTTGGGGTCCTGCCCACGCCTGACCATACATTCTTGACCTCATATACATAGTCCGCGCCATACTGAACTGTGCCGGCCGGACCCTTATAGAAACGGTACCAAATGCCTGTTGTCACGCCTTCAAGAGCCTTGACGTTTGCCGAGCAACTAAACCCGGTTTCCACAGAGCACGTCGTATTATTGATTGTCTTCAGTCCATATCCGTGATTGCGCGGCAGGTACTCTTCTGATGCGAACGCATACCAGTCGAGTCTCGGCGATGGATGAGTTTCGAAACCGGTCAGAGCATGGACACTCTTCTCCGGAGACAGATCGCCATTGGGCTTCACGACAACGTCAGTGCCTGTTGCACCATAGCGTCCAACAGCTCCCCACGTCGCTTGAGCTGTGTAGCCGATCTTTTTTGTAAAGACCGGTACATAAACTGAACCGCCCATCCCTCCGTCCAATACCGTGTTGTTGTGTCCGGCAGTGGCCGGAACCGCCGGAGTGGTCTTTGTCGCGGCCACCGCAGGTGTGGAGTTGATACGGTCGCGGAATGTCCGGCCGACGGCCTTGAGTTCAAAGTGGCCGAACTTCGGATCAAACGCAACCTTGGCGATCAAATCCGGCGCAACGTTCGTTGAATAGGTGGTATTGCTGTCTATGCCCGTTCCAGTAGTGGAGAGGCCGGATAAGTTGCCGCTTATTGCCGCAGGAACGTTGGCCGGGGTTACTCCAACTGTCGCTGCATTCTCTGCCGCGAACGCTGCTGCGATTTTGTTGCCGTCGAATGTTTTTGTTACCCTCACTGCGTTCTGACGAGCGTAATCGAACCCGATGAACCCGGTTCCATCGATAAGAGGAACACCAAATTCCGTGAGGTTCTCAATTCCGACTCTGTTGGTTGTAAGCAAGGACCACATCTGTCCACCGGCGAAGGTCCATTTGGTTGGAAACTGCACCCTGGCCCACATTTGACGAATGCGGGGGCTATAGCCATTGGTTTGTACTTCGCTGGCACTGAATCCGCTGGCAAGAAAGTCCGTCTCGAAGTAGCCGGTAACGTTCGACGAACCGAAAGCGCTGTCAGTTTTCAGAGAAAGGCGCGTCTGGCGCGCGCTCATGCGGAACTCGCTAAGATGCGACATAGATTGCGAGTCGTAAGGAATACTCGCCCATGAGGTATTGATATCTGCATTCTCTGCGTGACTTCGGTAAAGGGCCTCTGCGGCAAAGAAGCCTCCAGGAACAATGCTGACGCCCCTGTAGTGCAGAGCGAGCGGCTGATCGCGCTGCACTTGAAGCCTCTTTTGCTCGTCGATATAGCTCGCGGCGATGCCTTGCGTAGATCGAACGGCCGCAACTTCTTCTTGCAGTTTTAAGATGCGAGAGGACCCGTCGGTCGTAAGTTGATTGAGTTTCTGTTCCGCGCCCGAGAGATCTTCATTAGCCCGCTTGAGTTGCTGGCCTAATTCTTGATTCTGCCGCAAGAGCATATCAAAGCGCTCTTGATCTTGCTGGTGTTGAACTTCGATCGATTGTTTGAGTTGCTGCAGTTCCTCTTTTGAGGCACTGACAGGAACCGCAGGCCTTGATACACGCCCATGCTTCATGCTAGAAGGAGTTTGGGACTTCTTAGGCTGGTTATCTCCTACTTGAGCACACGCACCGATCGATGCCTGGCAGAGAAATACGCCTCCGACTATTGATGTCGCAATCATGAGGTTGAAGTATCTAGTCATGAACCACTCTCTTTCGACAGATCGACACGCATGCCAGTTGATCGACGACGCACGCACTCGCTCTCGCCAAATCCGGAGGGCTATTGCATTGCACCGTGCCTCCGCAGATCTCTGCGCAAGGGAGCCTACGTGTCGACGCTCAACTGCTACATCGGCTAATCGATTGAGAACCTGAGCATGAATAACTACAGGAGTTAATAAGTATTCGCAGATTAGTGATTGCTTAATGTTGTTGATATTCTCCCGAAATATGCGCGATACTGCTCACACATTACGTCATGGATGAAGGTATCCGATGCGTATGGAAGCAGCGCCTGCACGTATGATTTTGCAATACCAGCGTGCGCTGATCGGAGCGGCTGCGGGGCATTGACCACAATTCCGAGGCGCCGAACCATTGCCACAGTTCTGCCGACCTGTCAGGCTGCCCCGACGTCATCGCGAGGCTGCTCGTTCTGCCCATCTTCTATCGACTACTAACCGTCCAACGCAATTCACGATGACGTTATATGTAATTAGAAGAGGTTCCCCGAAAAGGACGGCGATCTTCTCCGAACCTCGTGGCACGTTCCCTGAGGCTTGCGATCTCTCCGCTCCAGTTTATTCGCGAGGTCGGCATCGCGAGACCACGTAGAGAATCGAGGAGAGTCTGAGGATGGATTGGCTTACTTAGAATCTCAAGGGGCTTTCTCTCTGGCTGTAGCACACTGAGGGAGTCAACGATCTCGGTCCGGCTCGAGAACAGGATAATTCTGCAACTCGGCAGTCTACTGCCTATGCGAGCAGCGATGTCGCTGATATCCCGCAAACTGACGTTAAGGATCACTATGTCAGGCTGCAAAGAATCGGCCATTTCCAGTGCAATGTCCGCGCTATAGGCGACTACGGCCTCAAATCCACTCTGGTTCAAAATGAGCGCGCGAGTTTCTGCCCCAAGTTGGTGCTCCTCGACCAGCAGCACGCGAGGCAAGCCATTTACTTCAAGCATCGACATGACAATCTTGACACGGGGTCAGATCAAATGTTGCGAACAATTGACGGCGACCTGCCGGATCAAGATCGAATATCCTATGGGTGTGCCACTCAATTGGAAGTACGGCGCCCTCGCCGAGGGCCTTTGCTGCTACCGGAACGCAGAGTTTTTCCAGGCCCACGAGCACTGGGAGAAGGTCTGGCTGCTAGCGGAAGAGCCGGAAAAACGATTTCTGCAAGCGCTCATTCAAGTCACCGTCGCATTCCATCACTATCAAGCCGGTAACCTTTTAGGCGCGCTGTCACTATTGCAGAGGGCGGAACGCAAGTTCAAGTTGTATCCGGCATCTTTCGGCGGAATCGCCGTAGCTGCGTTATGCGCAGACATTCACCAATGTCGACTTGCTCTCGAGGGAGATGCTCGGTCAATTCCGCTGGTTTCTCCAAATATTAAACTGATGGATCAGGATTTGCCATGACTGTCAGGAAGTCCGCCTTCGTTAAAATGCGTGTTTGAGCATAAGCCAAGCCATGTTTTATATGATTCATTTGAGGCACATCTTATGTCCAAACGTGAATTCCAGACTGAAGTCGATCAGCTGCTCCAACTGATTATCCACTCTCTCTATTCCCATCCGGAGATTTTCCTTCGCGAACTCATATCTAACTCGTCAGATGCCCTCGACAAGTTGCGCCATTTGACGCTTGTCGACGACGCCTACAAGTCCCTTCCCTTTGAGCCGCGAATCGATCTCGAGTTAAACGAAGAGAATCAGACGCTCACGATCGCAGATACAGGAATTGGAATGGACGAGGCCGATTTAGTTTCACATCTTGGTACCATCGCTCGTTCCGGCACTAAAACCTTCCTCTCGCAACTCTCGGGTGACGCCAAAAAAGACTCGAATCTCATTGGCCAATTTGGAGTTGGATTCTATAGCGCGTTCATGGTCGCCGACAAGGTTGAGGTCGTTTCACGCAAGGCCGGCCAGGACCTTGCCTGGCGCTGGGTGAGCGATGGCAAGACCGGGTTCGATATTGAGCCTGCAGAGCGTGCGGTCGCCGGCACTACGGTTCTTCTTCACTTCAACGACGAAGGCAAGCAGTACGCGAATAGCTGGCGCCTGCAGGAAGTCGTGAAGAAGTATTCCAATCACATTGCATTCCCAATCTTCCTCACCTATGACAAAAACGAATGGAATGAATCTGAAAAGAAGTCTGTAAAGAATCGCACGACCGAGCAAGTCAATGTGGCGAGTGCACTTTGGCGCCGACCCAAGAGTGAACTCACCGATAGCGATTACAAGGAACTCTACAAGTCCATATCCGGCGACTGGGAAGATCCGCTTTTCTGGTTTCATACCAAGGCTGAGGGAAGCCTAGAATACACGACGCTTTTCTTCGTACCATCAAAGGCCCCGCTCGACCTATACCAGGCTGAATACAAAGTCGGCGTAAAGCTTTACGTGAAGCGGGTCTTCATCATGGACGATTCCAAGGAGCTTCTACCACAGTATCTGCGATTCATTCGCGGCATCATCGACAGTGAAGATCTTCCGCTCAACGTGAGCCGCGAGATTCTGCAGCAGAATCGCATTCTCACGAGTATCCGTACCGCGAGTGTAAAGAAGATTCTCTCTGAGTTGAAGAATATTGCGGCTAATCAGCCCGAAGAGTATCTGAAATTCATCACCGAGTACAATCGGCCTCTGAAGGAAGGCCTATATGGCGATTTCGCAAATCGCGAAGCGCTACTCGACCTCATACGCTTCAAATCGACAAAGGCAGAGGGCTTGACAAGTCTTGCTGAAGTGAAATCGCGCATGAAGGAGGGACAGAAGGGGATCTACTATATTACGGGAGGTGTCGAGTCGTTATTGCGGACGTCTCCTCTACTCGAGATCTACAAAAAGAGAGACACCGAAGTGCTGATTCTCGACGACGACCTCGATGAGATCGTCTTTTCGGGTATAGAAAAGTACGGAGACATCGAACTAAAAGCAGTCAATAAGGCATCGACCGGAGAAGATCTGAAGGATGAGACCGAACCCGACAAAACTGAAACGCTGAGGCCTCTTCTGGAGAAATTCAAAGAGACGCTCGGAGATCGAGTGAAGGACGTACGAGCGTCGGTACGACTGGCAGATAGCCCCGCCTGCATTGTCTCCGACGAAGACGAGCCTTCAATGAAAATGCAGCAGATGATGCGAGCTATGGGGCAAAAGGAATTTCCAGCGTCCAAGCCAACGCTGGAAATCAACCCCGATCATGAGATTGTGAGGAAACTGATCGCACGCCCCGACGATGCAATCGCAAAGGATGCTGCATGGCTGCTGCTCGATCAGGCTCTCTTGATGGAAGGCATCCCACTTCAAGATCCGGCCGTCTTTGTTCAGCGTCTCAATCGCATTCTGAATCTTTCGATTTAATCGTCGACTTCGAAAGCGGCTGCGCTTATAATCGCGGCCGCTTTCGAAAAAAAGCTGCGCTCCGCCTCAAACCACCTCGCGAATTTGATCTTCCGCTATCGTCTCGATGACATTTGCGGCATCCTTTTGACCGTGGAGAAGCGCCTTCGCTAATTGAATGGCTTGGTGGGTTGTAGCTTTTCCTGTCATTGGAGGTTCGTTGGGATCAACGAGGGCATGAACCACAGTTGGGCCGGTTTGTGTAGCGCCTCCCTCAACACAGGCGACGACACACACGACTTGGCGGCCGCGGTATGCTACCGCGGCTCCAATGCTATATGAAAGGCCATTTGCCATGGTGGCAAGCGAACCCGACAGGGAAAACTGCATGTCCCCGCCTGGCAGCCCAAACATAGCGTCTACTCCGCATTCGATTAGTCGTTCGACTATTAAATCGGAAACCTTTTTAGCCATATATCATCTATCCTTCATTGGCAGTTGCATGGTTCTGCAATATGGGGGTATAACAATTTCCAGTTTGAGTCGGTGACTCCAACCTGCAGTTCGATGCCGCTCGACAAGTCGACGCTGTGCTTCAGACCTGCTGTTGCAGAACGAACCGCAAATGCACTTTTCCACACGACGCGGAAAATTGCATAAAGCGACAACCCGATCCCGATTCCGCGCATCAGATAACCAAAGTCCTTCGCAAATTTTAATAGCTCCACTAGCCACCAACCTGAAAGCGTACCGCGTGAAGCAGTTTTCCCCCATCTGCCGATGCTCAGCAGCCATCGCCCTATCGTGGGGCGCAGCATCAGCCTCAGCCCAGTCCACGTCGATTTTTTCGACGGCATCCACTCCAGCGGGCGAAGTAAACGAATTGGCGCTATTCGTTCTTGGAATCACGGGCGCTATTTTCATAGGAGTAAGTTGCCTGCTGGTTTATGCGTTGATTCGGTTTCGTGCACGGCCCGCAGACACGGTCGAACCTCCGCAAGTATTCGGAAGTGTTCAGATTGAATTAGCTTGGACGATTATTCCCATCCTGATCATCGTCGTTCTGTTTTTAGGAACGGCGCGTGTCTTGTTTTCGGTGCAGGATGCGCACAAACCCAAATCGGCCCTGGACGTAATCGTGATCGGGCACCAGTTCTGGTGGGAATTCCGTTATCCGCAATACAACCTCGTCACCGCCAATGAACTACATATCCCCGTCAGTACGGGGATAGCACCGAGACCGACATTTATGAAGCTCACTTCGGCCGACGTGATTCACAGCTTCTGGGTTCCACAGCTCGCCGGCAAGACTGATTTGCTGCCTAACCGTGTCAATGAAATGTGGATAGACCCGAAAGAGCCGGGGTTGTATGTCGGACAGTGCGCGCAATTCTGTGGAACGCAGCACGCGAAGATGCTTCTTCGGGTTTACGTCGACACGCCCGCGCAATTTCAGCATTGGGTTGCAGAACAGCAAAAGGCACAGGCTGAAGCTGTGACTAGTCCTGCGCCAAATGTCCCGACCGCTGCCCTGCGAACCACGGCCTTATCTGAGAATCCGGCAGGCATCAATCCCCTCAATGGACAACTGGTTTTCGAGCAGCAGGCATGCATCAACTGCCATACCGTTGCGGGCACAGTCGCAAACGGACGCTATGGCCCGGATTTAACTCACTTGATGTCGCGCGCAACTTTGGCCGCGGGCGCGGCCCCGAACACTGCGCAAAACCTCAAAGACTGGATCGCCGACCCTAATCAATTCAAACCGGGAACGTTGATGCCTGCCATGCACTTGACCGACCGACAGAACGAGCAGATTACCGCATATTTGCTTACCTTGAAATAGCGTAGAACCGGAGAAGACAATGAACACGCAACGCATGCCGGCCGCCGGAGAAATCGAGGGAGCAATCGACCTGACCCATCCGCAGGCAAGTCGCGGCACATACCTTGAAACAATTCATGCGTGGGTGGTCACCGTTGATCACAAGAAGCTGGGCATTCTTTACATTTGTTATGCGCTTGTATTTTTGTTAATCGCCGGCGTCGAGGCGTTGCTGATCAGGATACAGCTTGCATTGCCGCACAATACTTTCTTGTCGCCTGCTACTTTTAATCGCATGTTCACGATGCACGGAACGACCATGGTATTCCTGGTCGGCATGCCTATCCTTTTTGGGTTTGGCAATTACCTTGTCCCTCTGATGATCGGTGCGAGAGACATGGCGTTCCCACGGCTCAATGCATTCAGTTTTTGGATCAGCGCCTTTGGCGGCATACTGCTCTATTACAGCTTTATTGGTGGCGTGGGACTCGCAGGCACAGGTTCTGCACCCGATGTGGGATGGTTTGCGTATGCCCCGCTCACGGAACGGGCGTTTTCGCCGGGACACACCATCGACTATTGGACCGTAGCGCTGATTGCCAACGGCATAGGCAGCATCGGCACATCCATCAACATTCTCGCGACCGTCTTCTGCATGCGATGTAAGGGTATGACGCTATCGCGCATGCCCCTGTTGCCGTGGCTTTACGCAACCGTGGCGTTCCTGGTGCTGGTCGCTGTAAGCCCGCTTACAGCCGCGCAGGCCATGCTGATGATTGACCGCTATCTAGGCGGACATTTCTTCGACACCCAAGCCGGCGGCTCGGCGATTCTTTGGGCTCACTTCTTTTGGATCTTCGGGCACCCGGAAGTCTACGTCCTCGTCCTGCCCGCTTTTGCTTTCGCTAACGAAATCATCCCCGTGTTTTCACGCAAAGCAATATTTGGCTATTCCGCGATGGTAGCCGCATCAGTGGGCATCGGTTTTATCAGCCTGGGCGTATGGGCACACCACATGTTCACGATTGGTATGACGTCGTTTGGGAATGCATTCTTTACGCTCTCGACGATGCTTGTTTCCATCCCCACCGGCATTAAGACATTTAACTGGATTGCTACCATCTGGGGAGGCAAAATTCGCTTTGCGACGCCCATGTTGTTCTCAGTCGCCTTTTTATTTCAGTGGGTGATCGCTGGACTCACGGGCATCATGCTCTCCGTGTCGGCATGGAATTGGCAGTTACATAACTCGTACTTTGTTGTCGCTCATTTTCACTATGTACTGGTGGGCGCGATTCTATTCATGATCTTCGCCGCCTTTTACTATTGGTATCCGAAGATGACGGGCCGCATGCTGAGTGAACGGCTGGGAAAATGGCATTTCTGGCTGCTCGTCATTGGCTTTCATATCACTTTTGATGTAATGCATGTTCCGGGATTGCTCGGCATGCCGCGCCAGATTTACACGTATGAGCCGGATCGGGGTTGGACCACACTCAATCAGATCATCTCTGCCGGCGCTGTTTTTCAGGCCGCAGCGACACTCATTTTTGTGTACAACATGGTGCATTCTTATTTCTGGGGAAAGGTCGCCGGGCCGGATCCGTGGGATGCATGGACGCTCGAATGGTCGACTGATTCACCGCCACCGGTATACAACTTCGCCGTTGATCCGATCGTAGCCAGCCGGCGCCCCTTGTGGGACCTTAAACATCCCGACGATCCAGATTCTGCGTTCGAATAGGTAAAGAGGAAAGCGATGAGCACTGTCCCGTTAGAGCAGTTGCAGAGTGAGCCCGAGTGGCGCCTTCCATCGCGAGGCGTCATCGCCATGGCATCTCTCATTACGGCCGAGTCGGCGATCTTCACCATCTTTGTGGTCGCTTACCTCTACTACATTGGTCGTGACACGAGTGGTCCAACGCCCCAGCAAGTACTTGAATTGCCAATATTCAATACCGTTTGCCTACTTTCGAGCAGCTTCTTTATCTGGCTTGCGGAGCGCGCCATCGAACATGGCCGAATGAAGGCATTCACCCTTTGGTGGAGCGTAACAATTCTGCTTGGCGCGATCTTTTTGCTCGGAACCGGGAGCGAGTGGTACAAGCTGATCGTGCACGATCACCTCACTATTAGTACCAATCTGTTTGGGACTACTTTTTATTCCCTTGTTGGCTTGCATGCCAGCCACGTGATCGTGGGGCTTCTTATGATGATCACCGTGTTGGCTTTTTCACTTACGCGGCATCTTCATCCTGAGCACGCAGAGCGCGTTAAGGTACTTGCTTTGTATTGGCACTTTGTCGATGCTGTGTGGGTTGTTGTTTTCACCGTCGTATACGTGGTGGGCCGATGATAACTTCGCATCCAATTACCGGTGAATCGAGAGGCAATCAGCCCACGCCGCATTCCATTCATTTGCCGGCTCCCACCGCATGGCCCTTTGTGTTGGCATTAGGTCTGACGCTGGTGTTCGCTTCGTTTGTGACCAGCATGGTCATCGGCGCCCTGGGGATGGTGTTGTCTATCGTCGCGGCTATAGGCTGGTTTCGCGATGTGCTCCCTCACGAAGCGCACGAAGACGTTGAGGTGACAGCAGAAATAATTACCATTGTTCCTTCGGCCGAGAAGGTAGCGCGCATCGAGATGAGCGAGACGCATCGCGCACAGCTGCCCCTTGCGACGTTTCCTATATCGAGTGGGATCAAGGGCGGCATCGCAGGCGGCATCGCCATGGTGATCCCCGCAGAGATATACGGCATCCTCCGTTTTCACAGCATTTGGTACGTGGTCAATCTACTGGGCGGCGCGGGCGTCGGAAATTGGGTGAATCCCACCGTAGAGGAGATGAGTCATTTCCGGCTAACCGCCTTCATCACCGCCAATGTCATCCAGGGCTCAACCACGCTTCTGGTCGGACTGCTTTATGGAGCGATGTTGCCGATGTGGCCAAAGCGCCCCATTTTACTTGGCGGCATCATCGCTCCGGTGTTATGGACAGGTCTGCTGCATAGTGTGCTTGGAATCGTAAATCCGTTCCTCATGGAACGAATCGACTGGTGGTCGTTTGCTGCGTCGCAAGTAGTCTTCGGCCTCGTTGCCGGTTACACCGTTACCAAGCTGGGCCGACTCGAACGCCTTGCGCAAGTGCCTCTTTCGATTCGAATGGGCGTTGAGACCCCGGGGCTCGATCCAGCCCAAAAGGCACGCCGCACGGATGAGAGGCAGCGGTCATGAGAGCACACATCAGCGCGACAGTGCTTGGACTTATCGTGGTTCTTCTTAGCGGATGCGATCTGCCCGGTCGACCTAAGCCTGGACCTGAAGTTTCCCGGCCCGAAGCAGTACTCTCGTTTGACGATCTCTATAACAAGAATTGTGCCGGTTGCCATGGAGCGAATGGTCAAAATGGCTCGGCAACTAATCTTGCCAATCCCGAATATCAGGCACTGATCGATGATGAATCTCTGCGCGATGTGATTGCGAAAGGCGAAAAGGGAACCTTGATGCCCGCCTTCGATCAAAGAAACGGAGGCAGTCTCACTGGTGAGCAAATTGACGTAGTATTGCGCGGAATGCGAGCGCGCTGGAGCCAGGCAAATGTCTTCGCGGGACAAACTCCACCGCCCTATAAGGCGACTCATGCGGGCGACGTCGGCAAAGGGCAGTCAGTGTACTCCGCAGCTTGCGCACGCTGCCACGATGCGACAGCCAAGCAGACCGTGAAGGGCGGGCCAGAGGATGGAGGTTCTATTCTCGACGGCTCGTTTCTTGCGCTCGTAAACGAGCAAACCGTGCGCACTACGATCATTGCCGGGCGCCCTGATATTGGCCAGCCGGATTGGCGCAATCATGTACTGGGCCATTCGTTGACTGACGATGAAGTTACGAATGTCACCGCATGGCTCCTGGCTCAAAGGCCTGCGACTCCTGGACAGCCTTACAACGCTACTGCGCCTGCACCGCTTTCCGCCGAAAAACCGCAGAGTCATTAACGATTGCACAAGGAAGTAAAGTATATGGACGAGAAACTGCCACCGCCAACTCCGCAAGAACACGAAGATCGCCTGGAAAAAGAGCGCGTGACTCGCCGCACATTTCTAATGAACGTGGGCATCGCACTAAACGCGATCGTGGCGCTCGCCATCGCTACGCCCATCGTCGCGTACGTGCTTGGGCCAGTGTTGCGCCGCAAGGACTATTTGCAATGGATCACGATCGGTGAGACTTCGGACTTCCCGCAAGGCGAAACCAGGCTTGCGACGTTTAAGGATCCGTTCGCAGACCCCTGGGATGGTGATACAGGAAAGATTCCTGCTTACGTTCGTTGCTCTGCCACCGGCGAGTACACCGTCTTCGCCATCAACTGCGCGCACCTCGGCTGCCCGGTGCGATGGTTCGCTGAGTCCCAACTTTTCATGTGCCCCTGTCACGGCGGTGTCTACTACGCGGATGGCAGCAGGGCATCTGGCCCGCCGGAGCGTGGGTTGTTTACTTATGAATCAAAAGTGCAGGGCGGCAAGATCATGATCAACGCCGGGCAAATGCCTACCCTGCAAAACCGCGCCAGCGCCTCGCCCTGCCCATCTTCTGCAACTCCCACTTCGCCTGCGCTCGTCAAAAGGATAGAACCATGCCCTGGTACAGACGCGTCTACGATTGGCTAGAACGACGCACGCAACTCGAAGGCCCGATCAAGGAGGCCGCGCTGCATCCGGTGCCTAAGAGCACCGCAAGCTGGTGGTATGTCTTCGGCAGTGCCAGTCTCGTTCTTCTCATCTTGCAGATCTTTACCGGTATTATGCTGGCCCTGGTCTACGTGCCGTCGGCCGCACATGCGTGGAGTTCGCTCGAGATACTGAATCACGAATTACCGCTGGGCTGGTTCCTCCGCGCGATGCATGGCTGGGGATCGAACTTTATGGTTGCAGTCGTGCTTATTCACATGGCCCAGGTATTCCTCTTTGGCGCCTACAAATTCCCGCGCGAGCTTACATGGGTCCTGGGCGTCTTCATGTTGCTCATGACCCTGGGTATGGCATTCACCGGCCAGGTGCTCCGCTTCGACCAGGATGCTTATTGGGGTCTCGGCATCGGCGCTTCGATCATGGGTCGCGTGCCTTTTATCGGCGGCGAACTCGTGCATCTCATGCTCGGCGGTCCGATCATTAGTGGAGCTACACTCACGCGATTTTTCGCGCTTCACGTGTTTGTCATTCCGGGCGCATTGCTTGCTTTTACCGGCCTTCATGTATGGATGGTGCTCAAGCTTGGCGTGAATGAGTGGCCCATGCCTGGCCGCATCGTTCGTCGCGAAACCTATATCAAGGAGTACAACGAACTCGCTCACAACGACGGCATTCCGTTCGTTCCCGGAGCAGTATGGAAGGATCTTGTCTTCTCGGCAGCGATCTTGTTCGCAGTCGCTTGTTGTGCCGCGTTTTTCGGGCCCTATGGGCCAAAAGGCGTTCCCGATCCAACCATCATTGACACTGTTCCTAAGCCGGACTTCTTCTTTCTTTGGATCTATACGGTCCTTTCCTTCCTTCCCCCGGAATTGGAAACTCCGTTCATCCTGATCATTCCTCCCATCGGTATCGCCGTCCTGATCGCCTTACCTTTCGTTGCAGGTATAGGCGAAAAAAGCTGGTGGCGCCGCCCCGTGGCTGTCTTCTCCGTAATGTTCATCGCCATCTGTTTTGGAGTCTTTACTCAATTGGGCACCTATACTCCTTGGAGTCCGAAGATGAGTGCGTGGAGCGGAGATGTCGTCCCTGTGACCTATCTCCACAATCGCACTCCCCTTGAGCGACAAGGCGTAAATGTCTTTCAGGAAAAGCAATGTCGCAACTGTCACTCGCTCGGCGGCGTTGGCGGCCAGCGCGGCCCCGCACTAGACACTGTGGCATTACGACTGACTGAAGATCAGATGATTCGCCAGGTATTGCTTGGCGGCGGAAACATGCCGGCCTACGGCAGCGCCTTGTCTCCAGCCGAGACAACTGCGTTGGTGCGCTTCCTTGAGTCTCTGCACCCCGCCGACCAGCCAGCCGCAGCCGACGCTTCACGACGAGTGGTAAGCCAGGCGGGCCTGCCAGCCAATACTCCTATCGAGCGAAGCGGAGGACAAACTGCGGTCCACTAGTAGCCAACTATTTTGAGGCAATCTCCGCATGAGGCAATCAATGCTGTGCTTCGTTCTCGATTCAGAAGCTGTGACCGTTCCATTATCCGCGGATATTTTGCAGGCTTGGTCGTTCCCGCTGTTGCCTTTGTTTGGATTGCTACTCTCGGCAGGCTTGTATCTGCGCGGCTGGCGTAAAACCCGCCGCACTCGCCCCCACGAACTTCCCACCTGGCGCATGGCATGTTTCATCGGCGGGCTGCTGTCATTGTGGGTTGCACTCGCTTCGCCCATCGATGCTCTCGATGACTACCTGCTCACAGCGCACATGATTCAGCACTTCATTCTCATGTCCATCGCGCCGCCCCTGATCGTCTTGGGCGCTCCCGTCGTACCGTTGCTACGCGGCCTCCCGCGTATTTTTATTCGTATCGCACGACGGCCCATTTTCAGTGCGCGCTGGTTTCATCAAGCATCGCGCTTCCTCACGCATCCTGCCACAGCTTGGTTGATTATGAACGTGTCCTACCTCGGTTGGCATGTTCCCGCCGCATTCGAACTTACCTTTCGCTCCGAGTTCATCCACAATATTGAACACCTCTGTTTCCTCCTCACTTCGGTCCTATTCTGGTGGGTAGTCTTGGCGCCGTGGCCCGCTCGACCCCGCTGGCCGCGCTGGACCGTTATTCCCTATCTCCTCAGTGCCGATGTACTCAACACCGTCCTCTCCGCAACGCTCGTCTTCTCGGGACGCGCTCTTTACCCTTCTTACGTACAAGCTGAACGCATAACCTCGCTCACACCATTGCAGGATCAGATCGCGGCGGGCGCCGAGATGTGGATGCTTAATTCCCTCGTGTTTTTGGTGCCAGCGGTCGTTCTGACCTTGAAACTACTTACACCAAAATCGCTACGCTATGCATCTGCTTCCTGACCATTCCTAACTCATCCTTTATCATCTCGGAATGCGACAATTCATCTGCTTTTCCGGTGCGCTGTGACTCCTATTGCGACCATCCCACTCGAATCCAAATCGCAATTGCGCAAGACCATGGGCTTTTGGGATGTCTTGCTGTTCAATATCGCCACAGTGCTCGGACCCCGATGGATTGCCGCCGCAGGGCACAACGGCACATCTTCCATCAGCTTGTGGGGCCTTGCTGCCATCTTGTTTTTCGTACCCGGCGCATTGGTTATCAATGAACTCTCGTCACGTTTCCCCCAGGAAGGCGGACTCTATGCCTGGTCAAAGGAAGCCTTCGGCGATTTCCATGGATTCATCGCCGGATGGACTTACTGGGTCTACACAGTCTTCTACTTCCCTGGTCTCCTCCTGGCAAGCGCATCCATGGCCGCCTACATTCTTGATGGCCACGGAGCGGTGCTCGCCCAGAACCGCACATTTCTCGTTTCCGTTTCTCTATCGCTACTGCTGGTCGCGGTTGTCCTCAACATCATCGGTCTGAACATCGGTAAATGGCTACAGAACGCGGGCGGCGTCGGAACCTATGTGCCACTGCTGATGCTAGCGGCTATCGCAGCATTGGTTACGTGGCGCTATGGCTCCGCGACGCACTTTACCGTCGCCAATATGATGCCCTCGTGGAATTGGGACACCGTCAACTTCTGGTCCCAAATCGCCTTTGCATTCACCGGCCTCGAACTGGTCTCTGCCATGAGTGAGGAAGTGCGCGATCCGCGGCGCACCCTGCCACGCGCCGTCTTTGCCTCTGGCGCTCTCATCGCCGTGATGTACATCGCCGGAACATTTGCGATTCTTGCATTGGTGCCTGCGGCCAATCTCGATCCGCAGAGCGGCGTATTCAGCGCCATTGCCGTGGGGTCGATTGCTTTGCGCGTGGGCTTTCTCGGCGTAGTTGCCGCCATACTCGTCACCTTCGGCAATGCCGGCGGCGTCGGCAGCACCGTAGCCGGTATCGCGCGAGTTCCCTTCGTGGTGGGCATCGATCGCTATCTGCCCGCGGCCTTCGGCAAAATCCATCCACGCTGGAAGACTCCCTACGTTTCAATCCTCGTACAGGCAATCCTCTCCGGCGCCATTCTGCTCGGCAGTCAGTTCAACGAGACAACGCGCGGAGCCTATCAATTCCTGATCGACGCCGGAATCATCCTTTACTTCATTCCCTTCCTCTATATGTTCGCGGCGGTCATCAAGTTGGCTCATCGCAAAGATCGCCGTGACAATACTCACGCAGTTCTCGTACCCGGTGGCATCATGGGAACTTGGATCGCAGGCGGCCTGGGGTTTATCGTTGTCCTCGTCGGCATTCTGGTCTCGCTCGTTCCGCCCGGCGACTCCGCTAACAAGCTTGGCTTCGAACTGAAACTGGTGGGCGGCACGGTCGCTTCCATCGTGCTCGGACTTGTCCTTTATTGGCGCGGAGCCCGATCCAAGCGGTCGGCTTAGAACATGCTGTCGGCGCTAGATCCCGTGACCGCGGTCACTGTTCGCAATAACCGCGAAGCGATACGATCGCTCAATGGTTATCGATATAACTTTATCGAATGGCGTGTCAGCCAAACGACCAGCGCCCGTATCGATTCCTCAGGCGAGCCTCCAACGCTTGCCCCAATACCATCATTATCTGGTGGAGCTGGAAGCCCGCGGCATGACCCAGGTTTCCTGCAGCTTGATCGGACGTGATTTGAATTGTGTCCCCGTGCAAGTTCGCAAGGATCTGCAGTATACGGGCATAATCGGCAAGCCGAAAACCGGCTACTCTATCCCCGAACTCATTCGGTCAATTGAAACCTTTCTCGGTTGGAACAACGTAAACGAAGCTTTTCTCGTGGGCGCTGGCAACCTAGGCACGGCGCTTCTCGGCCATGAACGCTTCTCGCGGTTCGGTCTCCGCATAGTCGCCGCTTTCGACACCGATCGCAGCAAAGTCGGTCAATGGATCCACGAAAAAGCAGTCTTGCCCCTCGACGATTTGGTCGATCTTGCCCAGCGCATGAGCATCCACTTGGGCATCATCACAGCCCCGGCAGAGGTGGCGCAGCAAGTGGCCGATGAAATGGTGAAGGCAGGCATCCTGGCCATTTGGAATTTCGCTCCCGTCCGGCTCAAAGTCCCCGAGCATATCTTCGTCCATAACGAAGATCTCTACTCTTCGCTAGCCTCGCTGTCCTGGAAGCTGGCGAAACGGTTTCGGGTTCCGGTCACAGAGATCTGAGTACCTTTGCCGGCAAGTTTAGTCGCTTGGGCGTTTGCAGGACGCGGACCGAGCGGCAAAGTAACAACCGGGTCTTCAGCGCCAGTCACTCTAAATTCGTCCTCGCAGATTGAGTGTTAAAGCATGAATAGTTCGGCCATCCCCTCTGACAGTGATCCTATCGAAATTGTGGTTTGCTACGGCACTTCCTGCTTCGCGCGCGGGAACTCCGACAACCTCGCCATCCTGAATAGTTACTCGCAAAGCGCGGGATCGAATATGTCGGTTCGGCTGACCGGCAAGCTCTGCCAGGAACAATGCAAGGAAGGCCCAAATCTAATGATCGCGGGAAAACTACACCACGGCGTTACCACCACCAGACTGCGCGAATTGCTCCAGCAGCTAGGTGCGCGCCTCGAAGGCAATCATGGAACTGCTTGATCCCATCTACACCAAGAAGCGCGAATGCCAGGATTGCCACAAGTGCATCCGCGAATGTCCGGTGAAATCGATTCGCGTACAAGACAGCTTCTCGCAAGTCGTCCCCGGCTTTTGCATCATGTGCGGCAACTGCGTTCTGGCTTGCCCCAGCAGCGCAATTCAAGTTCGCTACGATCTGCCTCTCGCGGAAGCGCTCATGACCAGCGGCCGCAAGGTCATCGCCTCGCTCGATCCCTCGTTTACGGCGCAGTTCCCGGGCCTGAAGCCTGCGAAACTGATTCACGCTCTCAAGCAACTAGGTTTCTTCGCAGTTTCTGAAACGGCGCTGGGCGCACAGCAAGTCTCCGCTAGCGTATCCATGTTGATGAAGAGTGATCCGCCTCGGATATTGATATCTTCCGCATGTCCTTCCGTCATGGATTTCATCAGCATGTACCACCCCGAGTGCCAGTCTCACATTACGAGCGTGCTGTCACCTTTGTTGGCACATTGCAAAATGCTGCGCGCCTATTACGGCGACGACATTGCCATCGTGTTCATCGGGCCATGCATCGCAAAGAAGAAAGAAGCTGAGACTCATCCTGAACTTCTCGATGTAGTGCTTACCTTTGAAGATCTTGTACATTGGCTTAACGCGAAGAGCATTCGCCTCGACCAAACTACCGATGATTCGGATGATCGTTTTGAGCCGGAAGCAGCGCAAGAGGGCGCACTTTATGCCATTGACGGCGGCATGGCACAAGGCATCGCCAAATGTTCAGGGCTAGACGATTCACATTTCATGTCGTTCTCAGGAATTGCGAATGTGGAGCGGGCGCTCAAGGATATTCCCGGCTGGAAGCCCGACCATAGCATCTTCCTCGAGGTAAATGCCTGTGCCGGCTCCTGCATCAACGGGCCCAAGGCGACACCCCAAACATCAACTGCACGTCGACGCTACGACATCGTTGAATTCGCAAAGTCTACAGGCGAGTCCCGCCACATTGTTGCGCTTGATATTTCCAAATGCTATGAGGCCTCGCCGATTTCTCTCACAGACTATAGCGAGTTGACCTTGCGCGAAGCATTGCGTTGGGTCGGGCAGTATTCGGCCGAGGATGAACTAAACTGCGGCGGTTGCGGCTATGACTCTTGCAGGGATTTTGCCCACGCCCTGTTGGCTGGCAATGCCGAGCGGATGATGTGTGCGACCTACACTCGCAAGCTGGCTCAGAAAAAAGCCAACGCGCTTCTGCGGAGAATGCCTTCCGCGGTCGTCATCGTCGACGAAGACCTTAAAATCATCGAATGCAATCCCAACTTCACACGTCTGTTCCCGGATGAAAGCGTGCCGACAGAAGACACTCCATCCGCGACCTCGCGAGGCGTATTGCCGTTCGCCAATCTGTTCCGGCGCGTTCTCGAATCGGGCGAAGATATTGTGAGTCACGACATCCGCCTCAGACGGAATATCTTGAACACAAGTATCTTCACGATCGAACCACATACAGTTGTCGGCGGCATCTTCCAGGACATTACCGAGCCCACATTTCAAAAAGAGCAAATCATTGGTCGCGCCCAGCAAGTGATCGAGAAAAACTTGAAGACAGTGCAGCAGATCGCTTATCTACTTGGCGAAAATGCCGCCGATTCTGAAGTCATCCTCAATTCGATCGTGAGTTCCTTCCGCCCCGAAGAGATCGAGTACAGCGACGCGCAAGGAAACAATGAATAGCGCAGTCGAAAGCTTTATCGAAGTAGACTTCGGTCAGCGAGCCAAGAACGGCCAGTCGATTTGCGGAGATGTCTTTCTCTCAGAAAAGGTAAAACACGAAGGCCGCATCGTCTCCGTTCTATCCGACGGCCTGGGCAGCGGGGTGAAAGCCAGTGTGCTTGCGACTATAACGGCAACCATGGCTTTGAAGTTCACGGCCAGCGCCATGGATACGCTCAAATCCGCCGAAATCATCATGGACACGCTGCCCATCTGCAGTGTTCGAAAAATCAGCTACTCGACCTTCACCATTGTCGACATGACGAACACTGGGGAGACGCGAATCATTGAGCACGGCAATCCGCCGTTTTTGTTGATCCGGCCCAACGGCGAGTTGATGGTCACAAGAAGCGAAATGCGTCCCAAACGTTGGCAAGACCGCGTTATCGGGTTCTCCACTTTCGACGCACAGCGCGAAGATCGCATCATCTTTTTTTCCGACGGCATCACCCAGGCCGGCATGGGCGAATTTCGCACGCCGCGCGGATGGGGATTAGAGAACGCTGCCAAATTTTCCAGGGATCAGATTCAACGGAATCCCTTTATCTCGGCACGTGAGTTATCGCGCCTGTTGGTCGCGAAAGCTGAAGAGGTAGATGGTCTCACCGCCAAGGACGACATAACCTGCGGCGTCGTCTATTTCCGCAGCCCGCGGCAGTTACTGGTGCTGACCGGACCGCCATTCACGTTCTCGCACGATCGCGATCTCGGCAAGTTGGCCGAGCAGACTCATGGCCGAAAAGTGATCTGTGGCGGGACGACCGCTAATATCATTTCGCGGCTGTTAAATCGCCCCATTAAAATTGACACCGGTGAGCAACTCGATCCCAAAGTCCCTCCGTCGGCAAGGATGGAGGGCTTCGAGTTAGTGACAGAAGGGACTATAACTCTGAGTGAAGTTCTCCGTCTTCTCGAAGAGGGATTTGCTCCTGAAGACATGCGCTCCAATGCGGCCGTGCGACTGGCGGGGATGCTCCTCGATAGCGATATCGTGAAGTTTGCTGTCGGCACCAGGATCAATGAAGCACATCAAGATCCCAGCATCCCCGTTGAACTCGGCCTCCGGCGCAATATCGTAAAGCGCATTGCGCACCAGTTGGAGACCAAGCACATGAAGCGGGTTCTCATTCAATACATCTGAAGAGTGACCTTAGCGGTCCGTGCACGAGTAGCATGGGTCGCACGATGCCTGGATCAGCGGCGAATCAGCCAGTTCCTGCCCCAGCACTGTGAACCGCACCGTCGCCATATTCATGAATGTTGGCGTGCGAACGCGGACGCGTTTCGGAATATCTGTTCCATCGGAGACGATCTGATAGAGTACCTCACCACGAGGCGCTTCCACGCGGCTGATTGCCGTACCCGCCGGTACCTTGAAACGCGCAGCCGTGGGCGGCGTCGTGTGAAACGGTCCCTCGGGCAAGCTGGTGAGTGCCTGGCGCAGGATGCGGCAACTCTCCATCATCTCCAACGCATGAACCACCAAGCGCGCCTGTACGTCTCCCGCCGTCTCAACCGGCACGTTGAATTCGAATCGATCGTAGGCTGCATACGGCGATGCTTTGCGCAAGTCTTGACCAATGCCAGAGGAACGCGCTAGAGGACCCACCGCTCCCATGGCCTTGGCATACTCTGCGGTGAGAACACCAACTCCCTTGCAACGCGAAGCAACTGTCTTGTCTTCAAGGAAAATAGGAATAATGGTTCTGGTAATTCCGCGTTCCATCTCATCGAGAATCTGTAGAACCGCCTGCGGATCGGCGATGTCGCGATTGACCCCGCCGATGCGATTCATGCCATAATTCACTCGATTGCCGGAAATCGCCGAGAGTGCATCCATCACCTTTTCACGCAACGCAAAGCAAGCCATGAAGACAGTCTTGAAGCCGATGAGTTTGGCGGCTACTCCCGACCAGAGAAAGTGCGAATGCAGCCGTTCCAACTCCGAGAGCACAACACGAATATGAAGAGCACGCTCCGGTGGCTCTGCGCCTGTGAGTTGTTCGACCGCCTGGCAGAACGACAGAGAGTGCACATTCGAGCAGATTCCGCAAACGCGTTCTACCAGCGTGATTCCCTGCAGATAGTTGCGCCGCTCGGCAAGATACTCGATGCCGCGAAAGTTAAAGCCCACGTTCATGACGGCATCGCTTACCGTTTCGCCGTCACAAACCAGCTCCAGCTTATAAGGCTCTTCAAGTGCGGGATGATAGGGTCCAATGGGAATGCGGAAGCTCATTGCGCAATCTCCTTGTGCAGATTGATGCCAATCGCATCTCCCGCTCGAGTCATCAAAGGTATGGTATTCGCGCGGCCCGTAAACTCCACGGCGAAGTACTCATGCGTTTCGCGCTCCACCCAATCGGCAGCAGGCGAAAGATCGACGATGGTAGGGATTTGCCTCGCCGAGGTTGCCGTGATGAAGCTAATCAATTGACCATCGAGATCCCATTGGTAGTCGAGGCGAATCTCTTTGTCTTCACGCTCCATCGCGGTGATGGCCACGAAACGCGCTTCCAGTGAGAGCATGATGCGCGTCGTCGCTCTCAGATTAAACGTCTCCGGGGCCGTCAACCACCACGAACCATTCTTCCATTCCCAACACTCGCCGAGACCATACTCATGAAGTGTTTGGTCAAAACCAATCTTAGGGTTCGACATATCGATCCTCCTTCGGCGCTAATTCTTTGCCGGCGCAGCAGGCGCCGAAACACTCCCGGGCGCTGGAGCCGCAACAGCTTCCTTGGCCACAGCCACTTCCGCGACCGGCTTGGCCGCTGCAACCACGGGAGTCGCCGCAGGACGCACAGGACGCTTGCGCTGCATCGTTAGCACCTTTTTCAATTCTCCCTGAATGCTATAGAGCGGAGGAAGCTTTGACTCCATCGTCAAAGTATTCGGCTTGCAGCGGTCGATGCAACGGCCGCAAAACGTGCACTTGCCCGGGTCGTATGTCCACTGATAAGTATCGCCGCTCCGAATCACCTCGATCGCACATGTGGGACAGACGTAGGCACAGCTTCCGCATCCCACGCAGCGTTCCGCGTCGTTGAGAATCAAGCCGCGATAGTCATTACTCGTACATTGGTGTTTGTGCGGCAAACGAAACGACACAGGCCCGCGGCGAAGATTGTCAAAAATAAGACGGAATATATTCATGAGCGAAACCTCATGTAAATGGCCGACGACATGGCGAGAATTGCCAGGATCGCAGCCCAACGCCAGTAAAAGCGAATGGACCTCTGTAGCGTGAATCGCGCCGTGGCGGCTGCAATGCCAGAAAGCAGCAGAACTATGAAGAATGACAAAGCCACAAAAGAAAGATCGTACAACCACCAGGAAATGTTCACCGGGAGCACAAGGATGGCCACGAATCCAGTGAGTGCGACCCACTCCAAACCATGTGCCAGCTTCCATAAACCAAGTGCTGCGCCGGCGTATTCGGTAAGAGGACCGGAGTAAATTTCCTGCTCCGCGCTCGAAGTCGAAAACGGATTCAGCCGCAACTTTGCCGGTATGCACAACAGAATGCCGAAGACACCGATCCAATGACCGGGATTCGACGAAGGACCAGCCAGGTCGTCCAAGCGAAAGGTCTTCTCCGTCAAAGCAATCGTCACAATCGAGAGCAGGAAGACCACGTTATTGGCCACGCCCAGGACTGCTTCGCGAATCGATCCGATCTCTCCATAGATAGATCCGGATGTAAAGCCGGCGAGGATGAAGCAGATGGAAGGCAGTTCCAACAGAGCTACCAATAGTACGGTATCCCCAGAGAAACCAATACCCGTGGAAGAGACAGGCAAGAGTGCAAGCGCCCCCACCAGAGACAGGACAGATAGCGTTGGCCAAAGGCGCAGTAGGTTCGCTTCGATGCCATGGCGCGACGGCGTGCGCTTGCCTATGAGCTTGACGAAGTCATAGAAAGGCTGCAAGAGCGGCGGCCCAATGCGGCGCTGCATGCGAGCCACGGCTTTGTGTTCACCCCACACAAAAAACCAGCCGGCCGGAATCGCAAAGAGCAAGCCAGGAAATACGAAAAGGTGGATCAGTCCAGACACATTCATTTCTGCGCCATTCCTTTCGTAGCTTCCGGTACTCCGCGGTCAGCCAAAATCTGCGCCGCCCGCGCGATGCCATTGATGATCGCGTCGGGATGAGGTGGGCAGCCGGGCACATAGACATCGACTGGGATGTGCTTGCTGAGAGGGCCTTCGATCACCGGGCTGCCTGCAAAGACATTGCACGAGGCCGGACACGAACCTATCGCAACCACCGCCTTCGGCTCACAAACCTGCGCATAAACCGTCTTCACCGCTTCCAGGGTTTTGCGAGTGACAGGGCCGGTGATACAGAGGATGTCGGCATGGCGCGGACTGCCTTCAAGGTGGATTCCAAGTTGCTCAATGTCGTAACGCGGCGAGAGACATGTAACCAGCTCAATGTCGCAGCCGTTGCAGCTACCCGTGTTGAGATGAAATATAGACGGACTCTTTCGGCGGCAAAGGTGCATCAGTTGTTTCAGAATACTCATCGAATTCCTCCCGCCAGAGCAAGTACCGCGTTGGGCCATAGACCGCCGGCAAGTAGAACAACGATTAGGCCCACGATGACCAGTCGCAGAGCCGCCGGTTCGGAAACGGACGTGCCAGCGTCTGCTTCCGAATCTCCGGCGCCCCACCAACAGCCGGTGAGACAAAGAACGTATGCCACCAAAGCAAACATTGAAGAGAGTACAAGTGCCGCAAGCAGCCAATGGTTCATTTCCGCCGCAGTCTGGTAAAGCCTCCAACGCCCTGCGAAGCCCAGCATGGGAGGCACTCCCAACATCGCCAGCATGCCGGCGAAAAATCCGGCTGCGCTGACCGGGTAACGCGCGGCCAACCCTCGTGCATCATTGCCAAGCTTCCCGTCTGCTTCAGGAGCGCTGATGGAGATAAAGAGCAACGCCTTGGCAACTGCATGAACAACGGCCGCGATGAGCGCACCGCGCAGTCCAAGTTCCCTAGCCGACGCAATGCCCAGCAACAGGAAGCCCGCATCCTCAATGGTCGAGAGAGCCAGGAGCCGCTTCATATTGCGCTGCGTGAGCATAAGCACTGAGGCCAGCAGCGAAGACACGATAGCGGCTGTAATCCAGATTCCATGAGGGAGCAGCAACTCTGGATGCGCAAGCGCTGTGAGATAGAGTTCGCCAAAAGCTGCGATATCGACTACCGCGACGATTACGCCGATCACCAGCGCCGGCACTGCCTCCGCGACTGCCGGGAGCCACAGGAACAACGGCACAATCCCAAGCTTGAGTACATAGCCGCTAAGCAGAAGCGCGCGCGCCCATTCACCATTGCCATGCCCGATTGCAACTTGACCTGCGATGAGGCTGGCAGCAGAGACGGCAACGACAGCGGTGTAGATCCAGGCCGCGCTACGATTGGCTGTTCGCCATACAAGCAACAAAGCCATTGCGCTTGAAATCTCCAACAACGCCATGCGCGGTACAGGCTGATGCATCCACATTGCGGCCGCAGAAGTTATTCCCGTTAACGCGAGAAGAGGCGCCAGCGGTCGCCATGCTTTTTGTGCGAGAGCCGCGATCAGAAGCGCGGCGAAGGCGATCCCGCACCCAATGCCAAGTGGAATCGGAATTACACTTGTGTCGCTTCCGATTGATAACGCTCCGCTCGGTAGCAGCCAGCGCAATGCGCAAACCAGCCCTAAAGCCAACCCTACCGTTGTAGCTACCGCGAACTTTTCGACCCATGCCACGACCAAGTCCAGCGCGCGAGAAATCGCCTGCAAGCCACGCCAGACTCCTAGGTAGATTCGATCCACGTCCATGGTCCGGTAAAATGGCGCCCAGGCTCTTTTTAAGATCGCGGAAAAGTCGCTGGCCGGAAGTCTACTCGGTCCTGGTATCGATTCGCCGCCGGTGAATACACCCACGCCTCCGCCGCCCGTTGCACCCGCATACGCCACGTTGCTTTCCATCGAGAAGGCGCGCGCTCTCGACATGCCTGCGAACATATAGAACAGAATTCCAGCGCCCGTCGAGACAACCGCCAGTACCAGTCCGCCCGTGGTCCACCATGAACCTGTTGCCGGTGTAAGACCGAACCACGAAACCTGCACCGTCGCCAAACCAAACAGCGGCAAAATCGGATTGATGATGTAATTCACCGCTAGTTGCGGAGCCAGCCCCAACACAATACTGCCCAGGCCAAACAAGCCCAGTGCCCATACCATCGTGGTTGGTGACTCGTGCGCATGGGCCGTCTGCGGTGTCGTCGGACCTAGAAATACAGCGCTGGTGGCCTTGACGCAGGAGAAAATTGTGCCCACGCTAACAACCCACGCAACGAGTGCCGGCACGCCCTGTCCCGCTTGCAGTGCCGCCGTATAGAGCAGCCATTTGCTAGCGAACCCGCTCATGAAAGGTACGCCCATCATGCTGCCGACGCTGATGAGCCACACAATCGAGGTACGCGGCATCCGACGTGCGAGTCCTCCAAGCTGGTTCATGTCGCGCGTTCCCGTGGCATGCTGCACCGAACCGGCCGCCAGAAACAATCCGCCTTTGAACAGGCTGTGATTCAAGCAGTGCAACAACCCACCCGCGATGCCGAGCGGAGTCCCCAGTCCTATGCCGGTGATGATGTAACCAATCTGGCTGACCGTGTGGAACGCCAGCATACGCTTCAGATCGTGTTGCACCATTGCATACGCCACACCCACAACCATGGTCACAGTGCCCAGCCACATCATCACCAAGCCCCATGAGGCCGGCCACTGATTAAAGCAATGCATGCGCGCTGCAAGGTAAACCCCTGCCTTGACGTAGCAAGCTGCGTGCAGCAGTGCGCTCACCGGCGTGGGTGCGTTCATCGCCTCGGGAATCCACGCATGCAGCGGAAACTGAACTGACTTCGCAAGAAGCGCCACCAGCATCAGCGTAAAAACTCCGCCAGTAAAGGCCTGTGCAACGGCTGGATCGGTCCACAACGCACTACCGGTCCGTGCGTAGATGAGCAAAATTGCCGCGAGCAATCCGTAGCCCGCGAGGTGGGTCATCAGCAGCACCTTGCGCGCGCCTGCGACGGATTCCTTCTTTTCATACCAGAAACCCACCAAGCTAAATGAGCAGAGACCCATCGCTTCCCAGCAAAGATACAAGAAGAACAAATTGGCGCTATACACCAAGCCCACCATGCCGCATATAAATGTGAGCATGAATGCGTAAAAGCGTGTCGCAGCGCGGTCGTGCGCCATGTAGCCGATGGAGTAAAGCAGCACTATCGAACCCAGCGCAGTCCCCATCAGTGCAAACATCAGGCTCAGCGCATCCACGTGAAAGACCAGCGCCAGCGGCCCATCCCACGGCAGCACCATGAAGTCGATCGGACCGCTCTTATTGACGCGCACAAATGTGGCTATAACTGCCAGCAAACTAGGTAACGAGCATGCCGTGGCCAATATGCCTTTGGCGCGCGATGAAAGCACTCGTGCAGACAATAGTTGCAAGAGAATGCCGGCCAGGAGAGGCAGCATGGCCCATAGCACCAAGGTGTCAGAAGAAATTGTCATGATGCCTCCGGCTGGCTTTCTTACGCGGAGAAAAACCTTCGCGCGCTCGAACTGTTTTCATATAAGTGGCGAACTAACAAAACGCAGGTGAGTCCGCCACTTATTGGTTGCGAAACGTTACTTTGAAAGAACCGCCTCCGCCTCGACCGGCTCTTCTACTTTGCCTGCAAGTTTGCCTGCCTTCGCTTTATGAGCAGGAGCCAGCTTCGGCGCTGAAGCAAGACTTTCGGCATCGATACGATCGGTCAGTTCCACAAAGGGTCTGCCATAGAAGCTGTCGAGCAAAATCGCACGAAACTCCTTGATCAGCGGATACCGAGGATTCGCACCCGTGCATTGGTCGTCGAAGGCATCCGCAGCCACAGCGTCGAGCTTCGCCAGGAAGTCGGCCTCGCTCACTCCGGCTTCCTGGATCGATGCCGGAATGTCCAGTTCCTTCTTCAACCCATCTACCCAAGCAATCAGGTTTTCGACTTTCTCATCCTTGGTCGTTCCACCCAGCCCTAAGTATTCGGCGATTTCGACATAACGGCACCGCGCCTTTGGCCTGTCATACTGCGAGAATGCCGCTTGCTTGGTGGGATTATCGTTGGCGTTGAACCGGATGACATTGCTGATCAGCAACGCGTTCGCCAGTCCATGCGGAAGGTGGAATGCGGCGCCAATCTTGTGTGCCATCGAGTGACATGCGCCCAGGAACGCGTTGGCAAATGCAACCCCGGCCAGTGTCGCGCCGTAATGCACCTTCTCGCGAGCCTTGGGGTCCTTGGCGCCGTTCTTGTACGACGACGGAAGGTACATCTTCAGCAGCTTCAATGCCTGCAACGCCTGTCCATCGCTGAACTCGTTGGCCATGATCGAAACATACGCTTCGAGCGCGTGTGTGACCGCATCGATACCGCCAAAAGCAGTGAGCGATTTGGGCAGATTCATCACCAGATTCGCATCGATGATGGCCACGTTTGGCGTTAGTTCGTAGTCGGCGATCGGGTACTTCTTCCCCGTCGCGTCATCGGTGACAACTGCGAATGGAGTTACTTCAGAGCCTGTGCCCGAGGTCGTCGGAATCGCAATCATCTTGGCCTTGATGCCCATCGTGGGAAACTTGTAAATGCGCTTGCGAATATCCATGAAGCGCAGCGCCAGGTCCTCAAAGTCAACCTCGGGATGCTCGTACATCACCCAGGCAATCTTGGCTGCATCCATCGGCGAACCGCCGCCCAACGCCACAATCAAATCCGGCTGGAAAGAGTTGGCAACCTCCACGCACTTGCGCACAGTAGTAAGGTTCGGGTCCGCCTGCACCTGCGAGAAGACGTCCACTTCCAGGCCTTGCTTCTTAAGCGTGGCGATCAGATCGTCCGCATATCCATTGCGGAAGAGATAGTCGTCAGTTACGACCAACGCCCGTTTCTTCCCCGCAAATTCCTTCAGCGCTTCGGCAATGCATCCGCGGCGAAAGTAGATGGAACTCGGCAGTTTGTGCCACAACATATTCTCTGCGCGCTTGGCGACAATTTTCTTGTTAAGCAAGTGCTTCGGCCCCACATTCTCTGAAACTGAGTTCCCTCCCCAGCTTCCGCAACCGAGCGTGAGGCTCGGCGACAAACTGAAGTTGTAGAGATCTCCGATGCCGCCGTGCGATGAAGGCGTGTTGATCAGAATGCGCGAGGTCTTCATGTGATCGCCGAAATAATTCACGCGCTCCTTCTGCTGATCTTGATCGGTGTAGAGCACCGAGGTATGTCCAATGCCGCCCAGTGTCACCAGTTTGCTCGCAATCTCAACAGCGTCCTTAAAGTCCTTGGCGCGATAAAGGCCCAGGATGGTCGACAGCTTCTCGTGCGCAAAAGGTTCGGCGTCGGTCGCATCGGTTACTTCGCCGATCAACACCTTGGTCGTCGCTGGAACGCTGATTCCCGCCAACTCGGCGATCTTCGGTGCTGCCTGGCCAACGATCTTCGCATTCACTCCGCCATTGACCAGAATGATGTTCCGAACGGCCTGTGTTTCCTTCTTATCGAGGATGTAACCCCCATGACGGGAGAAACGATCGCGAACTGAATCGTAGATCGAATCGACCGCAATCACTGCCTGTTCTGACGCGCAAATAACACCGTTATCAAACGTCTTCGACATCAGAATTGAAGCGATGGCACGCGTTTGGTCCGCTGTTTCATCAATAACTACCGGTGTATTGCCGGCACCCACGCCGATCGCCGGCGTTCCGGAAGAATACGCTGCGTGCACCATTCCAGGGCCGCCCGTGGCCAGGATCAGCTTGACCGCCGGATGCCGCATTAATTGGTTCGAAAGCTCGACCGTCGGTTCGTCGATCCATCCGATAATGTCTTCCGGAGCCCCCGCACGCACGGCCGCTTCAAGCACCAGGCGAGCGGCGATGCAAGTACACTTACGGGCACGAGGGTGTGGACTAATGATGATCCCGTTCCGCGTCTTGAGGCTGATCAGCGTCTTGAAAATCGCCGTCGAAGTTGGATTCGTGGTCGGAATGATGCCGCAGATCAGCCCCACAGGCTCGGCAATCGTAATGGTGCCGGCTTCGTCATCCTGGCTGAGAATTCCGCACGTTTTCTCATCTTTGTAGCTGTTGTAGATGTACTCGGAGGCAAAGTGATTCTTGATGACCTTGTCTTCAATCACACCCATTCCCGTTTCCTCTACGGCTAACTGGGCCAGTGGAATTCGTGCATCTGCAGCAGCGAGTGCAGCGATCCGAAAAATGTGATCGACTTGCTTTTGCGAGAAACTCGCGAACTTCTGCTGAGCAGCTTTGACGCGGGCGACGAGGGCATCCAACTCTTCTTTGTTGGTTACTCGGCTTCCGTGTTCCGGATGATTTGCTGAAAACGCCTCAAGATTTGTCATGCTCTCCTCTTCGATCACTTGCTTGAGTTCTGAATCCGTTGCGCGGCAAGATTTGAATTGAAACGGCGACGCTCGGACAGCCGACAGGAACCTTCCTGCGGAATTATCGGCAGCGCATCGCGCCTGCCTGAGAATTGATTCGATAAAGTTATATCGATATCCATTTAGCGAGTTTAAGGGCGGCATTGCTTCGAAACAGTGATAGCGATCACATAGTCAGCCGCATACTCGCCGCGAAGCGATAAAGTCTTTTTCTATGAATCGGTTAACCGGCGAGAAATGAAAAACCGAGATGGATGTTGAGCGACTGACGAACCTGAGACTGCGTCGCATCGGGCTTAGCTCACGCCACGCAACATTCGAGCTTATTGAAACACCGACCAAGTCGAAAACATGTGGCCTCAATCGAAGGGGCAGATAGGCGCAAGCCCTTGGGTTTCGATTCTGAATGTTCGAGTGAATGCACAACTTTGGTAACGTACGATGCCTCGTTAAGGCATTGCTGAACTGCACCGAACACCGTTAAGTGCCGATAATCGAAGAAGCAGTCTATTTATAGCCCACCACCGCAAGTAAGGGCCCTGCTGTATGCGCAATCTGTCCCTGAAGTGTCGAGTCCTGTTGTGGACGATGGCATGTTTGCCAATCCATGCACAGATAAGTGCGCACACTCCGCTCTTCGCGCCTCCGTCGGAAGTGACAAGTGCGGCTGTCATCCGCTCTCTGAGTGCCGAGCGTGCAAAAAATGCGATTCCAGTGCATGTTCTCGGCGTCGTCACTTTTTACGACCCCGTCCAGCAGCTATTGTTTTTTCAGGATTCAACCGGTCCCATCTATGTTGATGTCAGGCATAAAGTTCCAGTAATCGCCGGTTCCCGTGTCGAGATATGGGGCACAACCGGACGCGAATACAGCAACCAGATCGAACCGGCTCAAATCCGCGAAATCTCTCGAGCACCACTCCCCAAGCCGGTTTCAGTCGACTATGCGGCAGCTTCCAATCAGGAAAATGACTGTCGCTTCGTCACCATGCAAGGCATAGTTCGCTCTGCAACCCGGCAGAAGGTCGACGATTGGTACTTGTACCTCTTTGAGCTCGAGGTTGAACAACGGATCGTTGAGGTCGCGATCTCCAATTATCCCAACTTTGACCCATCCAAGCTGCTTGATGCCACGGTTCGCGTCAATGGCGTCCTCGGCGGCAGGCTCGATGTCAAAAATCACATTCTTGGCCTCGTACTTCATGTTTCCGATGCGAGCGAGGTGTCCGTCTCCGATCGGTCCATTCGGCCCTCCGAAGACTCATCTGCAAATTCCCTCGATGCCCTGCTTAGTTCAGATCACGCGCTCATCCGTTCCGAGCGCCTCTATACACGGGGAACTGTCACCTTATACGATCCGGGCGAAAGACTGGTGATCAAGAGCGGCAACGACAGCCTCTATATCCAGACCCGGCAGCAAGATTCCGTTTCTATCGGCCAGCTCGTCGAAGTCACCGGCTTTCCCACTGCCGTGAATGGCTCGCCCGCGTTGGAAAGGGCGCAGTTTTGGCCAGTCGGCGGAACTTCCGCCCTGTCACCCCGCAGCATCTCTTTCGCCGACGCCATGAGCGGCAGCTTTCGCAATGAACTGGTCACGTTAGAAGGCGAGATCGTCTCCGAAACCCGCGAAGAGCATCTCGATACGCTCACCCTGCGCTCGGGCGATCATGTCTTCCAGGCCGTATTTCCCAAAATACCCGACGATCCCGATCCCATTCCCGTCTACCCGCCCGGAACCCGCATCCGTGTAAGCGGCGTATGCATCGTCCACGTTCGCGGATTCTGGGGAGTGGTCGAAAGTTTTCAAATCCACTTGCGCTCTGCCCGCGACGTCAGTGTCGTCTCCGCAGCCTCCTGGTGGACCGTCCGGCACATGCTCGTTGTCACCTCTGGTTTGCTCGTGGTGGTCTTGATGGCCCTGATATGGGGCCTGTGGATGAGGCGCCGTCTTTCCGCCCAGGAAACCCTCGTCCGTAGCAAAATCGAATCCGAAGCAGCCCGACTGGCCGTCCTCGCACGCCTGGCGCAGCAGCGCAGCACCATACTTGAGCTGATCAACAGTTTCGAGCCGCTGCCCGGCCTGCTCAACGCCATCCACATTTATGTCGCCGAAATGTGGCCCCAGGTCTTCAGTTACTCGCATGTACTCCAAAATCGAAAGCTCGTCCTCATTGGGCAATCTCATCTGTCCGCGGAGGACGCGGCCCGGCTCGAATGCATTGATCCCACCCATAGCTTCGAGGCCTGTGCCGGCGCCGTTCGCGCTCACTCGCTGGTCCCTCCCGCCGAATCTGCTCGCGTCTGGTCACGCCTCCTCGTCTCCAGCCAAGGCGAAATCCTGGGCACGATGACCTTCGAGAGCCAAACCGATCAGCCCGTCCCGCTCCATTCCGAGGCCTTGAACTTTGGCTGCAACCTTGCCGTCATTGCCATCGACAACAGGCGCCTCTATGAAGACGTGGTCCACCGCTCTCAGCACGATCAACTTACTGGCCTGCCCAATCGCACCCTGCTTGAATCGCGTCTTGAACAGGCCCTCGACGAAGCACGCAAAACTGAAACCTTCGCTGCTCTTCTCTTCCTTGATCTCGATGCCTTTAAACGCATCAACGACAGCTATGGCCATCGCGTCGGCGACCTTTACCTGTGTGAAGTCGCCGAGCGCCTGCAAGCCGGTCTGCGTGACTTCGACACCCTGGCCAGGGTCGGCGGCGATGAATTCATTGCCTGCATTGCCGGCCTGTCTGACACTGCCCAGGCATACCAGATCGCAAACCGCCTCGTCCAGACCATGCACCGTCCGTTTTCGATTGAAGGCGCTTCGATTCGAGGAACTGTCAGCGTCGGAATGGCCATCTTTCCCGAGTCAGGTCACACTTCCGCCTCCCTCACCCGCGAAGCAGATGCAGCCATGTATGCAGCCAAGCGCGCCGGCGGCAACCAGATGTCTTCCCCAAAAACACAGAGCGACATTATCGCCGCCTGCAAACGCTCTGGGAGCTAGTGCCGTGACCGCGTGAATGAGTAATTAAGCTTCTGGCGCGCCAGCTTTCTGGTGAACTTCCATTGGATCTTGATTTTGTCACGGTTGGCGCGGCAATTCCAATCCTTGGCTTGGCATCGCAGGGTGGAGATATCCCCAGTCCTTGGCTTTCCAAGGCACTGGCGACTGAATATGCCAATCTCAATGTCAGCATGGTTGAGCCAACTTCCATGCTTTGGCGTGTAATGAACAGTAAAGCGATCCCACAACCATCCTCCCGCCGCTTCGCCGAAGCGATCCACCAACGCCTTGCGGGTATGGGTGCTCAAGTTGTCCATGACCAGATGGATGGTGTCGGCGGCTGAATAGTGCGCGGCGATCTCCAAGATGAAGTGGGCAAACGCGGGGAACGAGTTTGCGTTTGATCACTTCCTCGGTCAACAGTCGCACCGTCCAGCGGGCACGCCCCTCGGGCGGAGCCGAACAGACCACGGCGATGATGCGTTGCTGCTCCTGTTGATCCAGACCGGGAGCCTTGCCAGGACGGGATGCATCGAACAATGCGCGCTCCAGGCCGCCATCGATATATCGCCTTCCGATCTGCCACACGGCCTTAGCAGAAAGCCTAAGGTTGATACCCACCGCGGGAGTGGATTGGCCCCGATCCATTTGACGCAATGCTAATGCGCGCAAGGTTGTGCGCACTGCTTGCAACCCTCCTCCCAATAACTTCTCTACCTGCTGCCGATCTCGTGGCTTCAGTTCAATCTTCAAGGCGCTTGCCTCTGCTCATACTTCAGAAATACAGCCTGAAATGGCCACCGAAAAGTACCTCCGGTGATTACCTTTATATGTGGTCATATCACTAGCAGCAGCATGGATATGTCGAACCGATTCGGGCCGGCAAAAGGTCGGGGGCTATGTGCAGATCACGCACGACGGGACGGTCAAACGCGGACACTTGATTGCCCAGGGTGGTCCAGATGCGGCTCTTTTCACGGACGGGGTAAATGTCCACTTCACGGAAGGCACGAGCGACGCTCCAGAGCTAGCCGAGGTTTCCGCTTTGGGTGGCGAGACGGCGAAGATCCCAGTGAGCTTTGGGCAACCGGGTTATCACGATTTCAAAGTCGAACATCACGTTGGATCGCGGCGGATTCGCGTACGCCATCGAACCAGTTCAGCTTGCCAACGGCGTAAACGCAACCGTGGTGCGATGGGGAGCAGCGGTTAAGGGAACGGCACAATCCATCATTGACGATGCAGAGGGAATCAAACATACCGGCAAGCCGATGAACAAGGTTGGCGAAGCCGGGACGTTTTTAAACTAAGAATTGAAGAACGGTCCAAGAGCAGCGCGGGAGATGATCGAACTTGCGCGGCAACTGGGCATCCATCCAAAGACGCTGGAAAGGGCTCGGGATAAGCGCGGTATCGTGACAAGCAAAGCGGGCAAGGATGCGGGATGGATGTGGCACTATCCGTTCACGCTGTCTTGATTTCTTATCGACTTGGGAGTTTCTGCACCTGTTGATCTATATTGAGAAAACACTTATTGAGGATTCGCGCCGCCTCCAATTGTCAGATTATTGTGTACCGCTACAACGCCCGACACTTGGCTGGTGTATCGCCTGCCAAAGCTGTTCCAATGTTTCGTAAGCGTGCTCCGAAATGTCGTTAGGGTCCAGCCCTGAACCCGATGGGTTTGAATGCGGAAAAGTCAAAAGCCCATACTTGGCGGTTGTCGGACTTGAAGAGAACTTGACGGCCAAAAGGTTGATATTCTTGGCTGCTATTCTGGACGCTTCCCCCCCTTCGCTGGCAAATGCGCCGCGCTGCGGCAAGTGGCGAATTCACGGCAAAGGGGGAGTGTCGGCCAGCCGGACTTCAGCCCATTTGGAAGACGACATTTCGAGCAGTGCAAAACCAGCCAAGACGACAGCACAATATATGTCTTCTTCGTTCTTCTTCCGTCTTCTTCGGCGTTGAAGGCGACAGAAGAGGACAGTTTATTTGAATGGTGAAATGGTGTCGCCTTCATGGGCAGGAGCCCTGCTGCGCCCCCTATGCCGGGAGCTAAAAGGCGTATTAAGCGCCGTGTGCCGCGCATTAACGATGCCGGTTAACGCTGTCTGCCGACGTTGGCAGGATCGCCGCTTGCTTTCTGGCACGATTCGGCGGAGTGCGTCTGCTGAAAGGCTCTATGACGTACGCTTGACGTATTCGGCTTGCTCCGAATAGTTAAGCTGTTGAATCTATTAGCGTCCACGACGGTTCACGGCGTCCGTTGTATGGGAGCCCAAGTTCGCCAATCGCAGCGGGCTGGTGGCAAACATTTACAAGAACTGGCAGGTATCAGCCATCGTCTCGGCGCAGTCTGGCAGGCCGTTTAGTCCGTACTGCTCTGCCTCGTCTAAGCTGTCCCACGACGCATCTGGAAACTTGATTGACCTTGGGTGCGACTACAACCTGGATGGAGGCGGTGGCATCGGAGCAGGATTCTACGACCGCCCAAATGCCCCTGCACAAGGTGCAGTGAGGAAGTCTTTCAAACAAAGCGACTTCATTAATGGGCTCTATAGCCCGACGGTCTTTCCGCAACCAGTGCTTGGCACGGACGGGACACTAGGCAGGGACGTATATCGCGGGCCTCGCCAAACCACCACTAACCTGGCACTGGGACGCAATTTCAGCATAGGCGAGACCAGAATCCTGCAGTTCCGAGCTGATGCATTCAACGCGTTCAACAATGTCAATCTCTTCCTGCCTAATAACGATCTCGCGCTCGCACTGCAATCCAATGGTACGTACTCGAGCACATCGATATTTGGCAAGTCAACAAAAGCGTTCGATCCTCGCGTTCTTCAACTCGGCGCCAAGATCGTCTCTTAACTGCTGAGGAGGCATTCCCTTTGCCTCCTCTCACCTTCCCGACATCCGACAAGGAGCTCAATAATGGGTCTGCGCAATGTCCGCGCGCTTGTACTATGTTTGACCATCGGAACCTCAACTGGATTTTGCCAGTATTGGTCACAGCCGACACCTATACGCCTGCATCCTATTCCCGTGGCCACTCTTGAGAAGCAGGCGCGAACCCAGGTCGGAGCAAAAGCGCGCGTCGATTTGAGCGCTCCGATCACTGGTCTGGTTGATCCAGCCGATAGCTTGGAGCCCGCAGGCAGTCAGAACGTACCAAATTACGTTAAAGCATTTGCGTCGCGGCCGGGAGCTCCAGCAGCGTTCGCGCACGTAGTCAGAACTTTTGTCTACGGCGGACTCGTGCAGCCGGAAATCAAGATGGGCATGGCCTTGCGCGTGGCTCAGTTAAATTCCAACCCCTATCTTGCAGCTCATGCCAAGCGCTTGTTGCGCTCCACAGACGATGGCAAGACCATCCTCGCGGCGATTGCGGCAGACAAGATCGCGTCGCTCCCTGTTGAGCAAAGATTGGCGCTTACATACGCTGATGAACTGTCGCCGGAGTTTGGCGGCGTCGACGATCGAACCTTTCGCGAAGTGCGCGGGTATTACAACGACTCACAGATCGTCGAACTCACTTTGTCCGTATGCTTTTTCAACTACTTCACTCGTCTTGCGGAAGGGCTGAATCTTCCTGTGGAAGAATGGGTTCTTCAAACACCGGCACATCCTGATGTTCCTGTATTTCATCCCTACGCAGGCCGAGTTCCGTTCCTCACGGATGCTCATCTGGCTCTTTTGAATTGGGACCAGGATCCTCCCATGAAGGAGATGGCGGAGCGGACCAAGGCTGGGATGGACATGTATCTTCCCAACTCTGAGAGGACCATGTTGTGGTCCCCCAATCTCCCCGAAGCATGGTGGGCCTTCAACAGCATTGCGTCAAAGACACCCTCTCCATTGCCGCGAACCATTCGAGGTTACGTGACTTTCGCGGTCGCCACGTCGAATGGATGCCGGTACTGCACCCTTCACACGCTGTTGGGTCTCCGCCATGCTGGGGTCGACCCCGCGAAGTTGCTGGCCATGAAAAAGGACGACTCGCAGCTCAGTCTGGAAGAGCTAACTGCCGTTCAGTTTGCCAGGAAAATCACGCGACGTCCAGGAACGACTACCGATGCGGACTGGTCAAAGCTGGTCATGGCGTTCGGAGAGCGAGAAGCAGAAGACATCCTTCTTGGTGCGTGCGGCATGAACTATCTCAACCGATTCAACGACGCCATGCACTCCCCGTCTGAAGATAACGCGATCCAAACTTATCGCGAGGTTTATGGTGGCGATTGGACACCGACCCCGGTCTCAGCCCTTGCCAAGTGATTACGCAGCGGCGAACATCTCGGCAATTTGCTCGGCGCATGCGAACTTCGCTATGGATCGGAATCCGAATGAAACTTAGCTGCCTTCTCGCCCCTGCGCTTCTCTTAGCGGCAGGACCATGCCATACACGTGCGCTGAGTCCCTCAGTCGATAAGGCGGCGATGAACTCGGCTTCGTCCGTTCGTCCCGTACCTCTAGCCGTTCTCGAGGAGGAAGCACGCAAGAGTTTAGCCGCGCGGGCGAGGGTGAGTCTTGAGAGTGACAGCGTCGGGCTCATTGCGCCTAGTGACGATCTGGAACCGACCGGCGGCGGCCGCGTCCCGAATTATGTGAAAGCCTTTTCCGACCGACCCGGAGTGCCGGCGGCAGTTTCAACAGCGAACGGTTGCCGTTACTGCACACTTCACGTGCTCCTGGGCTTGAAGCGTGCAGGTGTAGATCCGTCGAAGCTCTTTGCGATGAAGACAGACGATGCCGTGTTGAGTTCCGATGAGCGTGCGGTGGTCGAATTTGCGCGAAAGTTGACGCGCAATCCAGGGTCGATTAGCGATCAAGACTACGGTGAGATTACAGGGGCATTTGGAGAAAAGGGAGCTGCCGACATCGTTCTGCAGACCGCCTACTTCGCCTTCATGAATCGATTCAATGATGCCATGAAGACGCCCTCCGAGGACCTCGCAATTCAGAACTATCGAGAAATCTATGGCTCTGATTGGCAGCCCTAAGCGCCAATCGCTGGATCATCGACGCCATAGCGTCCATTCCCGGTGTCGAAGCAGTGGGCTCGACAGCATGCGCATCGAAAAACCATGACCGATCTGGGCGACCTGTAATACGTCGCGCGCGGTCACCTTGCGCCACACACGGCCCGTCGAGCCTGCCTTGACGACTTCGTATGGGTGCACCTGCATGACGAGACCTACGGGCACGATTCCGAACAGCAATCCGCCAAGGAGAGCGAGCGCCAGCGCCATTACATAGATACGGATATCCATCGTGACCGGGATATGAATGGCGCGCCCGCAAATGGATGCCACGTGCTCAGCCTATGCAAGAGCCGCATGCCACTGAATACGCCAAACGCGCCGCCGTCGACGGCTAACAGCATGGCTCCTGTCATGAGCTGGCGCAGAATACGGCGCCGCGGCGTGCCACTTCCCCAGACTACAATTTTGTTTTGATTAGAAGCTTTTGCCTCGGCAACTTTGCGCATCAGCGCCGGGAGCACATGCGAATTCGCAAGATCGTAATTATCTTCGGACCCATAGAGATGAGTGGGCATGGCCGCCAGGTATCGCGTTCCATATCTATACCTACTATCTCGGTGATAGCTGGAACACGCCATCGTCCTTGAGAAACGGCTTCCAGTTGATCCATCAGACCTGTGTCGGAAGCAAGGGAGCAGGATTATTAGATCTCCGCAGAGAGCGACGGACTGACCCGCACCAATTCCCGTTAAATTGCCATTTAGCCTTCCCTCCTCTGATTGTCTGTGCGCCAAGGTGGGCCACGGAGTCCTCGTGGAATCGTGCTCCAGTATGTTAACTAAAATGAAAGGCGAAAAACGGCAGCTCTCGTTAAATAAAAGTAATGAATTGTGGGAGAATTTTGGAGGCGCGGGCCGGGATCGAACCGGCGCATAAAGGTTTTGCAGACCTTTGCCATAATCCTTAAACCCCAGTATTCATGCGGGTTCCGCGCCATAGTCCTTCAATTTGGTCCGACTTTGGTCCGACCCCCTAAAAAGCTAAGAGAATCTTGCGATACCCAATTGGTTGCCATCCGCGCCAGTTTCATACTCCCGTGCTACGGCCGATGGCCGCCCTCGACGAGGACAACTCCCGCGCATAGAGTTCCACCGCGTACATACCTCCGGTGTCCCACGGATAACACAACTCTCTACGAACCAGGTCCGTTACCGCCTCGAAGCCCGTTGTCCGTGTAGCCAGAATCTGGCTGTGATCTATTTTGCTCCGGCGCGTACATGGGTTAACCTGGGGTGAGCCGGCAGGCTAAGTGGTTGCGGGGGCTGGATTCGAACCAGCGACCTGTGGGTCATGATTATTAAATGCAGTTATTTCATAGAGTTAGCGGGCATGGTTGGTTACCATAAGCAATCTTGAGAAAGATACAGGAATTTCAAAGAGTTTCGTAGATGGTTGAAGTTGGGTTGGCTTGAGCGGCCGTAGCTTTCGTCAACTAGCTGCAGCATTCCTGACTCCGAGTCCCTCACGCCCTCTTCAAACATCGCTGCGGTGCTCAGCACCGCAACGGCATAAAAGGTGAACGATGAACCCCAACGAATATCTGCTGAAGTTCTTCGCGGAACTGGAGCGCCTGGTGGACGGCCATGGCACCCGGCACGCGATCTCGACGACCCGCACGGGACAACTCGAGGTACGTCTTGGCTCAGGCGACTGGTATTGGGCGACACAGGTCGCGCTTGATGACGATCCGGTCAGGGCGGCACAAGAGGTCGCTAACGCAGAAAGACACTTCCCCAAAAGCATCTGATCGAGTCACAACGGTCAAACCGGAGAAATGAGGAGAGTGGAAGGTGAACGAAAGATTCAACGTGTGCCTCGGCAACCCAATGGTGATGATCTTCTGGAGCTTCGCGATGCTTCTCGTCTGAATCTCTATTGTCACTACAGCGCTCGGATCGGAATCTGAAGCACGGGCTGTAGTGGTTGCAGGATGGTGCGATAACGTTGAGTAACCTTGTTATAAATATCCTTCGTGTGCTTGGCGTGGATGGTCAGAACCAGCGCGTATGGAATTGATTCTGCGCGCAGATCGTTAGCGCCCGCCTTGCGCGCGTTGTAATGAATGTCAAAGGCAGGGTCATTGAGACTTGTGCTTCGAAATGTTTTGGTTGCTTTGAGACAAGGTTCCCACTTGTGGGCATCCCGGCGGAGTTCGTCTTCAGTTTCATAGCCGCCTACCGAGAAGAATGGTTTGCTGGCCGGCTGTTGTGACACTTGGTTGTCTTTCTTCGTGAACTTGGTTCTATCTGGGCGAAATGTGATTTCCAGGCCCGCGCGGGTGTAGTTTATCGGGTCTTGGGGATCAGTTTCCGTGGCATAGCAAAAGGTCGCTCGTAGTCTGATGTCTCCGCTTACGCCGGTTGCGGGCAAGGGAACACGGGCCCGCAAGTACTTTCCTGGTTCCAAAGTCCCTTGATATAGAACATGCACAGTTCCATCTGGGCAAGTAATCATCTGCTCGAAGTCGGTCGGAACCCGTCCCCAGCCTACTTCCCGTTGCTCAAAAGCGAGAGGCTCGCTGTGATGGATCAGCAGCGCCTTCAAAGCCAAAGGCTTGACTACCGGACCAAGGTGGGTTCTGATTGCGATCGCGGCACGTAAAGCAAGAGGTGCGGCGAAGCTTGTCCCTTGTATCGGGAGTGTCTTTCCTTGCTGCGTGCTGTCGGGAATCCAGAACGGATGTTTTTTGGAGCCTCCAAAAGCCAACACATCAGGTTTTACCAGTCCTGGACTCCGACCTGGGCCGATTGAGCTATATGTGGCGCGGCTCCATTTCTCATCCTCGCAATCAGCAGCGCCAACCGACAACACATTCACTCCATCTGCAGGAGCCTGAATGCGAGCATTGCCAGCATCCCAATCATTCTCGCCAGTATTACCAGCCGCGACGGTAACGAGAGTGCGCCCATCGGAGAACTGTTCATCAAGACTGGCCGTCCACACATGGACCTCATCATCTTCGATGGGAAGATCAGGACCAAGGCTTAGGTTAACGAATTGATAGTCGTCCTGCCGTAGAACGTTCATGATGCGATTGAGCACATCGAAGTAGTGTCCCTGGGAATCGTTGGAGGTGTCGGCGTCGATCACTCGATAGTGATCCACAGCGGCAAACGGCTGACGCAACGATTGCCCATGTGCCAGGGAACCATATAGAACAGCTGAGGTCACACCCACGCCATGCGCCTGGCATTCTGGCACGGCAGGGCCAATTAACCCGGGAGCCTTCTTCCTTCGCACAAGGCGCTGAGGCATGCAATCCTTTGGAACTCCTCCATCAAACACCGCAACCCTTAGTTCCGGGTTCAGCGGCGCAACGTCCTCCATGCTTACACCGAATGGTGCAGCAGACCGTAGTGCGCCGGACCAGGCTACAGGTCGCAGTTGCCGCAGCTCTGGCATTTCTCTCGCGACTCTGAGAAATGAAAATCGAGCCATCGCTTCATGTTGTTCCACAGGTACTCGCACTGGTAGGAAGCACAGATCACGTACTGTAATTCTCTGATCAAGATCGAGATTTACTCCAAGATCATGTAAGTATCCACGAAATCCCTCAAGCACATAATCATCGCTCCGATGCAGAACAATCTCCAGTAAGGGATTATCGCTTCGTGTGCGCATCGGTTTGACGCGCTCTGCAGGCTCAATAAAGTGAACGTCTTCAACCCGAACAAGCTCGCCCATCCCTTCATAGCCTTCTGACCATCCTGCTACATCCCGTGCCCAACGTTGGAAATTCTGACGACGACCCATGACAAAGATTTCAGCTGTAGGCGATGGAACCGGGCTCTGTTGCTTCGATGCGCTCTTTGCGCCCTTCTCAGGGACAATCTGTCGTGGACGGCTTCCCACTGCTTTGACGCCAATGGTGTCGAATAAACCTCTTGGGAAGTAGCTTTTGGCTAAGTAAGAAGGATGGATTGTGATAGCCGCAATCGATTCATCATGCGGGCAAGCGGCCGTGGGTAACTCCATGATCTCCGTGGCCACTTCCCGAATTCGCGGAGCAAGCCTGGCCTTAGACTCTGCAAACGTGTACGTGTCCGCCTTTTCGGGGCGGCGCCGTGGAGGATCAATTGCCGCGGTAAGACGCTCGCCATATCCCAACAGATAGTTCTTGGGGTCTGCCATGTTCTAGCTCGCCTTTCCTTCTTCTCGAACTGCCTTGCGAATCGTGTCCCTACTAACGCCTGTCCATTCGTGTGTTTCTCGTTGCGACAATCCTGCTTCCAACAGGTTCAAGGCAAATGCAGTGCGCCCTTGACGGTCCAGATGGCGGATCTTTTCAAGCACCATTCTGCGTATAGGTACGGACGCTGGCTGACGCTGAAGCACAGCCTGTCTTCTGACCTGCATCAATTCTCGCTCTACTTCGGCATACGACAGTCCATAAAGCGCTCGGGAGAGCACATCTGACCAATGCATCGCATCGGGATCATTTTTCAGATGCAGTTCGATCGTTTGCTTTACTTCATCGAGAGTCGGCATCGGAAAGTCAATAATCATCTCAAATCGCCGCCAGACTGCTGGGTCCAAGAGCTCTTTGTGATTGGTGGCAGCAATAAGCAGGCCTGAACTCGGCCAGTCATCAATTTCTTGAAGCAGTACTGTGACCAATCGTTTCAATTCGCCTATCTCGATCGCGTCATCCCGCCGCTTGGCAATAGCATCGAATTCGTCCAAAAGGAAAACGCAATGAACCCCTTTTGCGTAGTCGATGACATTGCGCACATTGTTGCCCGTTCTTCCCAGGAAGCTGCTCATAACAGCAGCAAGATCTAATACGATGAGTGGCCGATCCAGCTTCGAAGCAAGCCAACGAGCGGCCAAGGTCTTTCCTACTCCCGGTGGTCCTGTAAAGAGCGCTGACTTTGTAGGCCGAAGATCAGCTTTTTGAAGCGCCGCTTCCTCCACCTGCTCCAGCACAATCTGTTCCACCTGCTCTTTCACGTGGCTAGCCCAGATCGGCTCAACATCCAAGACCACTGGATACTCCGTTCGTGCCAGCTGAAGTCTGGAGTCCAGATCCACGGGAATGTCTTCAACCAGAACCCCACGAAGTACAGACTTCGACCCCGGGGCCTCCCGCACCAGGTTGGTTAACTGTTTTGCAAGCTCCGGCATTTTCCCTTGGTACCGATTTGCCAGCCGGCGCAGGAGCAATTGAACATCCTGAGTTTTTCCCGCTGCTGCAAGTCGCGCCAATTGGAAGAAATCCTTCTCGACTTGTTCATAATCTTCCATGTTGTCGAATATATACTGATTTTTATGGGCTTGCAAGTGGACTAAAAATATCAACATGAAGTATCATTAGTCCATCCGGACCTGAAGCCCGGCGCCGAAGAAAGGGGAACAGTGATGCCAGATAAAGATAAAGAGAAAGAGTGCCGTGACGGATTGGACGATCGCTGCCAAGACCAAGATGGCGAGATCCGTCGTAAGCGTAGTGACACGCTCGTCAGGACGTTGCGGGAAATGTATGGTCCTGATTTCGCTCCGGGGATACGTTCTGATGCGAAGTTGGGAACACTGCTGGAACGGTCTGGCGCTTCCTCTCTGTCGGAATACCTCAAAAAGCCCAGAAAGTAAGGGCGCTGACGAGGAGAGCCTAAAGCGATTTGCGGACACTCATGGGCGTCTTCAAGCGCTTTTCGCAAGGTCCACAGCTGCCCGTACCCCGCTCCCACTCGGGCGAAAATGTTTGGAGGCGAATTGGAGGGGACGGAAACGCGAAGCTGCCAGAGTATGCGCGTCAGGTTCTGCAGGGCAAAGCTGTCTTAGCGGCCGAGAACGTCGAGAAGTGGTTCGTCACCTTGCGGCAGGTCGCGGAAAGCAGCTTGAACAGCCCGGTCATCCGTGTATCCACACCGCCGTCTTTGCGGTCGGTACGAAGGTTGGTGCGAACGGCGCTCTGTTGGTGCGAACGGCGCTCTCAGGAACGCCAACTTGCCAGCAGGCCGCCCAGAGCAGATTGTCCATGAACGCTACCCAGTCCGTGCCGCCAGGACGCTGGAGCCGGTTTGCCAACTCAATCGGGTCGATCTGCAACATTTGAACTGATCCTTTGTCTCCATTGTAGGTAACATGGCTCGCTCGTGCTCATCATCCCTCGTCCCTTTCCGCTGACGCTGAATCTGGGACGCGAGAAGATGACGAAGTATCGAGCAGCACTCGGTATGGAAGGCGGGCGAACAAGCAGCGGATGGCGGAGTGGTTCCGCACGCACAACAGGAACGTCTTCAACGACTCTGAGCTTGCTCCGACCTACAATGCCGCGCCGCAGACCTTCCAGCCCGTCATCCGGCTGAACGCTGAAACCGGCGAGCGCGAGATCGCCATGATGAAGTGGGGCCTAGTGCCTTACTGGTCGAAAACGATCAAGCTCAAGAACATTGGTAAGAATGAGAGCGTTTGGTATTGGAGCGTGGTCGGATTAAATTCGGCTCTGGACTTGCCTGTCAAAGCGTTCCAACGACCAAATCGTTACGAGGTGCCATATGCATGCGCCGCCAGGATCTTCAACTCGATCTTGGTGCCCACGGTCACTTCGCTTGAAGCTGTTAATTCGCCGTTGACAATTGTCGAGCGTTCCCGCATCACAGCTAACCCGAAATGCCCGTCTCCACGACCGTTGGTAAGAACGCTCGGCTCGATGCCCGTGCCATCGTCGATTACGGCTAGAGAGAAATCGGCCGCGCTGTACTGGAAATGAACATGGATATGACTCGCGTGAGCGTGTCGAAAGGCGTTGCGAATTGCCTCGCTTCCGATTCTGAAGACTTCGTGACTAACAGTCGGGCATAGGAAGATGGGGAGCCCTGAAACCTCCACATGAAAAGCTGGAGACTCGTCGTGCCCCTGAGCTGCAACGAGGCCTTCACCCAAAGCGTGCAGAGACCTAATGAGGTCATCCGGTCTCTCCGCGCTCAATCGAAGACCTTGAATTGCATCTCTCCCCTCAGAGATCGCACGATCGGCCTTTTCTAGTGCCAGTTCCACCCTCTCTTTGATGGGACCCGCATCGAGAAGATTCGTTGCAGAACCCATCATCAGCCAGCAGTTCTAACTGTAGGAATCAGCCAGGTTACTCCGTCTTGGCGCGGGGAGTGATGAAGTTGCAGTATGCGAGTACTGGAAGAATTGTTGTTCGGATTGCGGCGGGTGTTGGCACTTTTTCCTGATGGGCGGCAGTGGCGGCCGGGCAACATTGAGATGGCGGACGCGGGTCTGGCGGCGTTTTCGCTGTTTTTCATGCAGAGCGAGTCGTTTTTGTCGCATCAGCGGCGCATGGAGCATGGGCGCAACGGCTCCAACTGCAAAACGCTGTTCGGCATCGAGAAGATTCCCAGCGACAATCACATTCGCGATCTGCTCGATCCCGCGCCCCCTGAATTGCTCGAGGTGTGCTTCGAGGACGCCTGGCAGCAGATGCGGCGCCACGGCGGCATGAAAGACTTTGAGCGGCTCGGCGGTCGGGTTCTGATCGCTCTCGATGGCAGCGAACACTTCACGAGCGAGAAGCGCGGTTGCCCCCGCTGCCTGACCCGCAAGCGTTCCAACGGCAAAACCGAGAACTATCACACGCTGCTGGCGGCGACTCTGGTGGCTCCCGGACACAATCGCGTGTTGCCGCTGATGCCGGAGTTCATCACGCCGCAGGACGGCGCCGAAAAGCAAGACTGCGAACGCAACGCAGCCAAACGCTGGTTCAAACGGCACGGCGAAGCCATGCGGGAACTGCGGCCCATCTATCTGGGCGATGCGCTGTTCAGTTCGCAGCCCATGTGCGCGGCGGTTCTGGCTCAAGGCGGAGACTTCCTGTTTGTATGCAAGGAAGATAGTCACAAGACGCTCTACGAGTTTCTGCGCGGCGTTGAGCCAGAGCTGCATACGGTGAGCGAACGCCGTATGGGCGGCCGTACGCGGACCTACCGCTACCGTTGGGTCGAGAACGTGCCGCTACGCGATGGCAAAGACGCGCTCAACGCGCACTGGCTCAGTGTCGAAGTGGTGGATCTAGCTGGCAAGGTGACCTACCGCGGGGCCTACGTGACCAGCCTGGCGATCAACCCGGAGAATGTGGCCGAGATGGTGGCCTGCGCCCGCGCCCGTTGGAAAATCGAAAACGAGAGCTTCAACGTGCTGAAGAACCATGGCTATCATCTGGAGCACAACTTCGGGCATGGCAAACAGCATCTGGCGCAGCAGTTTGTGCTGCTGAATCTGCTGGCGTTTGCCTTTCATACGGTTTGCGATAGCGTGGAAATGCTGTGGCAAGAGGCTCGTGCCGTCCTGGGAACCCGCAAAGACTTTTTACCGACATGCACACCATCACCGCCTATTTGCTCTTCCCTGACTGGCATGCCTTGTGTTCGGCGATGGTCCACGGAAATGCCCCCTCACCCTAAGCAACTCAGTCGTTACTGATCCGGTTCCGACAGTTAGAACTGCTGATCATCAGCAGGGTTGCTTGAAAATTCTGCAATAAGGTGTCATGGAGCTCTCTGGCTATCCGAGTCCGCTCCAATACGCGTTGCTCCAGCAATGCCTCCTCAGCACGCTTACGATCTTCGATATCAAAGGAGATACCATACCATTTGACGATCTTTCCATGCTCGTCATACCTGGGAACTATGCGATGGAGCAACCAACGATATTCTCCATCGGCCCGTCTGCATCGCGTCTCGCTATCAAACGCTCGTCCCGCTGGGAAGAATTCAAGGTGGGCAACCATGAGACTGGGCAGGTCGTCGGGATGGACTACATTCTGCCAGTTGAACCCAACCATTTGCTCGGCGGTCAGGCCATAATATTCAAGCGTGGGACGATTGAAAAAGTCGACGTTTCCGTCGGATGACATGGTTCCGCAAAGTACCGGAATTGCATCGATCGTTTCGCGAAGTTCTTTCTCAATCCGTTCTCGAAGGATCTCATCTCGACGTCGCAATTCTTCCTGCGCCCGTTTGCTGTCATCGACATCGAATCCCGCGCCGTACCACTTAACAACTTCCGCGAGACTGTTGAACGCGGGAGTGCATCGAATCATCCACCAGCGATATATTCCGTCGGGCCGGCGTACGCGGATCTCATGCTCCAGCAACTTTTGACTCTGAAGTGACGACCGCCAGGCCGACGTGTACGCTCCCACATCTTCTGGATGGATCACCGATTGCCACTTCCAGCCAAACGCGGCCGTTGCAGGAAGGCCCGTGTACTCTTCCCACTGAGGGTTGACATAATCTACCGTGCCGTCCGGAAGAGCCGACCACACATAAACGGGAACTGCGCTCATCACATCGCGGCATCCGTCGTCTGTCCGTGTTTCCCGCGCGGTCATAGAAATATCGTAAACGCCATCGATGAGGGCGAAACACTGCATATTCAGTTCGGATGGATATGGAAGGAAAAGGGCGCCTAGCCCAGGTCTAGCCCGATAATCCCTAAACGACCGAATTTGATCAGCACGGAGAAGACAAGCGCGCTCTCCCTAATATTCATCCCCGGCGTCGCGCCGTTTTCGTCCGGGACAGAAGCTTCCGCAATGGTTTGGTGTGCGCGTCCTTGGCCGGTCTTGCCGCCACCATCGATCCCCTGCTTTTGCGCGCTTTGATCGACCGAGCGCTGCCTCAACGCAATCTGCGATGGGCGTTGGAGTTGGCTGGGGCGATCGGGTTTTGCTATGTCGGCCGGTCCGCTCTCAGCGCGGCGGGATCAATGGTCAATTTCTCGATCGCACAGCAATGCGTGCGCGATCTGCGCGTTGCACTCCTCGATCGGATGAACCGGCTTTCTCCCGACTATCACGAGAAGACGCCGACTGGCGAAAAGCTGACCCGCATCGAGCACGATGTCGATGAGATTGCCAATTTGGGCGCGGACACGGCCAATCAGAGCATTAGGGCCATTCTGTTCTTTGCGCTGAACCTGGCAATGATGGCCAGATTGAATTTGTTTATGACGCTGACCGTTTTGCCTCTCATGCCGCTCTTCGCGATTGTCCAGAGGCGCTTCAGCGTCCGATTGAAGACCAGGGCCGACGAAGCGCGTAGCGAGGTGGGTGCGGCCACCAGCATATTGACTGAGCACCTTGCTGCTGTCCCGCAGATTCAGTTTCTTGGCGCCGAAGAGGCCAGCGCGCAACGTGCTCTCTCCGCATGGAACGGGATGTTGCGGACCCAGCGGATTCAACGGCAAACCCAAATCGGATTCAGCCTTTCAATCGGCGCTGTCCTGGCCGCCTCGATCCTTGTTGTTCTCGCCTCCGGCAGCGTGAAAGTGCTCGCCGGCGCACTCACCTTCGGCGGCTTGGTAGCGTTCTATACCTATGGGACCCGCGTGTTCGAACCAATCAGCTCGGCGATGGAGCTGTATTCGCGCCTGCAATCCGTCGGAGCAAGCATTCGAAGGGTGCGCGAACTTCTTGATCTTGAATCCACTGTGAGGGATTCGGGAACGGAGCGTTTGGAGGGTGCCAGCCTGAACCAAGGTTTCAATTTCCAGGATGTATCTTTTTCCTACGGCGGCAAGGCCGCATTGAGCAACGTCACCTTGCAGATTGGCGCCGGGGAGCATGTGGCGATCGTCGGCGCGAGCGGGTCCGGCAAGAGTACTCTGGCTCGGCTTCTTGTACGCGCTGCGGATCCGGACTGCGGACGTGCCTTGCTTGAAGGGCTTCCCCTCGCCGACTACACGCTGGCGTCTCTTCGCAGCGCGGTGTGCTATGTTCCTCAGCATCCCGTGCTGTTTCAGGGAACTCTTCGAGAAAACTTGTTGTATGCAAATTCTCGGGCGAGTGACGAAGAGATGATTCGAGCGATGCATGCAGCCCAATTTGCTTCCGTTCTCAGCCGGTTCCCGCAGGGGCTCAATGATTCGCTCGGCCCTGGAGCGGTCAATCTATCGGGAGGGGAACGCCAAAGGCTGGCCGTAGCCCGGTCTCTCTTGAGAGAATCCGCAGCGCTTGTTTTGGACGAAGCGACCTCAGCTCTCGATGTTCCGACCGAGCGTGCAGTGCTTGCATCCGTCGCGAAGTTCCGGACACATCAAACGGTCATCGTCATTTCGCATCGCCTCAGATCACTCGCGTGGATGGACCGCTTTGTCCTTCTCGATCAGGGCCGAATTGTCGCGACAGGCACCCATTCAGCACTGTATCCTCGGTCAGCCCTCTACCGCTCCCTGTATGATGCTTCGGCTCAGGACCTGAACGCGCCCTGAAAGAAGGAGTCTTTTATAAGCCCTGGTCCTATCGATACTCGTGCTGGCAGGTTGGATGGCCGAACAGTGGATTGAGAATCAAGGGCATCGAATCCTAGTAGATTGATTCCTAAATAATATTGCAATGCGATTGATTCCGGTCTAGCCTTCTTGCATATCGTAGCGAGGAGGCTTGCCGCGTGTCTTTCATTAGCCGCCACCATCAGAACTCCATATCTGAGTGAATGAGGCCGCCCTTCATAAGAGCGAGCCTGCGCGCTTCGTAGCGTACCTCACCATCAATCAGTAAACGCCATGTTTCCGTTTCAAGTTCGTTGAACTCAAATTCCCGGTCGGATTCGCTCCAGAAGATACGTGCCTGTTGGACGACAAAACACCGTTTCCAACTCTCGGTCCAGTCTAAAATTTCCAATACCCAGTATTCCTGTTCACTCGCCGGTTTGTCCGATTCGCCCGGTCTGGAAAATACTTCCTCTACGACAAAAACTGATCTCCCTTCGCAACAACTTTTGTTGCGGGGCTGTTCGCATGCTCGTGCAAGTACTTGCTTGGGATATGTGGGCATCACGAGCCAAGGACCACTACACTCAAGTAGATTAGGACGGCTAGGAGTGGAAGTGAGCCGAACCATATGAGCCACAGGTGCGACAAAGGGACAAACTGAGGACTTTGATTCTTGTCGTCCCTGTGCGGATTGTCACCCTGAATGACATAGCATTCCGTTGTCACGCCGGAGGGGTTGGGACAGCGAACTATCATTCCATTACTGACCAGTTCGACTGTCAGGTCTTTTATGCTTTTCATAGGAGATGAACCCTACTGACACTTTCATTATGGCTACCACTCTTGTACACATCGGTGACCGGACTCACTCTTCTCGCAGACAACAGATCGATGATGGCGTAATCGCCGCCATGACAAAGAAATCGGCTGTTATTCTTGGTTGTTGGATCGGACGATCCTGCTCCATTTGCCTACCAAGACCCGAAGCTTACCGCTCTCCTCCGATTCCTTCGCCTTCTTTTTTATGGATGCAATCGCGTTGTCTTTCCACGTGGCCAGTCTTCATAGTTGACTATGGTGGTCGACGTGCCGAATTATACTATTCGTGATTTGCCCCGTCGTGAGGACAAGATGATTGGAGAATTGGAGAGTCTGCATCCAGTAGGCGTTGTTGCACGGATAGGATTGACTATGGACAACGAGCTCTCGTTGAAATCGCGATGGGCCGATACAAGACCATCATCTGTCCTTGTCTGCGAGCACGAAGCTTCTGCGGCCAAAAGGCCGAAGCGGCTATCGGGGTAGCGGTCCTCAATCGAATGCTCCATGCAGGCCGCCCCGAATCCGTCCGCCGCTTGAGAATCGCTGCGTGAAACAGGTCGGGAAAGGGAAAGCTCGGCCCTCGTTCGATCCATGCAAAAACGCCCTATTTCTGGCAGTGATCGTTGTAACATTTGGTTTCTCCAGTTGACTTCGCCTTGGCGTACCTAGAATTCCCTTTCTTGAAGTGCCCCATACCGACCCAGACCCAACATTGATGCTGCGGAGAATTCGAAATGCTAGTACAAACGAGCTCGGAAAAGTCAGTTGACCTGCATTCCGCGCAGCTTGACGAATTCGCCTGCTGAGACAGGCCTGCTAAAGAAGAACCCTTGCGCCTCATCGCAGCCAGAGCTCGTCAAGAGTGCCAGATCTTCCACGGTTTCGATGCCTTCGGCAACTACGCGCAGATTCAGACTTTGGCACATGGCGACAATGGCGGTTACTATGGCTGCTCCGCCAGGATTAGTGGCAGTTTGAGTCACAAACGATCGGTCGATCTTGATCACATCGAGGGGAAGAACCTGGAGATAGCTCAGGCTGGAATAGCCAATGCCGAAATCGTCCACCGCGATCTGCATTCCTCTTTCGCGAAGACTTTTGAGTGCGGGGGTTCCGAAGTAAGCCCGTTCCATAAGTGCGGTTTCGGTCATTTCAATATCCAGATATTCAGGGCTCAGACCGGTTTCATCGAGGATTGCGGACAGATTCTCCGAAAATCTCTCGCTGCGAAACTGGCGCGCGGAGACATTCACGGACATGGTTATGGGCGGCAGAGACATATCAGTCCAGGCCTTGGCTTGTGTGCAGGCTTCGCGCATAACCCACGCCCCAATGGGAAGAATCAAGCCAGAGTCTTCGGCCACAGGAATGAATACCTCAGGCGACACCGAACCCCGCGTTGGATGAGTCCATCGCAGAAGTGCCTCGGCCCCGGTAATGGCTCCCGTCTTGACATTGATGATGGGCTGATAGACAAGGGTGAGCTCGTTACGGTCCAGGGCGTGGCGCAGATCCTCGGTGAGGGACTGCGTCGCCACCGCCTTGACGTTCATATCTGCTTTGAAAAACCTGAAGCCCTGACCTCCGTGTTCCTTGGCTTGGTACATGGCGGTGTCGGCATTCTTGATGAGAGTCTCGGCATCCAAGCCATCATCGGGATAAACACTGATGCCGATGCTTGCCGTGACATGGATCTCCTGGGTCCCCATGTCATGCGGTTCCGCGACCGCTTTCAGTATTCTTTCGGCTGTAATCGCGGCGTCGGCGGGACGCTGTAAATCCTGGAGCAGCATTACGAATTCGTCGCCCCCCTGGCGGCTGACGGTATCAGGGACACGGACACGGCGCTGCAGTCGCCTGGTTACTGATTGAAGCAGTTTGTCTCCGATCGGACGGCCGAGGGAGTCATTGATTTGCTTGAAGTTATCGAGATCTAGAAACAACACAGCGACGATGCTTTTGCGGCGAGCAGCCTGTGCGATTGTCTGGCCAAGCCGGTCACTGAGCAACAATCGATTTGGCAAGCCGGTAAGTGCGTCGTGTTCGGCAAGATGGATAAGCTTCTGGGCAAGCGTCACGGCCACGGTCACGTCACGAAACACGAGGACCGATCCAGCGGGATTTCCTGCCCGATCGAGAATGGGCGCAACGGAGTCCTCGATAAAAACTTGATGCCCGTCGCGACGGGTAAGGATGCAATTTGCCGGAAGGTGTGCAAGCCGGCCGCGACCAATTGCAGTCTGTGTAGGATCGGCGGCGACATCGCCAGTGACAGCGTCTATGATCCGAAAGGACTCGGCCAACGGGCTGCCTGAGGCTTCCCTCAGAGACCAGCCGGTCATCCTCTCCGCAACAGGATTGAGGAATGTGATGTCGCCGGCGAGGTCAGTGCAAATCACGGCGTCACCTATGCATTCGAGCGTGATCTGGGCGCGATTCGTCTCGTGAAACAATTTCTCTTCAAGGATTTTGCGGGCAACTGAGCTAAGCATGGTACGCAGCAATTCGTGCGATTCAATCTGGCCTTTGATCAGGTAGTCCTGCGCACCCTCCTCGATGGCTCGCATCGCGGTCGACTCGCCTGCAATATCTGTCAACAGCACGATCGATGCTTTCGGTGCGGCTGCCTGTATCCGCCTCGTGGCCTGGAGAACTGAATCTCTCGGAAAACCATCCATATCCAGCAAGACCACGCTGACCGATTGCAGGCCGAGGTATACCTCCGCCTGTTCCAGACTCTCGGCGTGGGCCAACTCGAAGGAGTACTGACCTTGGTTGTTGAACATCGCACCGATCGTATTCGTTTCAGCGGGGTCGGTCACAATCAACAGAACGTGCTTAGTATGGCTTTGGCCCATCTCTATAACCTTCGCCGTGCTTTCAATTTGGCACCGTCCGGCGGACGCGCACTTCTTTCGCGCAATCCATTAGCCTGGACGCTAAACCAGAGATGGGGATTAAACGTGTGCACGTGCAACAGAAGAGCATTGGAGCTCGGCTTCCTGCAACCAATTCAGGAGACCTTCGCAATAGGAACGCAAGCGTTGATCATTTTGCGAGCTGTACGGACCAAGGAGATAAATAAAAGCGGGAAAGTCCGGACGCTCCCAGTTAATCAAAGATACACATGGCCGGACAACGCTGTCTGATCTCTTTTATACACTTTTGTCTGTTTGCGGACATAGAGCATTGGTAACCGGGCCGGCAGGGGCTCTTCAATTGCCGAACAGTACTATGGGAAACAGGCTCGGCAAATCGTCGACCAGGCACGTAGCGGGGCGGAAAAACAACGTTGTATGGATCGACGACCGCATAGAGAATCAGGCAATCGCAGAACTTG
>Ga0302140_10000071_pt1 | contig 99480 bp, 77 predicted proteins | sample I_Bog_E1_1_FD_202095 | JGI IMG/M metagenome (GOLD analysis project Ga0302140, IMG submission 202095) | Peat permafrost microbial communities from Stordalen Mire near Abisko, Sweden - I_Bog_E1_1 | ecosystem: Environmental > Terrestrial > Soil > Wetlands > Peat | place: Sweden: Abisko, Stordalen... | reverse complement strand
GCATACAGATAGCGCCGCAGCATGTTTTCTGTGTGCTTCCTGTAGAAAGCAAGGCTGACGATTGGCTCGGCCGCAGGCGCTTTAGCCTCCGGCTTTGCTTCAGTTCGCGCCGCCGTTTCTGGTTCCCGTCTCCTCCGGTTGTCCAGCCCTGCTACCGGTGAACTGCTTGTTCCCCACAACATGGGCAATTGGAGTGCTGCGCTCATTGCGCACCTCCTGCTGCTTCAGCCACCGCCCAAACTTTGGCAAGCGGCTTGCTGCTTGGGCGTCCACGCCGTTTCCGGCTCTCCGGCGATGGAAAGTCCTTCAGTTTGGCCTCACACCCCTGGCAATAGACACCCCCTAGGGTCTGGGCACGGTACCAAAGACAGCCGCACCCCTCGCAAATCTTCAATTGCACGCGCAAATCCATGACGGTTTCTCCGTATTAGCGTCTTCGCCCGACGGTCTATCCTGTTCACTGCTGTTCCGCGGGGTGAAGAGAACAGGGCGCGGCAACTCAGGTCTCTCTTGCCTTTATGGGGGAGTGCCACCCATGTTCTCTCGTTTTTTGTCATGCTCATAGCGCGCAGATCCTGGAATTTTCTCGACTGGCCTGCCCTAGACGCCTCTGCTGAGCGCCCTGGGTGGAGATGGGAAGACCGGATTGGACCAGAACTGGGCCAAAATGGTCTGGCAACTTGTTCATTGGCCGCTGAAAAGGGCAGAACTGCGCCCTGCTCAGCCTTGCGGCAATGAAGCATTTCCTGAAAGATTCCCACAAGCCAGTGCAAGATTAAGTAAAGCCAATGTAGAAATATGATTCTCTTGGGTCAACATCCCCCCAGTGCTTTTATCGCCAAACGCCTTCCAATCCGCCGGCAAGCGCGGAAAATGAAGGGCAATCAGCCCTGATAGCTTTTCCTGAGGCAATGGAAGTCCCTACTTCCCGATTGCCTGTGGCGGATTTTCCACACATGAATTTTACCCAAATGCACGAGCGTCTCCGCCTGGAACTGCTCCGCAGGATACAGCGGGGTACGGTCAGCGTCTCCCTATTGGCGCGGCAGACTGGTTTGGGACAATCCCACCTCTCCAATTTTCTTCACAGCCGGCGTCAGCTTTCCCTCGATGGCATGGATCGCGTTCTTGCCGCCCAGTATCTGGCGGTTGCCGACCTGTTGCCCGCCACGCACCAGGCCCTCGCTCTGCCCGCGCAAGAGGAAAGAAGCACGGTTCCCATCGTCTCGCACGCAGTGGCGCTCTTTGAGCCCTTCATCCGCCCGTCCGCGGTTCAGGCGATTCTCCATTTGCCGGCCGGGATCTTACAGACCATTCGCACCCGCGTCACCAACCCACGCCGCGCATGGCAGCGGTTTGTCGCTGTACGGATTCCGGCCGCGGACGCGCTACCGATGGAGCCGCTGGTGATGCCGGAGGCCATTGTGCTGCTGGATCGCCACTACATTGCGCTCACGCCCTACCGCCCCAACCGGCCCAACCTTTACGCCGTCCGCCATGGCGCCCACCTGACGCTGCGCTATGTGGATTTCCTCTCCAATCGCCTCGTCCTGCGCCCCCACAACATCGCCTTCCCGGTGGACCTGATCGAGGTCGATCCCGGCGAGCCGCCCAGCGACCTGCTGGCAGGCCGCATCGCGCTGATTCTGAACGAGCTGTGAGACTGGATTACCCGACCACGCGCAGGCTTTTTGAAGCATATCGCGCAATCTCTTTGTCGGTGGAGACGAGCGCCAGTCCTTCCGCGGTGGCCTGCGCAATCAGCATTCTGTCGAATGGGTCTTTGTGAACCGGCGGCTGCGCGTAGACTCCGGCGACGTGCTGAGGACGCAGATGCAGTGGCGTGGCGGCCAGTTGATCCAGCGCATCGAACCACCAGGCGCGCGGGTCGCCCACATCCAGCGCCCCCTTCATGCTCTTCAGCATGACCTCCCAATAGGAGAGCACGCTCAGGAAATTCGGCCCAGCCAACACTGCCTTGCGCGCCGAGGCTGAGAGTAATTCGGGAGTGCCGAGCGCCCAGATCGCCGTATGCGTGTCAAGCAAGTACCCGCGAGCTGGAACTTCTTCGCTCAACTGTCCTCACCCAAAAGCTCTTCTTCGGTGATGGGGGCATCCCATCCAGGCAGCAGACGGATGCGGCCCTTCATGCCGCCCAGCCTCGCCTGGCGGCGCTCCAGGGGCGGGGGCGTAAGCTGGGCAACGGGACGGCCATGGCGGGTAATCACTACCTGCTCACCGCCCTCGACAATCCGGATCAGCTCGGTAAAACGATTCCTGGCTTCTGCGGTACTGATGTCCATATCACCATTATAGCCAGATTTTATAGCCATAACAAGCCGCCTGGCGCAAAAACACCTCTGACCGGAATTGCGCGGGAAGCAACTCCCCAAGCAGAGTCTCAGCCCTCGTGCTCCGACGCCGGATTGTCGAAACGCGTGTACTTGCCAATCCAGTGCAGCAAAATCGTATCGGTGGGGCCGTTGCGCTGTTTGGCCACGATGATCTCCGATTTGGCTTTGTCGGCCTCGCTCATCTCCTCGCTCTTGTTGTAGTAGGCCTCGCGGTGGATAAACGCCACCACGTCCGCGTCCTGCTCAATCGAGCCTGACTCGCGCAGATCGCTGAGCATCGGGCGGTGGTCGTCCTTGCGCTGCACTCCGGCGCGGGAGAGCTGCGACAGGGCCACCACCGGCACATTCAGCTCCTTAGCCAGGGCCTTCAGGCCACGGGAGATGGCCGAGACCTCCTGGGTGCGATTCTCGTAGTTCTTCTTGCCCGACGAGGGAACTGTGGCCGACATCAGTTGCAGATAGTCGACGACTACCAGATCGAGGCCTCCGGCAGTTTGCCTGAGGCGGCGGGCCTTGGCGCGCATCTCGGCCAGGGAGATGGCCGCTGTGTCGTCGATAAACATCCGAGACTCGACCAGTTGGCCCAGCGCATTCTGCAGTTTCTGGTGGTCTTCCCGGCCCAGAAAGCCCTTTTGCAGCTTCTGCTGATCGACCCAGGCCTGTGAGGCCAACATGCGGCGCAGCAGCGACTCCTTGCTCATCTCCAGGCTGAAGACGGCCACAATGGCGTTGTGGTTGATAGCCGCGTTCTGGGCGATGTTGATGGCAAAAGCCGTTTTGCCCATCGAGGGCCGGGCGGCGATGATGATCAGTTCGCCCTTTTGCAGGCCGCTGGTCATGCGGTCAAGCTCAGTAAAGTCCGTGGCAAGGCCGGTGACTTCGCGGCTCTCTTTATATAAATTGTCGATCGTCCCAAAGGAATGCTGGACGATCTGGTCAAGCGACTGGAAGCCGTGTGTGAGGCCTTTCTCCGTGACCTCCATCAGCTGAGACTCTGCCGCGCCCAGCACATCGAGAGCGGACTCGCCCTGATCGGCGGCGCGGGCGATGGCCATCGAGCAGATGCCCATCAGCTTGCGCAGCAGGCTCTTGTCCTTGACGATCCGGATGTACTCCTCGATGACCGGGCGGCGGGGCAAACCCTCTGTGAGCGAGGCCAGATAAGCCACGCCGCCAACGGATTCGATCTCTTTGTAACGGGCTAATTCGTTGGCAAGAGTGACGATATCGACGGCGCGCTGCAAATCCATCAACTCCGTCATGCGCAAGAAGATGCGGCGATGTGAGTCGAGGGAAAAGTCATCGGAATCAAGCTTTTCAGCGGCTTCGGAATGGGCGGCGTTGTCCAGCAGAATGGCGCCGAGAATGGTCTTTTCGGCATCGATATTCGCGGGCAGCCCGGTATCCATTCTGAGATCAGGGATAGTGGCCATCCAACAAGTTTAGGCCGAAGGCGGCCTAACCGCCTTTGTGAAGATTTCGATGCAGTCGTGGAAAACGTGTCCCACTTGTATCCACGTGAGTGGAATCCCACGCCTCAACTTAAGTCTTGCCAGAGCGTGTTTCAAAAACCCGCTTTGTGTCGGTCGTCCACCGGCTTGGCCGACCCGCGGGAAGATGAAGCCGCCTACGTTTTTCTCCCGGAGGGAGTATGGATACTAGCCCAGGACAAGCGCAGCGCAGTCCTGGGTAAGCATCGATATAGGCCTTACAGTCCCGTAGGGACGGCGCGAAATCCTTATACGGACACGAGTACCCCAGGCCTCGCCTCTGAGAATCCGGGATGCACGCCCTCAATCCTTTTGCAGAGAATTATCCCCTTCCGGCGCACGATAAAAGATGGCGGAGATTGACCCGGCATGTGCGGTTCCGCGTTGCCGCTGACCCCGCCGCGCGAAACGAAAGGAAAACTCAGCATGTCCCTGAACTCTGTAGGTTTGCTCATCTCCGGCTCCGCCTCAGGCGCCGCGCTCACAAACCCCGCCATCGCGCGGTGCTGCGACGCATGGAGAAGCCGCTACCAGGCCGAGATATCGAAAAGCAAAAGCAAAGACGAAGTCCTCTCCGCTTACAGGGCTGACGCCTCCTACCGGGCCGCCATGCCCCCTCTCCTTGACCACGAGGGTATCCGCGATTTCATCGCCTGCATCGCGCACGGGATGCTCATCGATACTATCCAGCACCAGGACGGTACACGCCTCCTCTACGCTGCGCAAGTCGCCCTCTCTACTCTCCACTGCCAGCCGCGGGAGACCAAGCCGCCCGGAAGGCCAAAATGTTTACCAGATAAATAATCCCCCCCTACCCCCCCTTCTACCCCGGCGGACTACCCCGCCCATAAGCGCTAAACTTCGGAACAAATCTCTTCCGGGTTGCCGGTCAATCACCCTCAACTCTGATCTTCTGAGATCGAGGGTGCCTCGTCATCATCCGATGCGGCGGAGATGGCGTCCTCCTTCATGTATCGAAGCCCGACCAATCCAAAGCCAAAGAAAGCAGCGCCAATTGGGATTCCTAACCATTCTCCGGCTGGACGTGCATCAAGCGAGTCATGAAAACCTGAATTTTCGCCCGACAGAATTTCTATATCCACGGCTTCGTTTTTCAGGACTCTTTCGGTATCGGCAAGATACACGATACGAAAAGTGCGTCCATCGAAGACTGCGGGGTACGCCGTATTTGGAATGCTGATTTCGGTTTCAATGTTGATGGGTTCCCCGCCCTCAGGCACGAATCGAAAGCCGTAAATAGTGTCGTGATGACGGCCGGAATGAACTTCCCGCTCCCTGTAGTCATAAGCCTTGCCCACTGCCGTGATCCGGGTTGAGTACGATGGCATCGTTGAGTGGGACATGGCATAAAAGCAAATGACGGCTCCGAGAATTAGAGAAAGCCACCAGCCAAGAGGAGGAATCCACGCTCTACGTTTGGCGCGAAGTAGGTAGAAGATGGCAAGTGCCGGACCAAACCCTAGAAAACAACATCCCATGAAATGCTCGTAATCCATCCGGCACCATCCAATCCAAGATTTTGGGGTTGAGCCATGATAACGCACGTTTTCAATATGGGGCGCACCCCCGGACGATTCCCCGTTCTGGATTCCGAGCGATTAGTCGGCTATGCGGAAATTATCGTCGAGGACTTGATCGGCCATTGAACTAAGCAGCGCATATTGGCGCACAAGGGTGGGGAACCCATGCCTGTTGGATCACCGATAACCGGGCTAGCCTGAACAACGCAGCGCTACGGTTGAGTGGCAACCGTGGGAGCCGGCTGAGCGGTTGCCGCATCCTGCTGGCCCTTGGCGGCAAAGTAGTTGCGGTCCCAGAGATTCGTATAGAAGACGCCAGTCAGTTCCGCCGCGTGGGGTCCGAAGATGGCGATGTCGAGTTTCGTTCTTGAGTCGCCTCTTGCAGAGATGGCCCTGGCAAGGGTAAGCGAACTTGAAAAACCGTTCTTCCAGGCGATGATTTGAACGAGATCGTTCCGTGGTGGTTGCGAACGATGCGATAGACAATATCCAGTCCGAGACCCGTTCCCTTCCCCACCGGCTTGGTGGTGAAGAAGGCGTCGAAGATACGTGCTTGGGCTTCAGGGGGAATCCCCGTGCCGGAGTCGGCAATCTCGACCAAAATGGTTGCCCGTTCCATGCAGGTTCTGACTTCCAGAGTCTTCGCCGGCGCATCCCACATGGCATAGATTGCGTTGTCGATCAGGTTGGTCCAGATCTGGTTCAGTTCGCCGCCGTTGGCCTTGATCCGGGGCAGGTTTCCATCGAAGTGCCGCTGGATCTCAATGCTCTTGTGCTTCAGCTTGTGCTGGAACATGCGCAGCGTGACATCGATGCCTGCTTCCACATCCACATCATCTGTCGATACATGATCCATATACGAATAAGACTTGACCGCTTGAATCAGGTCGGCGATGCGATGCGCGGCTTCCTCGATCTCCCTGGTCAGATTGGCTTCCTCAAGATCGGCGGCCAGAATATGCAGGCCGTGCGTGCTCGACTCGCGGCTGATCAGCGGCAACAGCGGCGCAATCCGGGTGGCGTCGATGCCCGCTTCTGTCAGCGCTGGCGCCAATTCTCCCGGCAATTGTTGCATTTCCAGCCATTGCGCCAGCTCTTCCTCGCGGTCGCTGCGCTCCAGTTCATTCATCCGGACGGGATTGCGCGCCGCCTCGGCAATGGCATCGCTCAAACTCTGCATTACTTTTTGCGCCTCCGCCTGCAGAACTTGCCCTTTGAGCGCGATGGCATGTTCCCTGCGCAGCGCCAGCAGCTCACGCAGCCGCGCCGAAGAGCGCACCACCGCGGATGCGGGGTTGTTCAGCTCATGCGCTAGACCGGCCGAAAGCTTGCCCAGAGCCAGCATCTTGTTGGTGCGCTCGCTGCGCTGCTCCATGTCGCGCACACGGTCGATCATGCGGTTCACCAGCTTTTCACCCAAACAGGGCGCTCGATAGACCAGTTCGCGCAAGTTGGAGGCGTCCATCCACAGCGCCCGCGTCCATTTCGCAGCCACGCCTGTCCCGCGGTAGACGCGCAATCGCGAGAAGGGCAGCACGCCGCCCGCGAATCCTGGGAGCAGAACAAACGCGCCGCCATAACGGTCGCTCTCCGATTCGAAGTGCAGTTCGCCTTCGAGGACCACGATGAGCTCTCGCGCCTCCTGGCCGCTCTTTACAAAAAGCTCGCCAGCATCAAGGCAGCGCACCTCAAAGCGCTCCGCCAGCCACTCCAGCGCTGCGTGCGTGTCGTCCTGAAAGAGATCGAGCTGCGCAAGCTCTTCGGCAGTGACGGTCTTGCAGTATTCGGTCATAGACGGTTACCTGTTGGCCAGATGCTGGCGGATGAAGTACAGCACAATCGATCCCTCGCCCACGCTGTTTGCAACCCGGCGCACCGCGCCATCGCGGGCGTCTCCGACAGCAAAAACTCCCGGAATGTTGGTTTCAAGCAGATAAGGTTCGCGTTGCAGCTTCCAATTCGCGGGCTTCTTGCCTTCTTTAAGCAGATTCGCGCCGGTAATCAGGAAGCCCTTCTCGTCGCGGACCAGCGTACCCTCCAGCCACTGCGTGTGCGGCTCTGCACCGATGAAGATGAAGAGCGCCTTGGCGTCGCGCTCCTCGATGACTCCGAGGTCATGCCGTTGAATGAAGATCTTACTCAGCCGGTCATCGCCTTCCACGCGAGCCAACTCGGCATTGGGTATGACCTGAATGTTGGGTATCTCTTTGATGCGCTCCACCAGATAGTACGACATGGACTTCGACAGTGAATCGCCGCGGACCAGCATCGTCACGGACTTTGCGTACTCGGAGAAGTGAACGGCGGCTTGCCCGGCCGAGTTGGCTCCACCCACAACAAAGACATCCTCGTTCTCGCAGGACGAAGCTTCGGTAATTGCCGCACCATAGTAGATGCCGGCTCCCGTGAGCCGGTCCATACCCGTCACATCGAGCCGGCGCCACTGCACGCCCGATGCAATCACCACGCTGTGAGCCGTCAACTCGCGGCCATTATCAAGCGTGACGATGCGATACTCGCCGTCGGCCGTCAGCTTGACAGCGCGCGCCGGCGACAGCAGCTCCGTTCCAAAGCGCTTGACCTGTGCCACGCCTCGCCGCGCCAGATCCGATCCGCTTAAGCCGGAAGGGAATCCTAGATAGTTTTCTATGCGGGAACTCAAGCCCGCCTGCCCGCCTGGAGCTTCGCGCTCAACCAGTACCGTGCGCAACCCCTCGGTGCTGCAATAGAGGGCGCAGGCCAATCCGGCTGGCCCGGCGCCAATCACAATCACGTCGTAGAAGTCGCGAGCCGGCGAACTGCTGAGGCCGAGCTTGGCGGCAAGCGCGGAAATCTCGGGCTTCTCAAGCACAGTTCCATCGGGAAAAATCACCAGGGGCAGCGCGCGCTGCGCTGTTCCCAGCGCTTCCATGACCCGCGGATCCGCTGCCGCGCCAGGCTCAATCCACCTGTATGGTATCTGGCTCTTGGCCAGAAAATCCTTCAACTCATGCGTGCCCGGACTCCAGCGATCACCGACGATATACGTGCCTTCGAATGTCGCCGCATTTCCCGCGGTCCAGTCGCCCAGCAAGTCGGTCAGCACGGGAAAGAGATGCTGCTCCGGCGGCTCCCAGGGCTTCATCAGGTAGTGGTTTAGCCGCACTTTGTTGATGGCGTCAATGGCCGCATTCGAGTCAGCGTAGGCTGTCAGCAGCACGCGGCGCGCATCCGGTTGCAGCGGCAAAACCGCGCGCAGGAAATCCGTGCCGCTCATTCCCGGCATCCGCTGATCCACCACAAATAAGGCGATGCGGTCGCCTCTGACTGTTAGTTGCTTCACGAACTCAATCGCCTTGTCAGGCGCATCGGCAGCAAGAATTCGGTACTCCGCGCCATACTGCGATTTCAGGTCACGTTCAACCGCCCGCAACACCGCAGGGTCATCGTCAAGAGCGAGAATATATGCTTTGGCCATACCGGATGCCCTTTGGATTCACGGGCGGCGGGAAAGTCGCAGGGACTTTATGGAGACAGCCTTCGACTCCGGCCTTCTGAACGCCAGGAGAGTAATCCCAAGAATCTGTCTAAATTTCAGGCAGCCGGCTTGTAGGCACGAATAGAGCGGCTACCCCAAATGTCCTGACAAGTCAAAAGACTATTCTTCAATGTCGACCATTGAACAATGCAGCCTATCTTAGCGATTATTCGGTGGGATACGCATTGCCTTTTGGATCATCAAGAACCGGCCTAGCCGGAGCAACGCCGCGCTACGGCTGAGTTGCCACCGCAGGAGCTGACAGTGCCGTTGCCGCATCCTGCTGGCCCTTGGCGGCAAAGTAGTTGCGGTCCCAGAGATTCTTGTAGAAGACGCCTGTCAGTTCCGCCGCGTGGGGTCCGAAGGTGGCCCGGCCGCCCTCAAGGAAGAAGACCGTAACGAGGCTGCCCTGCGGCGAATCGGAGAAGGAAGCAAACCAGCCGAAACGCGTTCCCTTGTCCGAGCAGGTTCCCGTCTTGCCAAAGACCGGCAGCTCGTGGAAGTTGGCGCGCAGGCTGCGGGCGGTTCCGTACTCGACCGCGCCGGCCATGCCGTCTTCAATCTCGGGCACGAACTTGGCTATGTCCAGGGTCCGCTTGATCTTGGGTTCGAAGGTGGCTAACTCATCCGGCGTGGTGGGATGTTGCAGATAATAAAGGGTTCCGCCGTTTGCCAGAGCAGCTACATACGCGCCCAGTTGCAGAGGGGTGAGCGAAACGCCCTGGCCGAAGCTGCACATGCGGGCGACGCCGCCCTCTGAGGCGGGCAATTCCTTGTCAGGATAGACGCCCAGCTGTTCGCCATCGATGTGATAGCCAGCCAGCTCGCCCAGGCCAAACTGCGTGGCGTAATGACGCACGCGGTCAAAGCCCAGTTCCCTGCCAAGTTCCTCAAAGTAAAGGTTGTTGCTCTTGGCCAGCGCATCGGTCATGTTCATGCGGAAACCGGACAACTGCACTGGCGTATCGCGGGTGACCAGTCCCTCGGAGAGCGCGGCCATGGCCACGGTAATCTTGATGGTCGAGCAAGGCTCGGCGCCCGGTGAAAGCGCCAGCTTCTGGTTGACCATGGCCAGGATGCGGCCATTGGATGGGTCGATGACCACGGCTGTGCCGTTCATGTCTCCCATCGCATCGATCGCCGCCTGGCGGACCACCGGGTCCTCGCCTGCCGTCACGTCGCCGGCAAAGATGTCTCCCTGGGCAAAGGAATTAGCGGTAAACCGCTCGTAAGAATGATGCCGACGGGTAGTGAGGGCTACGCGGCGCGCACCGGCTCTGGCGCGGCCTCTTGGGGTCAACCGGGCGCTTGTCGTGGTCCGAGATGGTGTTTCCCTGGCTGCCGGCCTGGAGGCATGGTGAGTGCCGACGCGATGGGATTCAGCAAAATGAGGTTCTGTCGCCCTTGCATGGTGCAGCGTGTGCGGGGCGTTCAACGCCGCCGCGCCAGTGGCGAACATGCCGAAACCGGTGAAAACCAGAATCGGGACCAATCCAAATGCCCAAACGCGTGACAGGTTCATCCAGCAACATCCTCTCAACCATGGATTACGTGCCGTACGTCTGCCCTTGAGCGGCGCACTTCTTGCTTATCGGCCATTCTGCGACCGCGTACAATCTTCATCGGAGATGGAAGCCACTGTATTCCAGCTTCTCTCGCCCCGAATGTGATCCCAATCACTCTCGCTAGCCGGCCAGTAATTACCTTCGCAATAGCCGACTAGACAACAGAATCAGCCTTGGCCCGCTCTGGCCCCTTTATTTTGTTGAGCTATATTGCACTATACAGCTCCGGCGACCCATTGCGGCAATAATCGGTTTGCCGGCAAAGAACCGATTTTTCCTAAAACTGAAACCGGCGCAAAAAAGTGGGTGTATCCAGTTCCCGCATTGAAGCTTCGTCGGGCTCGGAAAAGAGCGCCGTGGCCGGCTGGCTGCGGTGCTCTTCGAAAGCGGCAGGAACGCGCATGCCATTGCCGAAGTCCGAAGAGTAGTCCCTGGGCAGCGGCGTGTAGGATGGCTCCTCGGCCATCTCAGCAAACTGCGGCCCAGCGCCGACAGCGGCTGACACCGGCTTCTCCTCTTGCTCAACCTCCTCGGCAACCTCCACGGCCGTGGGCTTGGCCGCCGCAAGACCCGCCGATTCCCCGGTTATGGCTTCTTCCGAAAAGAAGCACGGCTTGCAAACCAGCATCGCTCTCTGCTTCTCTTCTTCATCGTCTTCATCCTGGCTTTGGAAGCGTGTGGAGGCAGACGCGGTCCCCGACTCGCGCATCCAGTTCTCGGGAGCCACTACCGGAACTGAAACCACCGGCGCCTCTTCCACGTTCAACATGCGCGCGCGCCGCTCTGGCATCTGGTCTCGAAACCCGGTGGCGATCACGGTGATCTTGACTTCGTCGCCCATCTTCTCGTCCAGCACCGCACCAAAGATGATGTTGGCGTCTTCATGCGCGGCAGACTGGATCAGCGACGATGCCTCATTCACCTCAGAGAGCTTCAGCGAGCTGGAGCCCGTGATGTTGATGAGGATGCCCCGCGCGCCGTCGATAGCGCCTGCCTCAAGCAAGGGCGAAGCCATGGCCGCCTGGGCCGCTTCAATGGCGCGATTCGTGCCCGACCGAACCGCCGTTCCCATGACCGCATGGCCCATACCGGCCATGGTCGTCTTCACATCGGCAAAGTCGCGATTGATGATGCCGGGAATGGTGATGATATCGCTGATGCCCTGCACGCCCTGACGCAGCACGTCGTCCGCAATGCGGAAGCTCTCAAAGAAACCGGCGTCGTTGGCCACCGCGAGCAGCTTCTCGTTGGGGATCACAATCATCGTGTCCACGCTCTCGAGCAGCTCCTTCATGCCGCGATCGGCCTGCTGCAAGCGGCGCCTGCCCTCAAAAGCAAAAGGCCGCGTAATCACAGCTACCGTCAAAATGCCCATCTCGCTGGCCAGCGAGGCGATCACCGGAGCAGCCCCGGTGCCTGTGCCGCCACCCAGTCCGGCGGTAACAAAGACCATGTCCGCCCCTTCGAGGGCCTCGATGATCTTCTCCGAGTCTTCGAGCGCGGCGCGGCGGCCTACATCCGGGTTGGCGCCCGCACCCAGGCCCGAGGTCAGCCGGACCCCAAGCTGCAGCTTCACCGGAGCCTGCGACAGCTTGAGAGCTTGCACGTCGGTGTTGGCGGCAATAAACTCCACGCCCTCCATGTGGGCCTGGATCATGCGGTTCACGGCGTTGCCGCCGCCGCCGCCCACGCCAATCACCTTGATGCGGGCTCCGCGCAAGGGCTCTTCGTGATATTGAATGCGCATACGACTGGCTTCATCTTTCTGTTGGTCCATCTGATCCATCTTATCTACCTGATCCATAGCGGGTTCGCCTCCTAATTCATGGCTAGATTCCTGGTTAAAAACTGGCTGCAAAAATGGCCTTCAGCTTGCTGCGCAGATTGTTGCTTTCGGACGCCCTGATGACCCGCGTGCGATGGGCATAGAGCAACATGCCGATGGCCGTCGAAAAGCTGGGATGAACCAATTCACTGGGCATCTGCGATAGACGCACAGGCATTCCCGTTCGCGCTGGAACCCGCAACTGGCTCTCGGTTTGTTCCAACATGCCGGGCAAGAGCGCGCCGCCGCCGGTGAGGACGCAACCCGCGCCCAGCGCATCCACTACGCCACCCTGGCGCAGGCTTTCCTTCACAAAATAAAGCAGCTCGCGGGCCCGCGGCTCAAGGATCTCCGCAACCATACGCAATTGCAGCGTCCGAGGCTGCGGGTTGGCGATCTCAACGGTCGCCTGCTCTGGTACGGCCGTTACCACGGCGTGCCCGTACTGCCGCTTCAATTCCTCTGCCTGGGCCAGGGGCATTTGCAGACCCACCGCGAGGTCGTTGGTAAAGTGCGCGCCGCCGATGGGGACCGATGCTGTGTGGGCCACTGCGCCCTCGAAGAAGACCGCCAGATCGCTCGAGTGAGAGCCGATATCCAGCAGACACACACCCAGTTCCCGCTCGTCTGCGGAGAGGGTGGCCTCAGCGGCTGCAATCGACTCCAGTACCGCCTCTGAAACCTCAAGCCCCGCCCGGTTGGCGCAGGTCACCGTGCTTTGCAAGGCGCTTCCGGAGCAGGTGGCAATGTGCAGATCCACCTCTAAGCGCACGCCCACCATACCCACTGGATCGAAGATGCCCGGCTGCTCGTCGAGGACGAACTGGCGCGGCAAAAGGTGCAGAATCTCGCGATCCGGAGGCCGCTCAACTGCCCGTGCCCGCTCCACTGCGGTGCGCACATCGTCGCGCGTAATCTCCCTCATCCGATTGCCCAGCTCGAATCCGCCGTTGGTGTTGAGCCCGCGAATATGCGGCCCTCCAATCCCCACGACGCACTCGTCAATATTCGCCCGCGCCACCCATTCGGCCTGCTCGTTGGCCGCCTTTACCGCCTTGGCAGCAGGGGCAAGCTCGGCAATCAGCCCTTTGCGCATCCCAGCCGACTCCACCACGCCGTGACCGCGATAGCGCATCGCGCCCTCGTTCAGGTCCGCCGCCAGCACACGGGTGTGCGCGCTACCAATGTCCAGTACTACGATCATGTTGTCCTGCGTCTGGCTCATCGCGCTCACTCGCCCTCTATCCCGGTCGCGGCTGGGCGGCTTGGAGCGGCCGTCTTCCGCTTGTTCCTATTCAGCGCGGTGCGTTGGGCCTCCGCGCGCTTCTTGTCCTTTAACGCCTTGTCTTTCTTCGCAACCGTCTTCGGCTTGGCGGAACTGCCTGCGGCCGGCTTTACGGCTGCGTCCCCGTGGCTTGCCTTGAGTGCCGGCTTGCCGGCTTCCGATGGACTTGGCTTTACATTTCCAGACGCACCGGCATCCAGCTCGGCCTGGGCCTTTACGAGCGACCCTGCGGCCGAGGGCTTTCCGGCGTCCGCGTTCGATGCCGGTTCCCCACTCACTGCGGCTTCAACGGCGCTTGTGCCCTTGGCCATCTCGAGAACCACCTGCTGGTCGTAGCGCAAATCCACTGCCGCCAGTTTGGGGTACTGCTGCCGCCACTCGGCGATATGCGCCTTGTAGCGCTGGTAGCGATCCAGAAAGTGATCTTCGCCAAAGTGAAGAAGCGTATCGTCGTCCTGCATGGTCACACGGGCATCTTCCGGGTCTGTCAGGTCGATCTCTGAAATCTGTTCGGAGAGTTTCTGCCCGCTCGAATCCAGCTCTGCCAGCAGGCGCAGGTAAAGCTCCATCCGCGCCTTGCGCGAAGTCTGAGGGTCTCGGGCATCGATGCCGGAGAGCGTGGGAAACGAGTAGTGGTTCCTGGCCATCGCGGATGGTGACATGGCGAGCAGAATGCCATTGGCATCCACCAGGCCGAACTGCTGACCCTGGCGAGCGAATGCCACAGGATGCCGCTCAACCACGGTGACGCGAATTTGGTCAGGCAGCAGCCGCATGACTGTCGCCCGCTCCACCCAGGGAATCTCTTCCAATTGCCGGCGCCGCTCCGCCAGATCAACAAAGAAGATGTTGCGCCCAATGTCTTCGCCGAAGACCGGCAGCATCTCCGCGCGGGTCACCTCATTCAATCCGGAAGCCTCGATATTGTCCGCCCCGGCAATGCGGAAGCGCGCGTCGCGATCGATGGATGTCTTTATAAAATACCCGCCCGTGGCCAGGCCGCCCAGCACGATCGCAATGGCCACCCCCAGCGATACGCGCCCCAACATGCTCTCAGGCCGCCACCAGGAACTACGCGGACCCGGCAGGCGCGCTCCGCCCGGACTGGTGGAGTCGTCGCCGTCCGGGTCCGCCATCTCCAGCGGCATGCCCGGCAACATGCGCCCAGATCGGGGCACACCCTGCTGCACGCGCCGGAAACGAGGCTCCATGGGCGCTTCATCCTCCCACACAATGGGACGGGTTGGGTTGTCGCTTGATCTCATCGGGCCCGAGCAAGGTCGTGAGAATCGCCAGATTTCAATATAGCCGCGAAGCAACTGGCTTTTTTCCGCAATGGGTGCGGGGGGAACCAGTACCGTTACCGGGCAAAAGCAGAGTTCGGAACAGGTGAGCCGGCGGGTTTTCAGCCCCATTTACCGGAAAAACAGAAGAACGAGGGCGCTGATCCGCTCTCAAAGTTCCGAATCTTACTCAAGAAACTCGCGAACGAAGGGGTTCTCGCTATGTAGCAGGCCGTGAAGCGACCCGTCGAAGATAAGGTGGCTTTCTTCAAGCATGAGAAAGGTGGTATTGGGATCGGTCTCTCCCTCGGGGAGGCGAACCATACGATTCAGCTCCGCATCGAAGCGATGGGTGCAGAGAGTAAAGGCGTCCTGAAGGCGGTGGGTCACCAGAATCGAAGGCGTGCGGTAAACATCGCGTTCCTTCATCACCAGCTCAATGATCGTGGTGGATGTCACGGGGTCCAGGCCGCCGGTCGGCGAGTCGTAGAGCAGGAGTTCAGGCTGGCGGATGAGGGCCCGGGCAATGGCTACGCGACGGCGCATTCCACCGGAAAGGCTGGATGGGTAGATCGAGAAGGTCTCTTCGAGCTGGACAAAGCGAAGGGCATCAAGGACGCGGCGGTCGATCTCGTCGTCGGGGACCCGCTCGACGATGAGCTGGTAAGCCACATTGTCGCGCACGGTGAGTGAATCGAAGAGGGCACCCTCCTGGAAGACCATGCCGGCTCGTGTGCGAAGGGGAAAGAGCTTCTCCTCGGGCATGTGGGAGATTTCTTCGCCGAAGAGCAGGATGCTGCCGCTGTCGGGCCTCAACAGGCCGTTGGCCAGCTTGAGCAGGACGCTCTTGCCTACGCCAGCCGGTCCAAGCAGGATGCGCGTCTCGGCCGGCCCTACGGAGAAGCTAATGTCCTCGAGGACCGGAGGGCCGTCGAAGGCGATCGATACGTTGCGAAAGGCGACCACGGGGACGACGTCCATGACTGGAGTTTGGCCGGGCTGGGCGGAAGTGGAAGTCTCACTCATAGCGGGGGGAAGAGGGCGAGCAGCACCCTGGTGACGAGGAAATCCACAAGAATGATGAGCACAGAAGCGTTGACGACGGCCTGAATGGTCGAACGTCCTACGCCTTGCGTGCCGCCGGTGGTCCTCATGCCGTAAAAGCAGCCGACTGAGGCGATGATGTAGCCGGAGAAAAGCGGCTTGACGAGACCCTGGATGATATCGGGATATCGGAGGCTTTCCCAGGCCTTCGAGAAGTACTGGGGGCCGTCCTGGTGGTTCAGAAAGACGGTAACCGCGCCGCCGCCGAGAATGCCGAAGGCGTCGGCGACAATGGTGAGAAAGAAGAGCATGGAGATGCAGGCAAAGATGCGCGGCGTAACCAGTTTGCGCATGGGATCCACGCCCAGCGCGCGCATAGCGTCAATCTGTTCGGTCACCACCATCGACCCCAGTTCGCTGGCCATCGAAGAGGCGTTGCGGCCGGCGACCATGATGCCGGTAAGCACAGGGCCGAGTTCGCGGATCATGGTGATGCTGACGAATTGGCCGGTGACCGCGGTAGCACCGAATTGAGAGAGCGTTGCCGCCGATTGCAGGGCCAGCACGCCACCGGTAAAAAAGCCTGAGAGCAATACGATGGAGGCCGAACCAAAGCCGATTATATCGGACTGCACGAGAAACTCCGGCCAGTAGCGGGGCTCGGTGAAAAGGTTTGTGAAGGCGCGATACGCAAACAGGGAGTAGTCCTGCACGGTGAGGACGAGTTGCTTGGCGGTTCTTTCAATGTGGTCGATCGCCATGAGGTCTACCGGTTTGCTGGAAAAAGGGGAGCGCCGCTCTTCGATTTTGGGGCCGTGCAAGGACAGGATAGCGCATGGGGCGCGAACTGCGGTTGGACAGAGCCTTGCGGCGGGAGCCTGGCACGGTAGACTGACTTGGAAAGCGAGAAACAGTGACCCCTGAAGCGGCAGAAAGACTGGATGAGTTTTTTGCGGGGTTTGCGGGCCGGACACGGCCCCTTTTGCTGCTGGATTACGATGGGACACTGGCGCCGATCCGCGTGGATCGGTTCCAGGCGTGGCCCTGGGCCGGGGTGCGGGCAATGCTGACGCAGATTCAGCAGCAAGGGCAGACACAGATGGCGGTGATTACGGGGCGGCCGGCGGGAGAGATTGCGCCGTTGCTCGGACTTGACCCGCCGCTGGAGGTTTGGGGCCTGCATGGGGCCGAACGGCTTTACCCGGATGGGCGGCACGAGCTGGAGCAGGCTCCGGCAGCCACACAGGCCAGGCTTGACGAACTGCGCGAGCACTTGCGGCGCGACAGCATGGGCGGCCTTTTTGAAGACAAAGCCAATGGCGTCGTGATGCACTGGCGCGGCGCTTCGCGGCGCAAGGCCGAGCAGATCGAGCGGCGGACGCGGGAGCTGTTCGATCCGCTGGCGCGAATGGATGGGCTTGGTTTGCTGGAGTTCGAGGCCGGGCTGGAGCTGCGGGTGGGCCGCAACAAGGGCGGCGCAGTCGAGGCAATCCTGGCCGAGGCTGGGGCGGGAATGGATAGCCCCGTGGCTTACCTGGGCGACGATCTGTGCGACGAGGCGGCATTTCGCGCGGTGCGGCGGGCTGGACGCCGCGGCCTGAGCGCTCTGGTGCGGCGCACCTGGCGCGAGACAGCGGCCGAGATGTGGCTGCGGCCGCCGGAAGAGTTGAGGGGTTTTCTGCGGAGATGGATTGAAGCAGGGAAAGCGCAACCGGGAATTGTCTTTGCGCAGCACGCAAAATAGCGTGGATATGACCTTATCCCATGCCGCAAGGATCGGAAGGCGACAGCGGATCGCTCTTCAACGCAGCGGCGAGTCCATGTAGTAGCCCGTCTTGTGGCGGATGTTGAATGCCTCAGCCGCGGCTCGGGGGATGGTCACCTGCACCCGGTGAAAAGACCTTCCCGGCTCTTGATTCCTGGGGTAATAGCCGAGCAGGTATTGCGTGCGCAGATCGTCGCTCACTCGCGCAAAGGCTTTGTCCAATCCGCCGTCGCCTTCGTAGAAGCTCTTGCCGCCGGTCTGCTCGGCCAGCGTAATCAGCGCATGTTCGCCGCCCAGGTCGCGGCCCGCGCTGGCCTCAATGGGCACGTCGATGATGCTGTAGATCATCACCTCGTTGCGCAGCGCCGCCTCCAATGCCTGTTGGTAGGTCGTATTCCTGGCGGTATCGTCGCCGTCTGAAACGATGATCAGCACCTTGCGGCCTTCTTTCGTACCCAGCTTGTCGGATCCCAGATAGATGGCATCGTAGAGCGCCGTCGCCCAGTCGCCGTGCAACTGGGCTAGCCCGTGATCGATCTGGGCCATTTTGTTGGTGAAAGGCGTCAGTTCACTCACATTGGTAGCAAACTGAAGCAGGCTCATCTGATCCTGCGGGCGCAGGATTGCATGGGCAAAACGCCGCGCCGCGTCCGCCTCCTGGACCATGTCTTTGTGTACGCTGCCGCTGGTGTCGATGGCCAGGGTCAGGTTCAGCGGCAGCTCCGACTGGCGCTCGAAGACCGCGATCTGCTGCGGTCTCCCGTCTTCGGTCACCGCAAAGTCCTCGCGCGCAAGCCCGCCTACAATCGACCCATTCTTGTCCGTAACGTTCACAAAAATACTGACCAGATGTACATCCACATGCAAGGTGGTTTCCTGTGCGGGCAGGTGAATGAACGCGAGCAAAAGCAGCGCCCAAGCGCCGGCCCAACGAAAATATTGGCCGCCGCTGCTATTCCTCATGCGAAACCTCCTGCGGCGTCACTGCCATCCCGGCGGGAAACGGCTCCCCTGCCGCCCACACTGCTCCGTCCACAAAGGTCTCTTTCTTCCAGATCGGCACTGTCTGCTTGAGCGTGTCAATCACCCAGCGGCAAGCATCGAAAGCCTGCGCCCGGTGCGCCGAAGCCACCACGATCAGCACGCTGGTCTCACCCACATTGAGCCGCCCGAGGCGATGAACCATCGCCACCTGCCGCACCCCGAAACGCGTGCGGGCCTCCACGGCCAGGGCATCCATCTGCTTCAGAGCCATCTCCTCATAGGCTTCGTAGTCGAGATAGAGCGTCTGCCGCCCGCGCGTGTTGTTGCGGACAATGCCGTCGAAGACCACCACCGCGCCATCCTCACCCTGCTTGGCCGCTGCAATCAGTTTTGCGGCATCGATCGGCTGGCGGGTCAGCGCTGCGAATTCCGCAGTGCCGCCAGAGACAGGCGGCAGCAATCCCACCTCATCGCCCTCCCGCAGCACCTGAGCCGCTGCGGCAAACTCGGCATTCACGCTGACCGCGATGCTGCGCAGCAATTGCGCAGAGGGGTGAGCGTCCTGGCCGCCGCCCAGCCGCTGAAGCAGGTCCGCAACCGTGGCGCCTTCCGGCAGCTCCACCGTGGCCGCGGAACTGCCAAGCCAATCTTTCAACACGCCAAAGGAGAGTACGCGCACTTCCATCATTGAAGAAAAGAATACCGCCTGCCAGTTAGACGCGGCAGGCGGCAATCGGTCCATCGCAGACCGCGAAACTGAATCAGACCATCTTGTAAAGGAAGGCCGTGGGCGTTCCCCACAGATTGCGGGCGCGGTCCTCATAGAAGATGCTGAACTCGATGCCGCCAATGTCGTAGTCGAAAAGGGGAACGCGGTCGAAGGTATAGTCGCCGCGCACTGAGTACTCGTCTCCGCCGCAGTCGATCATCAAAGTGTCGCCGGTGGAAAGCCGCTCGGAATGAGTCAGCAGCATACAGACGATGGAAAACACGCCCAGGCCGTACTCATTGCCGGCCATGGCCACACGCGTGCGCCGGGCGGAGCAGCCGCGATGCAGCATTCCGGCCTGCGCCCCGACCACCAGGATGTCGTTCCCTTCCTGCTGTTCGGCCAAAATCTTCTCTGCCAGCTTGGAGCGCTCGCTCTGGCGTAGATACTTGTCACCAATCCGGCCAATGATACGGTTTGAAAACTTGCGTTTTGTGGCAAGAATCCCGAGAACGATCTCCACGGCTTCGTTATACGTGGGCGCCAGCGCCTGCCAGCGCGGAATCGCAAACCAGGCCTCCGCGCCTTCCGGCAATGGCCTGCGCGCCAGCTTCTCAAGACAACTGCCCAGGCTGGGGAAGAGCTTCTTGAACTCTGTCACCTGAGCCTCGACAGGCCGCACGCGATAGGTGGGCGGATACACACGATTCGAGCCCACTTCCTCATCCTTGAACTTGTCGCTCACCGTGTGACGGTGAATGATCGCCACCACAGAGTCGGAGACCTCGCGCTTGAGCTTGCGGTCCATCTCCAGCACGGCCTGCGCGCTGTGCCGGTCAAGTTGCTCGATCGCCATCCGGTACGCATCGAGCACCGCTTCGCCAAGCAACTCCTGGAGCTGCCTGTTCTGTTGCTCGGTGGTGTTGCCCGAAAGCTGCAACGGTACCAACTGATGGGCGGACATGTTTGGGTTAGCTTGTGTAGTCGCCATGGTCCCCGCTTCTCGCGCGCTGCTGCGCACTGGATTCTGTGACCTTTATCGGCACACTCGTCCGTTTCAACAGTCAGGGATCAGGGAAGCTGCTCTTTCCCGCGCCGCAGCGGAATCGGGACGCCCGGAGCGTGTGTGCGGCACCCCCGCCCCAATGCTCTAAACTCGAATCTGGAACCCTCTCGTATGAAGTTCTTCGGCGGCAAAAAAGACGCGGTAATCCATCCCCCGGCGAAGCCCGAAACAGCGCCTCAGACCGCCGCGCCTGAGAGTGCAAAAATCGGCTTTTTCGACCGCATGAAGCAGGCCGTCTCGCGCACCCGCGAGAGCCTTTCGTCCAAGATCGAGGGCATCGTCGCCCTCACCCGAACCGTGGACGAGTCCACCCTCGAAGGCCTGGAAACGGCGCTGCTTACCAGCGACCTGGGCGTGCAAACGACGACTCGGATTCTCGATGCTTTGCGCGACCGCGCACGCCGCCAGGCCATCGAGGGCGGCGACGAATTGCGCGATCTGCTCAAGGCTCAGTTGCGCGCCATCTTGGAGGCCCCGCAGCGCCCTATCCCCACTCCGGACGCTCCTCCCAAAGTGACATTCCTGGTGGGAGTGAATGGCACCGGCAAAACCACATCGGCCGGCAAACTGGCCAACTGGAGCCGCTGCGAAGGGCGCTCCGTGCTCTTATGCGCCGCAGACACATTCCGCGCCGCCGCCATCGAGCAGCTTGAAGTGTGGGCCGGACGCTCCGGCGTAGAAATCATTAAGACCAGGCCCGGCGGCGACCCGGCAGCCGTGCTTTATGACGCCATTGCCGCCGCCAAGGCCCGCAAAATCGACGACCTTTACGTGGACACCGCCGGACGCTTGCACACCAAAACCGGCCTGATGGACGAGTTGGAAAAAATGCGCCGCACCGCCGCCCGCCTCATCCCCGGAGCGCCGCATGAGGTGCTGCTGGTGATGGACGCAACCACGGGCCAGAACGGCTTGCAGCAGGCGCGCCTCTTCACCGAAGCCGCAGGCGTCACCGGCATCGTACTCACCAAGCTCGACGGCACGGCCAAGGGCGGCATCGCCGTCGCCATCGCCCAGGAACTTAATCTGCCGGTACGCTTCGCCGGCGTAGGCGAGCAAATGGGCGACTTGCTGGAGTTCTCGCCAGAGGCGTTCGTGGATTCGCTGCTGGGATAACATCGCCCAGCAACACACAAGCCGACTTCACTGGAGCTATTTCCAGTTTTGTGAGGGAATCATATATATTACTCCCTTTAGGGTAGAATTGAGGCGGTACGAGGTAAGCCCATGCGCCTCTTTGCGGTTGCATTTCTGTGCCTGCTCTTATCGCCAATACAGGCTTATAACCAACCCAAACCCGCCGACTACTCCGCTCATCCCGATACAAGTCAGAACGGCACGCAATCGTCTGCGACTGTCCCCCAGTCGAGTGTTGGAGATCAGACCCAGAATAAGTCCGGGCAAGACAAGAGCGAACGCAAGCATGGTAGTTTGTTCGATTATCTTGGCGTTTTTCTCACGGTAGTGATCGCTCTGGCGGCATGTATTCAAGCTGGGGTTTCGATATGGCAAGCGCGCGTCTATGAGCGCCAATATGAGGCGATGAATAAGCAGGTTACGGCTAGCAATCAGAGTGCCGAGGCTGCGCTCAAGGGCATCACTGCTCTTGAAAAGCTTGAGCGTCCATTCCTTATGGTCGAACTGCGCGGCCAGGATGTTTGGCTGGTCAATGTGGGCAAGATTCCAGCGCAGATCATTTGGCACAACCCATCCGGAACCTTGATATTTCCAGATACCGACTTTGAGAAATTGCCTGTTGATTACAACTACGGGGTGGGCTACTACGAGCCAAATTCGGAAGTCTTCAATGTGGAATGGATGGCCCCTAAGGCAGAACGGCAGCTTTGCTATTTCGATTGGCTTTCCATCCGAGGTGCAATTGGGCCTGAAATGTTGAACGAACTCAATGCGTTTCGGAGAGTGATCCTTTTTCTTTCCGCCGTCAAATATCGCGGTATGCTCAGCGAAACTGTTTACGAAAGCCGTTGGTGCTACAAATGGCTTGGCGAAAAGAACGGCCTGAGGTTGGGTGGTCCTTACGGATACAACAAATACACCTAAACAAGAGATTTGAGAATGGACATATTTACCCTTCCGCCGGCGGGTGGCGCACTATAAGTTTTGAAAATCTAAACATTCCCTCAAAAGTGGGTGCCCCATCCTTTCCGCGTTTTTTGCGGAAAGGGTGGGATACCTCGAACCTCGACCGTCCGTTCTTGGATCTGGCCGTTTCATCGCCGGGTGTCCCGTCCGCCGCGGCCGAGAACTTGAGAATTTACAATCCTTCCCCTTGCACAAGATTACGCCTCGCCGGCGCACAATGGGAGTAGAGAAACCCATGAAAGCAATCGCCGCAGGTTGGAAGTCGCGTTCACGCTCCCCGGATCAAAATGTCAGATATGTGCCCGGTCCGTACCACCCCCTACCCCCCTAACCCCCCGGGGGTATAAATCCATCCAATATTTCCCCGTAAAGATCGACATATGAATAGTTTAAGAATTACCTATGTTAACTGATTGGTAATCTTTACCTTTGGATTTTAGCCTAAAATCAGCCGAAAATGCCGCTTCGGTCGGCGTTCGCCCATCTGCCTGGTCATGATCTTGAGTTGAAGAGAACAGCCCTGTGCGTTGATTGAACACATAGTGAGCGGCGATCTGCGGATCGGTCCTCGCAAACGCCGTGGCCGCTCAATCCTGTCCGCACAGGGCGCGCCTCGAATACACTAGAGATTCTTTACCACGCGTATGAACCAAGAGGCGGATCAGGACAAAATCTGGATGCAGCGAGCCCTTGAACTGGCGCGCCGAGGCATCGGTGTCTCCTCGCCCAACCCCGCCGTGGGCTGCGTGATTCTGGACCGCGACGGCCAGGTAGCCGGCGAGGGATGGCACGAGTACGACCTGCTTGACCACGCGGAAGTCGCCGCCCTCAAGGTTGCAACCCGGCACGCCGGCGAGCAGTTGCGCGGCGGCACAGCCTACGTCACTCTGGAGCCCTGCAACCACACCGGCCGCACCGGACCTTGCACCGAAGCGCTAATTGCGGCAGGCATAAGCCGCGTGGTGGCCGCAACCATCGACCCTAACCCCGCCGTCGCCGGACATGGAATGGAACGCCTGCGCGCGGCGGGCATCGAGACGGTTCTGGGCCCATGTGAAGCCGAAGCCCGGCGGCTCAACGAGGGCTTTGCCCGCTGGTGCCAGCATCGGCGTCCGCTGGTGCTGATGAAGGTGGCCATGACACTGGATGGCCGCATCGCACCGCCCCCCGGCGTGCAGACGCCGCACCAGCCTTACTGGATCACCTGCGAGGCTTCGCGGCAGGCCGTGCAACCGCTGCGCTGGCAGGCTGACGCGGCGCTCACTGGTGTGGATACGGTGCTGGCCGACGACCCCCTGCTCACCGATCGCAGCGGATTGCGGCGGCGCAGGCCGCTGCTGCGCGTGGTGCTGGACTCAGCCCTGCGTATGCCGCTCGACTGCAAAATGGTGGCCTCGGCCCGCAACGATGTGGTTGTCTTCACGGTTTCCAACGATCAGGCGCGCATCGACGCTTTGCAAGCGCGAGGCGTGCGCGTCGAGGTTCTTCCCGCCGAAGCTGGCCGGGTTCCGCTGACTAACGTTCTCGACAAGTTGGGCCAAGAAAGCATTTTGAGACTGCTCACCGAGACCGGCACGCGCCTGAATTCAGCCCTGCTGGACGCTGGCCTGGTCGATCGCTTGTACCTCTTCGTTTCGCCGCAGATCATGGGCTCCGACGCCGTGCCGGCCTTCCACGGAATGGCGCATGCGATTCACATGGAAGAGGTGGAGGTGGAGCGCTACTGTAACGACCTGGGGCTGTGTTCGCTGCTCAACGACCCATGGCGGCAGGCGAAAGAGCCGGAGTCGAAGATCGAGGCCCCAGAAGTCGCCTGAATCCTGAGAAGGTAGACCCGCAAGCCGCCGGTTTGGCGCAAAGCCGCGCCTTCCACAATTAAAACCAGATACAATCGAGCTATGAGAGTCACCGTAGGCGTCTCAGGCGGAATTGCCGCGTATAAGGCGGCGGAATTGGTGCGCGCCTTGCAGCGCCAGGCTCTTGAAGTTCACGTGGTGATGACCGAGGCGGCGTGCAAGTTCGTCCAGCCGCTCACATTCGCCGCGCTCACCGGCCACAAGGTCGTTACCAGCCTGTGGGATGGCACGGGCGCCAGCGACGGCTCCTACGATTCCTCCAGCGAACTGAGCGGCATTGAGCACATCGGTGAGGCGCAATGGGCCGACGCGCTTGTGGTCGCCCCAGCCACCGCCAACATCCTGGCCAAATTCGCTCACGGCATTGCCGACGATTTTCTGACCACCCTGTATCTGGCCACGCGCGCGCCGGTGCTGGTGGCCCCCGCAATGAACGTCAATATGTGGGAGCATGCGGCTACGCAAGCCAATCTTGAGATCCTGCGCCAGCGCGGCGTGCGTGTGGTGGAACCGGGCACGGGCGATCTGGCCTGCGGCATGGTGGGCGCGGGGCGCATGGCCGAGCCGGAGACGATTGCCGACGCGGTGCTGAGCGCACTGGGCCGCCGCCACGACCTGGCCGGAGAAATCGTGCTGGTGACTGCCGGTGGCACGCGCGAGGCGCTGGACCCGGTCCGCTTCCTCGGCAACCGCTCCAGCGGCAAGATGGGCTACGCATTGGCTGAGGCCGCGCAGAGCCGTGGCGCCAAGGTGATTCTCATCAGCGGGCCGTCGGCGTTGCATCCGCCGCCACACTGCGACCTGGTGAAAGTCACCACCGCCGACCAGATGCGGCAGGCCGTGCTTGCGCGCATGGAAGAATCCACGCTGATCATCAAAGCCGCCGCCGTGGCCGACTACAAGCCCGTCAACGTTTCTGAACAAAAGCTCAAGCGCACCGGCCCCATGACGCTCGAACTTGCACCGACGGAAGATATTCTTGCCGAGGTGGTGCGCCGCCGCCGCCCCGGCCAGCTCATTGTGGGCTTTGCCGCGGAGACTACCAACCTGATGGAAAACGGTCGCGCCAAGCTCCTGCGCAAGGGCGCGGACGCGATTGTGGTTAACGATGTTTCAGGCGATGGCGTGGGCATTGACGCGGACATGAACGCGGCCACATTCCTCACGCTGAGCACTTCGATCGAGTTCCCCGCCATGGCCAAGCGCAAACTGGCCGACCGCATTCTCGACGAGATTCTCACCCTGCGCCGTCCGCGTTCGCTGGTGCTGGAAATGGATGAACACGTGGATGAACGACTGAAGCAGGACCGCGTGCTGAATGAAACCGTCTCGCCAGCCGCGCGCCGGCAACTCATTGTGGAGTAAGAAAATTGGCGCGACCGCTCGACCCAGCAACCCGCGAAGCATTGGTCGAGCGCGTCCGCTTCTACCGCGATCTGGGCCTCACTGAGTTTTATCGCCGGCCTGTAGACCCGGCGTTGCTTGACCAACTCGCGGGTGCCCCAGATCTCGCTTCTGAGACCTGGGAGACAATCCCTCAACCAGCAACTCAGTCGGGTGCCCCATCCTTTCCGATTCTTTCTGCGGAAAGGGTGGGAGAGCAACCCGCTTCCCAACCCGCCCAGTTCCAGGAGGATCAGCCGATTCCCGCACGCAGAAGTTTTCCTGCCCCGCCCCAGATCACGGCACCCGTTCCACCCGCCGACCGCGCCGCGGCCCTCCAAATCATCCGCGATGACATCGGCGACTGCAGCCGCTGCGCCTTGCACAAGGGCCGCAACAAGCTGGTCTTTGGCGACGGCTCGCCTGCCGCGCGCCTGCTCTTTGTGGGCGAAGGCCCGGGCGCCGACGAGGATGCACAAGGCATTCCTTTCGTGGGCAAGGCCGGCCAACTGCTCAATAACATGATCACCGCCATGGGCCTCAAACGCGAGGAGGTCTACATTGCCAACGTGGTCAAGTGCCGCCCGCCGGGCAATCGGACACCGGAGCCCGACGAGGCCAACACCTGCTCGCCGTTCCTCTTCCGTCAGATCGACGCAGTACGCCCCGAGGTGCTGGTGGCGCTGGGAGCCACAGCAGCTACCTATCTCTTAGGCCAGCGCCAGCCCCTCGCCGGCCTGCGCGGCCGCGTGCACTCCTTCCGCGGAGCCAAACTCATCGTCACCTATCACCCTGCCTATTTGCTTCGCGATCCCCGCCAGAAAAAAGAAGCCTGGGCCGATTTGCAAATTGCGATGCGAGAACTGGGGCTGAAGGCGCCTGCAAAAGACTGAACAAATACACAACGCCCAAGCTATGACGATTCGCCAGTTATTGATATTCGAAGCGCAATTCCACAGGCTACCATGGGACTTCGGAGGACATCGCCCCCAATGGATAAAGACGCCTCAATCCAAGGCCACCCGCGCAAACACTACGATCCCGACCTGGTGCGCCCCATGTATGCGCGACCCTCGCTGCTCGGCCCCACCCCGCGCCACTCCATTCCGGCGGAAGGCATGTCGCCCAGCACTGCCTACAGCCTGATCCACGACGAGTTGATCCTCGACGGCAGCTCGCGCTTTAACCTCGCCACCTTTTGCAGCACCTGGATGGAGCCCGAGGCGCACCGGCTCATGTCCGAGACCTTCGACAAAAACATGATCGACAAGGACGAGTACCCGCAGACGGCCGAACTGGAGATGCGCTGCGTGCACATGCTGGCTGAGTTGTGGAACGCGCCCGATGCCGGCGGCACGATCGGCACCTCGACGATCGGCTCAAGCGAAGCCTGCATGTTAGGCGGACTGGCCCTCAAATGGCGCTGGCGCAAACGGATGCAGAAGCTGGGCAAGCCGACTGACAAGCCGAATCTGGTGATGGGCTCGAACACACAGGTCTGCTGGCACAAGTTTGCCCGTTATTGGGACGTGGAGCCGAGGGAGGTACCGCTTGAAGGCAGCGAAGTGGTCACCGACCCGGAACGCGCAGCGGCGGCCTGCAACGAGAACACCATCGGCGTGGTCAGCATCCTTGGCAGCACCTTTACCGGCGACTATGAGAACGTGGTCGCGCTCAGCGCCGCTCTCGACCGATTGCAAGAGAAGACCGGCCTCGACGTACCCATCCACGTGGATGGCGCAAGCGGCGGCTTTGTCGCGCCGTTTCTACAGCCTGATCTGCTCTGGGACTTCCGCCTGCCGCGCGTCAAATCCATCAACACCTCCGGCCACAAATACGGCCTGGTGTATCCGGGTGTGGGCTGGATTGTGTGGCGCGAGCTTGGCGATCTCGATCCCGACCTGATTTTCAACGTCGATTACCTGGGTGGCGCCATGCCCACACTGGCCATCAATTTTTCCCGCCCGGCGAGCCAGATCGTGGCCCAGTACTACAACCTGATTCGGCTCGGCAGGTCGGGTTATCGCGCCATCCACGAAGCTTGCCAGGAGGTAGCCGTCGAACTCGGCGGGCAGATCGCCGCGCTTGGCCCATTCCAGTTGCTTTCCACCGGGCGCGATCTCCCGGTTGTTGCATGGACGCTGAAAGAGCAAACCAACTGGTCGCTCTACGACTTGTCTGACAGGTTGCGCGATCGCGGCTGGCAGGTGCCGACCTACAAGATGCCCGCGAACCGGCAGAATGTGATCCTTCAGCGCGTGGTGGTGCGCAACGGATTCACGCACGATCTGGCCGGGATGCTGGTCAACGATATCAAGCGCCACCTCGACTGGTTTGCAACGCAGCCGGGATTCAATCCTACGCTGGACGGCGCGGGCTTCCATCACTGAGTTATCGTTTGCAGGAACCGCATCGGCGCTACGGAAAGATCTCCGCATCCCGCAGCGCCACGCCCTTCCGATCCTTGTCGGAGATAATCGCATCCTCTGAACTAATTGGCCAGGGAATCGCAAGCTCCGGATCGTTCCATAGGATGGTTCGTTCGCCAACGGGAGAGTAATAGTCCGTTACCTTGTAGGCAAACCCGGCCACATCGGTCAACACCAGAAATCCATGGCCGAAGCCCTCGGGAATCCATAGCATTGCGCCGTTCTCGCCAGTCAGTTCCACGGCCACATGCTTTGCGAAGGTGGGCGAGCTGCGCCGCAAGTCCACGGCCACATCCAGCACCGCGCCATGAGTTACCCTCACCAGCTTGCCTTGCGGCTGGACAATTTGATAATGGAGGCCGCGCAGCACATTCTTTTTCGAGAGCGAGAAGTTATCCTGCGGGCCTAACTCGGGCAATCCTGCCTCCGTCATGGCGCGCCGGTTATAGGTCTCCCAGAATGCGCCGCGGCTATCTTTATAGATCGCCGGAGTCAGAATCAAAACGCCGGGCAGCGATGTTTCACTTATCTTCATCGATTCATCGCCTTCCCCGCGAAATGCGGCTCCCTGAGCAAAGCAAGCAAATATTGCCCGTACCCGCTCTTGCTCACCGGCTGCGCAAGCGCTTCCAACTGCCCAGCGGTGATGAATCCCTGGCGATAGGCAATCTCTTCAGGGCAGGCGATATTGAGGCCCTGTCGCCGCTCGATGGTGTGAACGAATAACCCCGCTTCCAGCAGCGAATCGTGCGTGCCCGTGTCCAGCCATGCCATGCCGCGGCTCATGATCTCCACATTCAACGTTCCGGCCTCAAGGTAACAGCGGTTCAGGTCGGTTATCTCCAGCTCGCCGCGAGCCGAGGGCTTGAGCGCCGAAGCGATGCTCACCACATTGTTATCGTAGAAATACAAGCCAGTGACTGCATAGCGCGACTTGGGATTCCTGGGCTTTTCTTCCAGGCTGATAGCGCGACCCTCGCTATCGAATTCCACAACGCCGTAACGCTGGGGGTCCTCGACGGGATAGGCAAACACCGTCGCGCCCTGCTTGAGTTGCGCGGCCGCCTGAAGCTGGCGAGAAAATCCCTGCCCATAAAAGATGTTATCGCCAAGGATCAGTGCGCTGGTTTCTCCCCCGATAAACTCCCGGCCAATAAGGAAGGCCTGAGCCAGGCCGTCGGGGCTGGGCTGGATGGCATAGCTGATGCTGATACCCCAGTTATGGCCATCGCCCAATAACTCGGCAAAGCGGCCCGTGTCCTGGGGAGTGGAAATAATCAGAATGTCGCGCAAGCCGGCGAGCATCAGCGTGCTCAGCGGATAGTAGATCATCGGCTTGTTATAAACCGGCAAAAGCTGCTTTGACACGACATGAGTCACGGGATATAGACGCGTTCCCGACCCTCCGGCAAGAATGATTCCCTTCATAGCGTGGGCCGCTCCGTGTAGTTCTGTGCAATCCATTCCAGATACGCGCCAGTCCGCACATTCTCAACCCACGAGGAGTGGTCGAGATACCAGCGAACGGTCTTCCGCAATCCGCTTTCAAACTGCTCGGCGGGCTGCCATCCAAGTTCGCTGGCAAGTTTTGAGGCATCGATGGCATAGCGGCGGTCGTGGCCGGGCCGATCTGTGACGAATGTGATGAGATTCCTGCGCGGACCGCCGGCCGCGCGGGGACGCATCTCATCCACCAGATCGCAGATGGTGCCAACCACATCGATATTCGTTCGCTCGCTATTGCCGCCGATGTTGTACGTCTCCCCGATGCGTCCATTTTGCAAAACGGTCCGGATTGCAGAGCAGTGGTCTTCCACAAAGAGCCAGTCCCGCACGTTCATTCCATCGCCGTAAACAGGCAGCGGCTTGCCCTCCAGCGCGTTCAGGATAATCAACGGAATGAGCTTTTCAGGGAACTGAAATGGGCCGTAATTGTTTGAGCAGTTCGTAGTCAGTACAGGAAAGCCCCAAGTGTGGCAATACGCCCGCGCCAAATGGTCTGAAGCAGCCTTCGACGCCGCATAGGGACTGTTCGGAGCATAGGCCGTAGTTTCTGAGAAAGCCGGATCATGCGCCCCCAGCGAGCCATACACCTCATCGGTGGAAACATGCAGAAATCGAAAGGCGCGTTGATCGGCTTCGCTCAGCGACGACCAGTAACTCTTTGCCTGGTCGAGCAGCACAAAAGTTCCCTGCACATTGGTCCGGATAAACGCTCCAGGCGAAGCAATAGAACGATCCACATGGCTTTCCGCCGCGAAGTGAACGATCGCCCGCGGCTGATGCTCGGCGAGCAACTTGCCCACAAGCTCTGCGTCGCAGATGTCGCCATGCGCCAGTTTGTAGCGAGGGTCGGCATCCAGAGTGGAAAGATTAGCCGGATTCCCGGCGTACGTCAGCAAATCTAGATTGACAACGGGAGAACCCGTATTCGCGATCCAACTCAAAATGAAATTCGAGCCGATGAACCCTGCCCCACCTGTGACGATGATGGAATCCTGCATTCGCACGCTCCGAGTCAACAGTATAGGGCATTCGCTTTATGCCCAAATCTTGTATGCTGGGGCAATGGTTCGCTTCACCGTGCTGGCTTCCGGCTCCAAGGGCAACTGCACAGTTGTCACCGGTGGCCGCACCCGCATTCTGGTGGATGCGGGGCTGAGTTGCCGTGAGCTGTTCCGGAGGATGAGGCTGGCCGGTGAAGAACCGGAGACGCTGGACGCCATCGTCATCACCCACGAACATTCTGACCACATCAACGGAGTGGCAGTAACGGCGCGCAAGCTGGGCATTCCCGTGTACTTTACCGAGAGTACGCATCGAGCCTGGATGCGCTGGCTGACCCCGCGGCGGCAGATGACTTATGCCCAGTGGCTGGAGCAGTGCCGGAAGCAGGCGGCCGAGCGGCAGGCGGAAGCGGCCCACTGCGATGCAGAGGGCGAACCAGAGGAAACCGACTCGCTGGCCGATGCAGAGCAGACAGAATCCGGCCCCGCTTCGCTGGACGTGGTGGAGGCAACAGCCGCCCAGGCGCAGACCGAAGCAACCGAGGCCGCACCCCCTAGCCGCCAAAAAGATCCCACGTGGCTCCCGGCGGTCGAGTATTTCAAGCCCGGCGAGCCATTCGAGATTGGCGATATTGCCGTGAGCCCCTTCACCATTCCGCACGACGCCGCCGACCCGGTGGGCTTTGTCTTCAGAACGGAGGGTGTGCGCCTGGCAGTCGCCACAGACCTCGGCTACATTCCGCCCAACGTCAAGGCACAGCTCAAGAGCGTGGATCTGCTGCTGCTTGAATCCAACCATGACCTTGAGATGCTGCGCGACGGGCCCTACCCCTGGTCGGTCAAGCAGAGGGTACTTTCGCGCGTTGGTCACCTCTCCAACGATGCCGCCGCGGAGTTTCTTGAGCATGAGTACGACGGTCAAGCGGCCTACGTGATTTTGGCCCATCTCTCTGAAAGCAATAATCTTCCGGAATTGGCGCGGGTCACAGCCGAGCGCGCGCTCAACGGCCGCGCCAGCCTGCTGGCCAACCGTCTGTTGCTGGCAGCGCAGCATGAGCCGCTTCTGCCTATTTACTTTTAAGTCAATCAGATTACAATGGTAAGGGACGGGTATCACTCTGTACCAGGTTGGTGGGCAAGAAATTGCCGTGGGGTTTCGCCATGGCCAGGCAAGGCAGATCGGCCCGAAACTGAACCTTTAAGGCTGGTTAAGCGTCCAATAGTTGTGACCTTTCGTTGCCTCGTGAGCCGCGCAAGACCAAAAGCGGTCAAGCACATCTTTTGCAAAGTGAGACGTTGAGCTTATGGCAACAACCCAATGCACAGATCGAGTCGCAGGCGCTATCTTGGCAAGCTGGCGTTATGACATCTCAGGGATCTCCCCGGAGATGCGGAAGGACTACGAGCAGCATTTTGCCGAGTGTCCCCACTGCCGCGCCCGGCAGAAATTCCACCGCAGCCTGGATGTATCGCTGGCCGTGTTGACCTCGCTGGCGGTCTTCTTCTTCCTCTTCGCGCTGGCGGTGCTCAGGCACATCAAGCCACTGGAACACATGGCCTTTAACGTCTTCGGCCTGGATGTCGCTGACACCTACCACATGCTCGTCTCGGCGGGCATTGCGGGGCTTTGTTTTTCGCTGATTGCCTTCTTGCTGGTACTCACCACCACGCCGGTTCCGTCCTACCTGGGCGGGATCGCCGCCGAGCGAGCCAGACTCCTTGAAGAACGGCTGCCCGAGTCCATCAAGTCGCTGCGCCCGCGGTAAAACCGGCTTCGCGATTACGGACTTCAGAGCCTCCCATTTGGGAGGCTCTTGTGCTTGTGGGCGAAAGAATCCGGTCTGCCGGAACGCGTGGCGATTCATCTCTGCCGCAGAATGTGGGCACTCCATCTGCCAGCCCGACCGTTACGCCTTCTCCGCCAGGAGCCGCCGGATTCTCTTTTTGGCTATGATGCCGTGGATGATGGAAAGCGGCCCGAAAAGGCAGCACACAATTGCTGGCCAAAATGGATTCTTGAATGCCAGGGCGAGCGACAGGAAACCTATCGCACTGCCAATCGCGTTCATTTGAACGGCGTCCCGCGTTATCCGGACTTCAACCGCGTTCAATCCGAGCATTGCCCGCACTTTGTAGGCGTGAGCATACATCAGCGTGAACAAGAGCAACAGAGACGCGTATCCCAGAAAGAACAATTGCACAAGCACCAGCGCTCCGTGCCAACTGACATCGTCGCCGGCTTCGCCGCCCGTCAAGCGCGAAAACAAAAGCGTGAACACGAACTTGAGCGGATAGACGCAGAACAGAACAAGAAACAGCAGGACCATGTTCAGGAAGAAGCTGTAGGGGTCTTCCAACCCGTAGCGGCGCGAATAAACGTAGTGCATGCGCCAGACAGCAACCAATAGCATAAAGCACACGGCAAAAGGAAGAAGACCTTGCGAGTCCGCCATGAGCGCCGCATAGCTGCGGGGCACTTCCTGCGAGATCACCAGCAGCGTCAGAGCAAATCCAAAGACCACATCGCTGAAGGCCTCCAGGCGCGTTATCCCTCCGGCCCGCCAGCGAAAGTTCTCTTCAGGAAAGAGCCCTGACCGGTGCTCCGAGGCCATCTCGTGAGATCCATGTTCGACGAATGCCGCATTGCTTGCTGAAGAAGGTCTTTCGTGCGCAATTGCGGTCGGACGCCTGGATCTGTGGCTCATATCATCTTTCTAACATAGAAATCCGGCTATGCCGGCCAATACTCGAGTTATCGAGGTCGTCACAGCATTTCTTGAATAGACGAATTGCGCGAAACAAAAAAGGCGAAGCCGCAATAGCCTCGCCTTTTCTGTCTTTGCAAATTGCTTCTACTTCGTCAGCGGCACGCGCAAATCGCCGCCGGTCATCTGCTTCGGCTCTTCAACCTTCAGGATGGCCAGCAGCGTGGGCGATATGTCGCGCAGCGAGCCATCGGGACGCAGGCGGCAGTGGCTGGCATCTTCGGCCACGTAGATCAGAGGCACAGGGTTGGTGGTGTGCGCGGTGTGCGGAGCGCCGGTGACCAGGTCCACCATCTGCTCGGCGTTGCCGTGGTCGGCGGTAATCAGCCAACTGCCGTTCCGCTCCTTGATGGCTTTATAGATGCGGCCCAACTGCGCATCCACGGCCTCTACGGCCCGGATGGTCGGCTCCAGCTTGCCGGAATGGCCCACCATGTCTGCATTGGCAAAGTTCGCTACCACCAGGTCGAAGGCAGTGTCGTTGATGGCCTTTACGATGGTGTCACCGATGGCCTCGGCCTTCATCTCCGGTGCCAGGTCGTAGGTGGCAACCTTGAGGGAGGGAATCAGCGTGCGATCTTCGCCGGGAAAGGGCGTCTCGATTCCGCCGTTGAAGAAGTAGGTGACGTGGGCGAACTTCTCGGTCTCGGCCACACGCAGGTTGCGCAGTTGGTGCTTGGCCAGCACATTGGCCAGAATGTTATCCAGCGACTCCGGCGGCATGATGAGCTGCAGGTCGTAGAGCTTGTCAAACTGCGTCATGCACAGGTAGTGGAGATTTTTCGGAATCTCCGTGCGGGGGATGGTCTGATCGAGCCCCTCCCAGCCATCCAGGTCGCGGCCGCCCTGCTTGTTCAGGCCGCTCTCGCGAGCCAGCACTCGGGTAATTTCGCGGGCGCGGTCGCTGCGGAAGTTGAAGTTGATGCAGACGTCCTCGTCGCGAATCTGCGCCACCGGCTTGCCGGCGCCATCCACCACGACAAAGGGGATGATGAACTCATCGGTGGTGCCGTTGTTGTAGCACTCGGTGAGCCGCGCTACGGGGTTCGCATACGCGCCACCCTCGGCTTTGCCGGTGACCATGGCGTCAAAGGCCTTGCGCTCGCGCTCCCAGCGCTTGTCGCGGTCCATGGCGTAGTAGCGTCCGCTGACTGAAGCCACTTTACCCACGCCGTATTCGCGCATCTTTTGTTCGAGTTGGGCAACATAACCCGCGCCGCCGGTGGGCGCCGTATCGCGGCCATCCATGAAAGCATGAACGAAAACCCGCTGCAGGCCATATTCGTGCGCTGTCCTGAGTAGCGCGTAAAGGTGCGTGAGTTGCGAGTGGACGCCGCCGTCTGAAACCAGCCCGAAGAGATGCAGTTGCCGTCCGCCCTCCTGCGCCTGCTTCATCGCCCGCACAATGGCCGGATTCTTTTGGAACTCGCCCGAGGCGATCGCGGCGTCGATGCGGGTAATGTCCATCTGCACAATGCGGCCTGCACCGATGTTCAGGTGACCCACCTCGCTGTTGCCCATCTGCCCGTCGGGCAGACCCACAAAATGGTCCGAGGCCTGAATCAGCGAGTTGGGAAACTCGCGCAGTAGCTTGTCGTATGCCGGCTTTTTGGCCAGCGCAATGGCGTTGTTAGCGGTTTCGGCGCGGTAGCCCCATCCGTCGAGGATGGTCAGAACGAGAGGACGCTTGTAAGTGGACAAGAAGGAGGACTCCTCTGGAAGATCGAGCGTACTGGTATCAGGATAACCTGCGATGGGCTGATGGAGTGTGGTTCGGGTCACAGGTGGGCCAATTGCTCCGTAGACCTTGAGCGCGGCAAGCCTGACTATGGGCTGAAACCGGCGAATGGCGGTCCGGCCTCGGAAAATTGAGGCTTTTTGCAAAACAGCGCGACCTTGGGGAGTAGGCCGCGCAGTTTGCGGAGCTATTTTGGCAGGGACGCGGAGCCTGTGACGGTAAAGCTGGCTTCGGTTTTGGTTTCGGTTTCCTGGGGCTGGGCGGCGGCAAGAGTGAGGGAGTACTTGCCGGGAAGAATGGCGCGGTTGCCTTGGTCGTCCACACTGGAAAGAGACCGGGGATCGAAGGCAATGGCCACTTCCCTGCTCTCTCCCGCCGGGATGTTGACCCGCTGGAAGCCAGCCAGAGAATGGATGGGACCGTTGGGCTGCGGCGTTTTCAAGTAGGCTTCGACGACCTCGTCGCCGTTGACCGTGCCTGTGTTGGTGACGGTGACAGTTGCGGTAAGCGGGTCCCCGGCCTTCAAGGTGTCAGCCGATAACTTGCCCTGACCAAATTTGAATTTGGAGTAGCTGAGGCCGTAGCCGAAGCCCCAAAGCGGCTTGCCTGTGAAATAGCGGTAGGTACGGCCCTTGTCGCCGGTCTTGAATGCGTAATCGGTAAAATCGGGCAGGCCGTCAAGCGAGGCATAAAACGTGACGGGCAGGCGGCCGGCTGGGTTATTAAGCCCGGCAAGGGTGCGCGCGATGGCCGTGCCTCCCTCCACGCCGGGATACCAGGCTTCAAGGATCGCATCGGCGTGCTGATTTGCCCAGTTGAGGGCGACAGCGCTGCCGCTTTGCAGGACGACCACCAATGGCTTGCCCGTGGCAGCCAGAGCCTCAAGCAGCTGTTGCTGAGGAGCGGGCAGATCAAGGCTGGTGCGATCTCCACCGTTGAAGCCGTCGATTTTGATGCGCATCTCCTCACCTTCAAGCTGGGGGGAGAGACCGACAAAGGCAACCACTACATCCGACTCCTTTGCGCGGGCTACGGCTTCGTCAAGCTGAGCCTGGGCGGGAGCTTCCCACTTTAAGGTCAGGCCGCCGCCGGCTTGGTCGCCGGAGTGCGAGTACTCGATGCGTATCTCGTGCGGATTGGTGTCGGCGAAGTCCACCGGGATAGAAGGAACTCTCAGAAACTTCATGAGCGGCGGCGCGGTGGGTGAGGCTCCAGGCAAAACTTTGAATTCACCCATGATGGAGAGATCCCTGGCTTCACGCAGGTTACCCTCTGACAGCACTTTGCCATCAAGGATGAACCGGTAGGTTTCCGCAGGCGACCACGGGTGGCTGTCGCCCGTTGCCAGCGTGAAGACATAGTGTCCGGGGGCGGGAACGGTGAGCGAGCCCGTCCAGCGGACGGAGTAGTTGCTGGTCTCGAGCTGGGGTACGGGCCGGACGCTTTCCCAGTCCGCCTGGATAGCAGGCTCGGTGACGGTGGCTACAGGCCGGCCGGTCCAGTCGGGGGTGGCGAAAAACTCGGTCTTCAAGCCGTGATTGAGACCAAATGCTGTGCGCGGGACAGGTACGCCCACGCCAGCAGCCAGCGTGGAGCCCTGGGCATAGAGAATAGGTGAGCTGCGAAACTGGCTTCGCATGCCGTCAAGAGGCGTGACTGGATTGACCGGCGTGCCCACATAGTTGCCCAGGATAGAGGGCAACAGGTCGGCGGTGGGGCCGATGACAGCGATGTGGCCGGGGGCAGCTTTCAGGGGCAGGGCGCCTGCGTTCTTGAGCAGGACAATGCTTTCCTCTGCGGCCCGCAGGGAGGTCTGGCGACTCTCACTCGAGGCGTTGGCGGCAAACGGTATGATGTCGAACGGGCTTGAACCTTGCGGGTCAAAGAGGCCGAGTTGGAAGCGAGCTGTGTAGAGGCGTTCTGCCGCCTGGGTGACCAGATCTTCTGAGACGAGCTTCTGCCGCACCGCATCGGCGAGCGTGTTGAAGCCGGGCGTCCACATGCTACATGAGAGGTCAGTTCCCGCCTCAACAGCGAGCGCGGAGGAGTGTGTAACGTCAACTGTCTTCTTGTGGCCCTGGTTCACGTCTTCAATTGCGCCGCAGTCTGAGACGACAAAACCCTTGAATCCCCAGGCATCGCGCAGGTGATCTTTGAGCAGCATTTTGTTGGTACAGGCCGGCCACTCGTCGATGGAGTTATAGGCGCACATGACCGATTGCACATGCCCCTCGGTGACAGTGGCGCGGAATGCGGGCAGATAGGATTCTTCCAGATCGCGCGGGCTGGGATCTACGTTGAAGCCGTGGCGCAAAGGCTCAGGGCCGCTGTGTACGGCAAAGTGCTTGCTTGTTGCGACGGCGCGCAGGTGGTTCAGGTCGCCGCCCTGCACGCCGGTGACAAAGGCGACGCCGAGCCGGGCGGTCAGAAACGGATCCTCGCCGTACGTCTCCTGGCCGCGGCCCCAGCGCGGATCGCGGAAGATGTTGATGTTGGGCGACCAGAAGGTGAGGCCGTAGTAAATGCGGTGATTGCCCTCGCGCTGAGCCTGGTTGTACTTTGCCCGCGCCTCCGTAGAAATGACGTTTCCCATGGAGTGGACGATGGTGGGATCCCAAGTGGCGGCCATCCCGATGGCCTGCGGGAAGACGGTCGCATATCCCGCGCGGGCCACGCCGTGGAGAGCCTCGTTCCAGGTCTGGTAGTCGGGAATGCCGAGCCGGGGAATGGCGGTGGCCCAATCCTCCAATTGCGAGGCCTTCTCTTCAAGAGTCATCCGCCCCACCAGATCGTGAGCACGTTGCGCTGCGGGGCGGGACGGGGCCAGATAGACCGGACTCGCGTCAAGATTCGTTGCTGGACTCGCATTCTGGGCTGAAAGGGGCCATGCTCCAACAGAAGCCAGTGCAAAAAACAAAAGAAAAAGCCGGCGATGCGGCATGATCAGTCCTCCTGTGGTTTCTGTGCCAGCGGTCTCTTCGCGCTGCATCAAGACATTTCCGAATGTTTCTTACTGATCTAACAACAAAGGCGCGCAGGGAGTTTTCAACGTGCGTGGATTACTCCATCCACAGTGCACTGGTGATGATGCGCGGATAGTAGCGGCTTGCCTTGCCTTCGCCCGAAACGATCTGGTCGCAACAGGCCCAATAGGAGCTGCCTTCAACCTGCCACTTTACGTGAGCGGCATCCGCCTGGCGGAAGACCTCGGCCACCTTGGGATCCGCATCGAGATGGAAGACCTTGCGGGTAACGTGCATGAAAATGGAGATCTTGCTCATCCACGAGTTATTGCTGGTGGAGGAGAGCTTAATGCCGCCATCGGCAAACAGATTGCGCCGCTCCGGATCGAGCAACAGATTGCGCGTGTGCTCTTTCAGAACGTCGAACATGCGCCTCTCGGACGGCGAATCGTAGACCCGCTCCAGCGTGCAGCCTGCAAACCCGGTGTTGACGAAGTAGAGCGGGTAGACGCATCCCTCCACCGCGGGCAGAATACGGCTGGAGTAGCCGGGGTTGGACTTTTCAAAGATCGCCGGCAGCACGCCGTCAACAGCCTGATCGCAGACCACTGAAGCAACCTTGGCGGCGAGCTCTTCGCAGCGGACTTTGCTGGCCATATAGCCCAGTTCGCGGAACATCAGCGCCAGAGACCTGTAGGTTGCCCAGCTCTTTACGGCAATGTAGATGTTATTGCGGGTCTGCGCCAGAGAGTGATCGAGCGAGTCGTAGGTGGTGATCTCCTGTCCACCCGCGCACCGCGTACTGTCGAACTGCGCGAACCCCACGTCGCCGCTGCGATTGATCATACTCGTCAAGCAGTCATCCACCACGGCCTTGTTGCTCTTGAGCCACTCGATATCGCGGGTCTTGGCCAAGTAGCAGCCTGCGGTGAGAACCCAGTTGCAGAGCTGCTCCACTGTCATGTAGCTGAAGCAGCCGGTCAGATTGGCCAACTCGTAGCTGCTGCGGCCTTTGGGCGAGAAGTTGTTGTGCGCACCCATGTCGTGACAGAAGCTGAGGCCACCGGGCTTGGTGTCGTAGGGACGTTTGAGCTGGGCTTCGTCGGGTGGCGGCGGAGTCTGCGAAGGATCGATCTGCATCGACGCGGTTGAAGGCGCGATCTCCGCCTTGTAGACCTTTACTTCGTCGTTGTAGCTGTACAGCCTGACAAAGTTATCGAGCAAATTGCGGACCAGCCATGGATTGTGTTTGAGCTCCCAAAAGACGTGATCGACGGAGAGGTCGAGGGTATTCATCATGCAGTACTCGCCCTCGTTCACTACCCAGAAAGGCTGGTCTTCGATTTCGAGCAGTTGCGTGCTGCCGTAGTAGCTGTGGGTGGCGTGCGCGATCATGAAACGCTGGTCGCCGGAAAGAGTAGCCTGGTCCAGCTTGCTGTCGAGCGCCTTGGCCGCGGCAATGATTTTCGTGGAACTATCGAGTGCAGTCTTCAGAACGTCCGCCAGGCTCTTGAAGTAGCGTGTGTAGAGATACCGTGCGTCGAGTCCGTTAGTCTGGAAGCCTTCAAGATAGGAACCGAGCGCAATCGTGATTCCGTACTTTTTCCCCGCCGGAATTTCAAATCCGAATCCGGGACATGACCCCAGCAGATGAACCGGATTGTGGCGCTCACGCACGCCGTCACTGGCAGACCAGCGCATGAAGATGAATGGCTGATCCTCGACCTTCACCCCTTCTTCGGAAGTGGTGAAATCAAGGAGTTCAGCCGCGCCGCCGGCCTCGCGGCGGAAGGCGAACGCCAATCGGCCGCTGCCCAGATCGTCGTTGAGAATCCGGCTGCCGGGGCGGGCGTGATTGAGCGCGAACATCGCTGTTTTGGCCGTGTCGCCTTTGGTGTTATCCACTTCGAGGCGGGCGATGACCGCAGGCAACAGGCCTTGGCGCATCCGGTCGTTGCTTTCCGCAACGGGGCTTTCCACGACGGGATCGGGGATTGCGCCGAAGGGGGAATAGACCGAAAAGCTCAGTCCCCCGGCAGTCCATTGATCGCTGGCCCAGCCATAGGAACGCGACATTTCACTGGCGCTGAACGGCGCGGCGTCGGGCTTTACGTTCTGCTCGGAAGGGCCGGCCTGCTCTACGAGAAAGGAGTCGGCGGCACGGTTCACCGCGGCCGTGTAAAAAGGCAGGCATTTCAAAGTGGCGTCGGAATAGCGATCGCCTTCTTTGAAGCCGACGAAGACTTCCTGATCGCCCGGTTGTCCGATTTGCAGGCCAATTCCGCCACGGGTTCCAAAGTTGCCACAGGTAAAGCTCATGAATGCGCCCATAGGGGAATGCTGAGCATTGAAACCCAGTTGGCAGGAGAGCGGTGCACGTTTGGTCATCGAGGAACCTCGCTGGAAATTTTACCTATCCGGTTAAACAGTCTCGTCAACGGTATCGAGCCAGGGCCGACATATGCCGGTAGTTCGCCAACACCATCCCTACAGCCAAAGACAGCCAGGCAGATTCCATGCGGTGGACCTCCGGTCGGCGGGTGGCGCGGATACGGCATGATTGTAGCGTTCTTAGGCGCCTCCCGGATAGAGGTTCAGAGGAAAATATTTCTTTGGTTTTGCACTTGCCAATTCATGGAGTAATGCGATTTACTTTGGTGGAATCGAACGTAGCTCCGGTGAGCTCCAGACCGGGTTCGGCCCGTCGGGGCGGGAACGCGGAAAATCGGCAAAAATGGCGTAAATGATGGAATCCTGGGCGGCGGAACCGCAAGTTGCCAGCAGCGGAACAAACGCTTCTGAGAACCCGGACTACTCTTCCAGCGAAAGCGAGTAGAAGTCGATGAGCGGTGCAAGCACAAAACTCTCCTTCGGAGAAAAGTTCGGATACGGTCTGGGCGACCTGGCCGCCAACCTCGTCTTCCAGACGGTGATGGCCCTGCAAATGATCTTCTACACCGACACCTTCGGGCTGTCGACAACCCAGGCGGGAACGATGATTTTGTTTGTCGGCCTGGGCGCGGCCTGTCTCAATCCGGTGATGGGTGTCATCGCCGACCGTACCAAGACCCGCTGGGGCAGATTCCGCCCCTGGCTGCTGTGGACCGCCGTGCCCTTTGCCGTGATCGTTGTTCTGACCTTCACTACGCCCAACCTGAGTCCCTCGGCCAAGCTGATCTATGCCTGGGTCACTTATCTGTTGCTGCGCGTTGTCTACACAATGAATAACGTGCCCTACGCCTCGCTGACCGGCGTGATGACCGACGATCCGGGCGAGCGCAACAGCATCACATGGTACCGGCAACTCTTCGCCAACGGCGCAGGCTTCATCGTGCAGAGCCTGGCGATTCCACTTGTGGCAATTTTGGGCAACCACAACGACGCCCGCGGCTTCCAGAGGACGATGGGACTTTTTGCAATCATCAGTGCCGTGCTCTTCGTCACCGCCTTTGCCGTGAGCAAAGAGCGCATCGAGCCCGATCCGCAGCAGAAGACTTCAGTGATGCTGGATCTGGGCGATCTGCTGAAGAACGGCCCCTGGATCGCGCTCTTCGTACTGACGAACTTCTACTTTGCCGCCCTGGCGATTCGTGGCAGCATGATGATGCCCTACTTCAAGTACTGCTCTGGCAATGAATTCCTTTTCAGTTGGTTCAACGGCTTCGGACTGACGGCGCTGATTGTTGGCGTTGCCTGCTCCACGGCTCTGACCAAGCGCATCGACAAACGCACACTCTTTATTTGGAGCATGGCGCTGACGGGCATTCTCGCGATCGTGTTGTTTTTCCAATCGGCGACAAATACGGTGTTTTACCAGTTGAGTTTTTTGAATCATGTGTTGCATATCCCATTTGGTTGGGTTATTGTCACGGAGATTCTGCGCCAGTTTGTCTTCGGCTGCTCCGGCCCGATTCTCTGGGCTATGATGGCCGACGTGGCCGACTACGGCGAATGGAAGACGGGACGCCGCGCCACCGGAACGGTAATCTCTGCGGTGGTCTTTGCGCTTTGGACGGGATTGGCACTGGGAGGCGCAATCGCCCCGTGGCTTGAAGGGTACTTTGGCTATCAGGCCAACGTCGCTCAGACCGATCACGCACTCTTCGGCATTCGCTTCATCGCTTCAGCCGTAGCAGGCGCTGCCTTCCTGGGCGTCGCAGTGAGCCTGCTCTTCTACCCCATCGACAAGAATCTGAATCTGACCATCTCGAACGAGCTTGCCGAGCGGCGCAAGGGCTTTTCGTCTTCGGCGTCATAACGTGTGCAACGCATTTACCTCGGGCCGCATCCACCAGCCGACTTGCGGCCGGAGTTTTCATCGCAGTTTTGGCTCTATTGCCGGCCTTGTCAATTGTTCAGGAGTATTCCAAGATGCGGAATCGGCGGTTCATGATATTTACTGCGATGCTCGCCGCGAGCATTGCGGCGGCGGCCCAGGCTCCCGCCACGCTCAAGGATGCTTATCGCGATTCGTTCTATGTCGGAGCGGCCATCAATGCCGCGCAGTTCACCGGGACCGATGCTCGCGGCGCGGCCATTGTCACATCGCAATTCAATTCCATCAGCCCGGAAAACGTCCTGAAGTGGGAGAGAGTTCATCCCAAGCCCGATACCTATTCGTTCGAGCTTGCCGACAAATACGTCGAATTCGGTGAAAAGAACCACATGTTTATGGTTGGCCATAACCTTGTCTGGCATAACCAGGTTCCAGATTGGGTCTTCCAGGACGAGAAGGGCAATCCGCTCACCAGGGAGGCCCTGTTGAAGCGGATGCACGATCACATCTTCACCGTTGTCGGGCGCTACAAGGGGCGTATTCAAAGTTGGGATGTCGTCAATGAAGCCTTGAACGATGACGGCACCTTGCGCCAGTCGAAGTGGCTAAAGATCATCGGAGACGACTATATCGCCAAGGCATTCCAGTATGCGCATGAAGCCGATCCTAACGCGCAACTCAACTACAACGACTACTCGCTTGAAACCGAGGCAAAGCGCAATGGCGCCATCGCTTTGATCAAGAAGCTGCAGGCCCAGGGTATACCTGTTGCGGTGGTCGGCATTCAGGGCCACGACAGCCTCAGTTGGCCCTCGGTCGAACTGGAGGACGCTACCATTACCGCATTCGCCAAGGTTGGCATCAAAGTGGCGATTACAGAACTCGACATTGACGTGCTACCGCCTGTTGCGACCGGAAGCGCGGAAGTTTCACTCAGCGTTAAAGCCGACCCAAAACTTAACCCATACGTCAACGGCTTGCCCGACGCCGTGCAGATGGCATTGTCGAAACAGTACGCCAGTCTATTCGCTGTCTACCTGAAACACAGCGCCGTGATGAGCCGTGTGACTTTCTGGGGCGTCACAGACAAGGATTCGTGGAAGAACGACTGGCCAGTGGTGGGACGCACCGACTATCCTTTGCTGTTTGATCGCGCCGGTGAGCCAAAGCCGGCCTTCGATGCGGTGATTCAGCAAGCGACGCGGCCTTCGCAGCGATAACTATCTTCTTGATGCGAATGTTTCTGGTTGGAAAATGGATTGGTCACTCTACACCGAAGCTGGCAGCGAGAGTGTGAACAATATCTGATGAGAGCTATGCGCCCCCAGCTTATGTGCTTCCCGAATCGGACGCGGAAAGCATGCGCGGCTTGGGTCTCTTCATTTGGCTGACAAGGTGACTCGGCGGGATTCTCTAATCTCGAATACTCGCTTCCATCGTACGCAGAATATCGAGCATCCGGTCGAACTCCGGGTGGCCATGGAGGGGCTTGAGCCGGGGGTCGGCAAGCATCTGGAAAAACCATGGACAACGGGTTTGGTCGGCGGTGCGTAAATGGGCGAGAGCGCTATCGAGATCACCGAGCGCAACGTAAACGGCGGGGTTGAACGAGGGCAGGACAAAGCGTTCCCGGCTCATCCATTCCAGGCGTTCCAGGATGGCGCGGGCCTCGTCCTTGCGGCCACAGCTGGCCAGGGCATAAGCATGGACGGCGGTCGCGAGATCGAAGTAGGGCGAGCGCTGAACGAGGCCTTCCGCAAGTTCAGCAGCGCGGGCTCCTTCCGCATGGTAGGCAAGAATCAGAGCCCCATAGAGAACAGTGCCTTCGTGCTCGGGAAAAAGAGCCAGCGCCTTGCGGATCCCTTCGAGACTCTCATCGGCCTGACCTGCCAGGTGGAGCGCCCATGCCAGGCGCGCATGCAGCCAGGGCGCAAAAGGATCTTTGCGCAGAGCGGCGCGGAGCAGATCGATGGCCTCGTCAAATCGGTGGCGGCTGAGCGCAAACATCGAGCGTACACGAGTGATCCATGGATCGTGAGGCAGATGCGAGGAGAGGGAAAAGGCCCAAAGGGCCGCATGCAAATCCCTGTCCACATGGAAGCTGACCCAGCCGAGCGCGGGCAAAATGGCTTCCGCGCCAGGGGGTAGTACGGGAACCGACTCTTCACCCCAGCGACCAAGACCTGTCGCCGGGAACGCCGCCGCCGCGCTGCGCACCACGTTTGCGGCCGCGGCAGGAGACATGAAACCGTAAAAGGACTGCGTGACGCAGAGATTCACCAGATCGACTTTTGCGGCAATCAGCGTGGGATCCAGCTCGGTGGCGCGAGAAAGGTGTTGCAGGCTGTCTTGCATCCGGTGGCGTTGCAGAGTCTGCCACTCATAGTGGGCGCGCTGGTAGAGTTCGTAAGCTTCACGGCGGTCCCCACCCTGCGCCGGGGAATCGCCTCGATAGCTGGAAGAAGCACCGGTTTCCAGGGGGCGGCTGGCTAGTTCAGCGCCTGCGGCTGAGATGGAAAGGGCGCCCGAGTTCAAGCGGAAGACGAGGCGGCTGGCCAGCTCCAATTCCAGTCCAGCAATGCGGCTCTGCGGCACAATAAGGTCTTCCACCCAGATCTGTGCGCCATCCGCCACCCGAATCATCTCCGCGCGAAGACGAAAATGCGACGGCAGAGAACGCAGCGTACCGGCCAGGACAAGGTCGGCTTTGAGAGTCTCGCCGACTTGCTGTGCGCTGAGGCCTTGCATTGCCAGCATGAAAACTGAATCCCGCGCCATCACGGTCACAGCCGCGGGCTGTGTGTTGCTCAGCAGGGCGAGGGTCTCCTCCGCGACAGCTGAACCAAGATGGTCGGGGATGCCGTAACCAATGGCGAATGGCGGAATGGCCAGCCGCGGCAGCCCGCTAACCGGCGCGTCGCCGTGCGGGTGAACCTCTGCCGAGAAGCGGTATCCCCGCTTGTAGACCGTTTGGATACACTGCTCCGGCTCGAGCAGCGCGCGCAGCGAAGAGAGGCACTTGGGAACGCTGTCGGCAGTAACGTGCACATCGCCCCACAACGCCTGGCGCAACTCGGTTTGCGTGACAATCTGGCCTGCACTGGCAACGAGAAAACGAAGCGCCGCCAGTTCCCTGGGGGGCAGATGAACGACCGTCTCTCCCCGCAGAAGGACGCCATCGGCCTGGAGCCGGAAGCCCGCAAAAGAGAGTTCCCGATCCGAGCAGCCTGGATCGGTCGCTGAGTTTGCCTGCTCTTGAGCGCCGGGCAAAGCCGACGAAAACGATTTCGTCCGATCCAACTCAGCGCCCTCGGTGTCCTGGCTAAATTGCTTCCCGGAACACGTCGACCTCAAAGTGTATTGCAATGATGCACTTATTATCAGGATTCAAAATGAGGCCCTTGAAGCTCGACAATGATATTTCCCGCTTAAAGTAATCCGATTATGGTTACTTGTTTACTAAAAAGATAATAACCTAACGAGCGATCAACCCATTTATTATGTGCTGCTTGAACGATTTTGCAAGGTAATCTAATTCCCCCATCGCACTTGTTCCAAACACAGGTAGGGGCGCAAAGCAGCGAATCTGCCGAACGCAATGAAACGAGCGACGCAGCGACATCAATTCTGTTTCAGCATGGCAAAAACCGGCCGCCGTTACTCTCCCGAGGCCTGGGCCGTGGAGGCTCTTCCGGCAGATTGCAGCCTCTGGCCCGCGCGAATGTTAAAGTGGAGTTTCGTCCACCATGTTCACAACCTCGCAGCACGCACACTTCATCGGCATCGGCGGCATTGGCATGAGCGGCATTGCGGAGATCCTGCTTAGCCTTGGCATGAAGGTTTCCGGCTCTGACCTGCGCCGCGGGCCGGTGACCGACCGGCTTGCTCAGTTGGGGGCGACGATCTATGAAGGCCACGGCGCCGCGAACGTGGCAGGGGCCACGGTGGTGGTGACAAGTTCGGCAGTCGGCCCAACCAATCCCGAAGTCGTCGAGGCCCATGCACGCAAAATTCCCGTCATCCAGCGCGCGGAGATGCTGGCCGAACTGATGCGGCTCAAGTACGGCATTGCCATCGCCGGCATGCACGGCAAAACCACCACCACTTCGATGGTGGCCAGTGTTCTGGCTGCCGGTGGCCTTGACCCAACGGTTGTAGTGGGCGGCCGAGTGGATGCGCTGGGATCGAACGCCCGGCTGGGGACCACGCAGTACTTGGTGGCCGAAGCCGACGAGAGCGACCGCTCCTTCCTCAAACTCTCGCCGATCCTGGCCGTGGTGACCAACCTGGACCGCGAACATATGGACTGCTACAAGGACATGGCCGACGTGGAACGGGTGTTTCTAGAGTTCATGGACAAGGTTCCGTTTTACGGCGCGGTGACCGCCTGCCTGGACAATCCACTGCTGGCCGCGATTTTGCCGCGTGCCCGCCGCCGCGTCTTCACCTACGGAGTTGCAGCCGAGGCCGACTATCGGCTGGAGTTTGTCGAGGCCGGCCAGGGACGCTTTGCGCGATTTCTGGTCCACACGGCACAGGGGCCGCTGGGGCCATTCGAGTTGCATGTTCCAGGGCGTCACAACGTGCTCAACGCCACGGCCGCTGTGGCCATTGCCCGCCAGCTCGAGGTTCCAGCGGACAAGATTGCCGAGGGGCTCAACCACTTTCGCGGTGTGGACCGGCGATTCCAGCAGCGCGGCACGGCGCGCGGCGTCACCGTGGTGGACGACTACGGCCACCACCCCACTGAGATTTGCGCCACGCTGGCCGCCGCCCGCGAATGCGGCCACAGGCGCATTCATGTGGTCTTTCAGCCCCACCGCTACACGCGCACGCTTGACCTTTTGGATCAATTCGGCAACGCATTCACCGACGCGGACACTGTCTTCGTGTTACCCATCTACGCCGCGAGTGAGGAACCCATTCCCGGCGTGACGGCGGAGCGGCTCGTCGGCCGGATTCAGGGGCCGGCCGTTCACTATGCTCCGGATTTTCCCATCGCCATCCAGTTGATTACCGCCGAGGCCCGCGAAGGCGACCTGATCCTGACCCTCGGCGCTGGCAGCGTAAGCCAGTTGGCGCCGCAGATATTGGCGGCACTGGCAGCGGCTTAGACGCTGCTCTGACGACACTGTTACGATGTTTACCGCAAGCCAGTGGTTCATCAGGAGCTTCGATGGCGCAAGGTTCACGCAGGGGATTTTTGAAGGCGGCTTCGGCAACAGCAGCCGCATTGGCAGTTTCCAGGCGGATTCCGGCATGGGCCGGGGAGGCCGGCGCATCGGGGCCGGTGCGGGTGTGGGCCACCTTCCGCGACAGGCGGTACGCGCAGGCTGAACCGCTCGCATGGAAGCCGGCGACTGCGGTTGCAGCCGACGCCATTGCGCTCGATCCGGGCGCGACGAAGCAGGAGGTTCTGGGCTTTGGAGGCGCGCTGACAGATGCCACCTGTTACGTGCTGAGCCAGATTCCGCAGAGCAAGCAGGAAGAGGTCATGCACGACTTGTTCGCGCCTGGCGAGATGGCGTTGAATGTGTGCCGCACCTGCATTGGCGCCAGCGACTATTCGAGGAGTGTTTACAGCTTCGACGAGAGCACTGAGCCTGATCTGGAACTCAAGAAGTTCTCCATCGACCATGACAAGGCTTACATTTTGCCCATACTCCGAGATGCGCACAAGGCGAATCCTGAGCTGTTTCTCTTCTCCTCGCCGTGGAGTCCGCCGGGATGGATGAAAGTGAACGGTTCCATGTTGGGCGGAACCATGCCAGAGCGCAGCTACGCGCCCTATGCGCAGTACTTCCTCAAGTTTCTTGAGGCGTATAAGGCGGAGGGCGTGCAGATTGACGCGGTCACCGTGCAGAACGAAGTCGACGCCGAGCAGAACGGCCGCATGCCCGCCTGCCTATGGGCACAGGAAAATGAGATCAGCTTTGTCGAGAAGTTCCTGGGCCCTGCGCTGCGGAAGGCTGGCTCCCCAACCAAGATTTGGGTGCTGGACCACAACTACAACCTGTGGGGCCGGGCCATCGGCGAGTTGAGCGTGCCGGGCGCCAATGAGTACATCGACGGCATTGCCTGGCACGGTTATGTCGGCGAGCCTTCGGCCATGACCCGTGTACATGATGCATTCCCCGCAAAGAACGCTTATTGGACCGAAGGCGGGCCGGACATTACCGCGCCCGACTACCTGACCGACTTCGCCAAGTGGACGGAGACCTTCAACGGCATCCTCCGCAACTGGGCGCGGTCCATCACCGCTTGGAATCTGGCGCTTGACGAAAAGGGAAATCCGAATATCGGGCCGTTCCCCTGCGGCGGCGTCATCACGATCGACAATGCAACGCACAAGGTGACCCGGAGCGGGCAGTATTGGGCCTTTGCGCACTTCTCAAAACACGTGCGCCGCGGAGCCAGGGTCTTCCAAACCAACGGTGTTGGCGGCGCCGTGAACGGGGTGTCTCATGCCGGCTTTCGCAATCCGGATGGCAGCTTTGTGGTGGTGCTCTCCAATCGCGGCCAGGAGAAGCGGGTTCAACTGCTCCTGGGATCGAGGGCTCTCGACATCGAGTTGCCCGCCGACTCCGTCTACACGTTGCAGTGGTCCTGATGAGTGGTGGCCAAGTGACCATAAGCATCCAAGAGCAATTCGGGCAGATCGATATCTACGTATTCGATCAAATCCTGCGGGGCAACATTGCGCAAGGGATGCGTGTGCTTGACGCTGGATGTGGCTACGGGCGCAACCTTGTGCATTTGCTGCGCGAAGGGTGCGAGGTATTTGCGCTCGACGCGGATGCCGAAGGCGTGGAGCACGTCCGCAAATTGTCTGCCTCCCTTGAGACGGGTTTGCCCGCAGAGAACTTCCAGGTGGGAGCTATCGAGCGGATGCCGTTTTCCGACGGCTTTGCCGATGTGGTCCTCTGCAATTCCGTGCTGCACTTTGCCCGCGACGATCGGCACTTCCGCGCGATGTTGGCGGAGTTGTGGCGGGTGCTTAAGCCAGGCGGAATGCTCTTCTGCCGATTGGGCTCCAGGATCGGAATGGACTTCGAGCGCCTGCGGGGCAACATTTACAGGATTGTCGATGGTTCGCAGTGGTTCCTCGTGGATCAGGAGATGCTGCTGAACCTGACGGAGAAAATGAACGCCGTACTCGTGGACCCGCTCAAAACGACAATCGTCCAAGACTACCGCTGCATGACAACCTGGGTGTTGAGAAAACGAAGAGGGTGAGGGGTTGATCTAACTAATCTAAACTGGTAAGATTTCCTTGTTTCCTTGAATGAGGCGAATCATGCTGGCCAAAATGACGGTTAAGAATCAACTTACCCTTCCTAAGGCGGTGGTTACACGCTTCACCGGGGTGGAATACTTCGATGTCAGCACGGATGGGGCTTCGATTATTCTGCGTCCGCTCCAGCGGAGCCGAGCGGACGAGGTGCGCGTTCAACTGGCAGCTCTTGGCATCGAGGAGAAGGATGTGGCCGCCGCCGTCACCTGGGCACGCCGGACCGGCGAGTTTGAGACGACGTGAGGCTGCGCGTCGCCTTCGACACCAATACCGTTGTCTCAGCACTCCTATTTGCAAATGGACGCTTGGCATGGCTGCGGCAGCATTGGCGTGAAGGCGGTTGCACACCCCTTATCTCGCGTGCGACCGTGGCGGAGCTGACGCGAGTTCTGGCCTATCCCAAATTCCGGCTCTCGCCCGACGGCCGCCTGGAGCTGCTGGCCGATTATCTTCCCTTTTGCGAAACCATCGAATTGGTCGAGCGATGCCCGGCAGTCAGCTGGGACACAAGCGATCAGCCTTTGCTTGACCTGGCCGAGAGCGGCAAGGCCGATCTGCTGGTGACGGGCGACGAGGATTTACTGGTGCTGGCTGGAAAAACGGCATTTCTCATCGAAACGCCGGAAGACTATCGGCGCAGAATTTTCAGTGATGTTCAGAAACCATGATTTTGCTTTGACTTTGCGAAGCGCTCTCGAAGAGGATAGTTGCGTGGCCGAAACCGTCCAGTGCGATACCCACGGTGAATCAGAAAAAGCTTATGTCTGCACTCATCTTGTGGGAGACACAGCGGGTTTGGGATTTAACCACCGCAAACCTACCAAAAAGGACCGCTTCCCCGATGCCTGGTGCGACGACTGCGAGATCATCCGCACCGCCCACGATGGTTGGAATGAAGAATCCGAGAAGCTAACCAAGATCGTTTTACTGTGCTCAGGCTGTTATGAGCGCGCACGTATCCGTAATACCAAGCTCACAGTAACAATGGACGATTTGGCCGGTTTGCGATGGAAGTGCGGGAGTTGCGAAGAATGGCACACTGGCCCTTGTCTGGACTTTGGTTTTTCAAAACCCTACTACTGGAAAAAGGAGTACGAAAAGGCGACTCGCTGGATGATGCTTTCGACGGGCGTCTTTGATAAGACAGCTAAATCCTTCCTTGACGAGGATTACTGTGTAATTGATAACGAGCATTTTTTCGTCCGAGGCAACATTCATCTGCCCATCATTGGCGCTGCCGAGACCTTTCGCTGGGGAGTGTGGGGATCTCTAAACTGCGAGAACTTTGAAACACTACTGAAGATGGACGACGATCCGAGACGTGCCGAATTACCGCGCATGTTCTCCTGGTTGAGCTCCAGGATTTCGGGCTACTCAAACACGCTCAATCTGAAAATGTATGCGCATATTCGTGTGCCGGGCTCGCGTCCGCATTTTGAATTGGAACCGACCGACCACCCGCTTGCGCAGGAATATCATCACGGCATCACCCCGGAGCGCGTGAGAGAGATCATGCTCAGCCGCCTTCCGGCAACCGAACAGTAGAATCTTCCACGCGGAGCTGATAGCTGATAGCTAGTGGCCCGTTTCCCCTACACCGCCACCGTAAAGCTGTCCTCCGTGCGCGTCACGGCCTTGTAGAGCGTGTCGCGCTCGACGGGAATGCGTCCGGCTTCGGTGATCAGGCGGCAGAGCTCCTTGCGGGTCATGCCCTGCGGCGTGGTGGCGCCGGCGTCGTGGTAGATCTTCTCTTCGATCACGGTGCCGTCGAGATCGTCGGCTCCAAAACGAAGGGAAATCTGCGCGATCTTGGGCGTGAGCATCTGCCAGTAGGCCTTGATATGCGGGAAGTTGTCGAGCAGCAGCCGGCTCACCGCGATCTGGCGAATATCGGTCAGCCCTGTCGTTACAGGCAGATGGTCGAGCGGCGTGTTCTCCGGATGAAAGGCCAGCGGGATGAAAGTCTGAAAGCCGCCGGTCTCGTCCTGCAAAGCGCGCAGCTTGAGCAGATGGTCCACGCGGTCTTCATCGTTTTCAATGTGGCCGTAGAGCATGGTGGCGTTGGACTTGAAGCCCAGCTTGTGGGTCAGCCGCGCGGTGGTGAGCCACTCCTCGCCGTCGATCTTGTGGTCGCAGATAATCGATCGCACCCGCGCCGCGAAGATCTCCGCGCCGCCGCCGGGCATGGAGTCCACACCAGCGTCGCGCAGCTTCACGAGCGTCTCTTCGATGGTGAGCTTGGCGCGCCGGGCCAGATAGGCCACCTCCACCATGGTGAAGGCCTTGATATGAACCTTGGGAAAGCGCTGCTTGAGGCCGCGCACCAGATCGAGAAAATATTCGAACGGCAAGTCGGGATGGAGGCCGCCGACGATGTGGAACTCGGTGACCGCCTCGGAATATCCTGAAGCCGCCGTCTCCCACGCCTCTTCGAGCGCCATGGTGTAGCCGGCCGGGTCGCCCTTCTTGCGGCCGAAGGCGCAGAGCTTGCAGGCCGCCACGCAAACATTCGTGGGGTTGATGTGGCGATTGACGTTGAAATAGGTCACGTCGCCGTGCATCCGCTCGCGCACGTGGTTGGCCAGCCAGCCTACAGCCAGCACGTCGGAGGAGCCGTAAAGCGCGAGGCCATCGTCGAAGCCGAGCCGCTCGCCGGCCAACACTTTGGCGGCTATCGGCTCCAGGCGCGGGTCATGCGTCCGAAACGCGATAGGGCGGCGCGAATCCACGATCACAGTCTGCATATTCCGATGATACAGAAAAGCGGTGCTGCAAATCACTTCCCTGTTTGCGCCGTGGCCGCCTGCGGCTCAATCAGGACTCCGTTGTAGAGCGAAGCCGCCACCACCCGCTCAGCCGCCATACGGACCAGCGCGATGCGAAAGCCGGTCTGCCACAGCTTCCAGTTCATCGTCTTGGGGTCGATCAAGTAAATCTGATCGCTGGTATGCGAACTGACCAGCACCTTGTTCATTGCCGCGTCATAGTAGAGATCGTCCACATCGCGGAACGGAAGCCGCTCGAACCACTGCCACGTCTTGCCCTTGTCGTGCGTAAAGTAGACCCCTTCGCGCGCGCCCAGCCATAGCGTTCCATCCCCTGAGAAAGCGACGCGATGGATGCGGGTGAGCATGGTGGGAATCCCCATCGGCATCCACGTAGCGCCGGAATCGGTAGACATGACCACACCATCGGAGCGTGCCGCCGCCATGAGCTCCCCGTGCGCGGTAACCGACAGATAGGCGTTTGAGCCCATGACCAGGCCACCCTGCCAACTGGCGCCCTGATCCTTGCTGGTCAACAGTCCAAAACCAGTGGAAGCCAGCCAGACATCACCAGCAACTTCGAGCGCATTCACGTGGCTCTCCAGCTCAAACGCTGCATTCGTCACCTGCTTCTCGACGTTGACGTGTTCTCCGCCATGGGTCTCGACGGCTGCCTTCATCACTGTGTTCTTGATCGTGTTTCTCGGCTGCCAGACGGGCGCGCTGCCTGCGGAATCCGAGACCAGAGCAAAGATGCCGTGACTTGTACCGGCCACCACGGTTCCATCGGCCGCCTGAGCAAGAGCAAATACATCGCGCCCATCGAGCCCGCCGCCAGATCCGTCGCTAATTTGGTCCCAACCGACGCCGCCATCCTTGGAAACAAAGACGCCACCGTAACTTTTGTCGTTCACAACGCCCGCATAGAGCCGCGCAGGATTGCCGCGATCAACCAGGAGCGCCGTCACCTTGCGCCCCGAGAAGCCCTGGTTGGCCGGTGTAAAGCTTGTTCCTCCGTCATTGCTGGCAAGCACGCCGCCGCGATCGGTGGCCAATAGCACGCGATCCGAATTCGCAGGATCGACGAACACATCGTTCACAACCACATCTGGGTCCGTCATGCGCTTAAAGGTCTTACCGCCGTCCAAGGTTTTATAAAGCCCCTCGGTGGTGCCGGCATACACAACCTCGTGCTTTTCAGGATCCTGCATCAGTACACGCGTCCGCCGCGCCGTCGCGGGAATGCCCTCGATCTTATGGAAGAGATCGCCGCCGTCGACGCTCTTGTAAATCCCGCTGCACGCGCTCAGGAAAACCGTTTTCGGCTTGGCTGGATCGACGATGATCGAAAACACATCGGAGTCTTCGATCACGCCCTTCTTGATGTTTCTCCAGGTTTTGCCGCCGTCGGCGGTCTTCCAGGGCAGATGCCATGTGCCTGCATAGACGATCTTCGGGTCAACGGGATCTACTGCAAGCGACTCGACCTCATGAATCTCATGACTGTCCGGCGGGCTGATCAACTGCCAAGTCGCGCCCGCATCGCTGCTGCGGAAGACTCCGCTCAGGGTGCCAGCAACCAGCAATCTTGGATTTGAGGGCGCTTGCGTCAGGGAAAAGACTGGCTGGCCCCGAAATGCTTCCACCACTTTCCACTGCTTGCCCTTGTCCCGGCTTACCCACAGGCCGCCATCGCGCTGCTCGGCCCTCCATCCGCCCGCATAGAGGACGGCGGGGTTCGCCGCATCCACTAGAACATTGTCTAAGACCAATTCTTCTGAAGGCTCAACGCGGGAAAGCCGATGCCAGGAAGCGCCTTGATCCAAGGTTTCGTAGATCCAACTATTCGTCGCGCCCAGATAAAGATGATTGGGCTGCCCTGGAACCGCAGTCAAGGTACGCGCATCGCCGCCAGCCGGTCCGACAGAATTCCAAACCGCCTGCGCCGGCAGCCAAGCTACAGGGAACGCCAACAAAAGCACTGAAACAATCGGCGCGAGGACTCGGCGCTGGCACAGAAAATCAAGACGCATGCGCGAAGGACTCATTGAAGGAATAAAACTCCCCGGCTTGAAAGATGTATGTACACAGAATACGCATAAAAATTGAAGAGGCCGACCAGATTCCCGGTCAGCCTCTAAGGATTGCAGGAGGTGTTCTCGATCTTTGTGTCCGTCAAGCCTTCCATGAGTCATGGAAGGCTTGACGGATTGGTTTGTTTCCCTAGCAGACCGGCTGGTCTACTTTGCGGCTTCGGCAGCCTTCTTCTTGTGATGCACCTTGGGCTCAACCGCGCCGATGGTTTTGCGCGTGACGATCTTGACTGCGCTTGTATCGGCTGGGGTGGTTCCCTGCACATCGTTGTCGAAGGTTGCTCCCGCGGGTACCAGGTAGTTCTCTACCGTCTGGCTATCCGCAGTGCCGGTGCGAACGACGATGCGAGAGGCGTCGATGCCACTCTGTTCCTCGTTCACCAGGTAGTCCTTGGTGTTGGCTGCGCGCTCTGCCGCGAAGTCCTTGACCTTGGCGTGCTTGCTCTTCGGCGGCGTCTTCTCCTTAGCGTCCGCTTCGCCCACAACCACAACCGTTGCAGTCGAATCGTTCTTCAGAGCGTCGGTCACCTGATCCAGGCAGGCCTTGGCTTCGTTATCCACACGGGTCGGACGCGCCTTGTCCTTGGTAAACGTGATCGGGCAAAGTGCGGTAACGTGCGGGATCACGGGGGGAGGAGGCGGCACAATCGTGACATTGGTAGAGTTACTTGCGCTGCCGCCCTTGTCGTCGGAGACGTTGCAAGTGATGGCTACCACGCCGGTGGGAGCACCCGCTGAGTCGTAGGTCGCCGAAGCGCCGCTGCCAGTGATAGCGCCAGTGCCCGGCGCAACCGAGAAGCTATAGGTAAGCGGACGGTTCTGCGGACTCACGCCAGTTGCGGTGATTGTGCTCTTGTCGTTCGGGTTGATGGAGCTGGGGCTGGCCACGCAGCTAACGGTCGGCGGCTCGAAGGCCTTGACCGTGAAGTTGGAGGAACAGTCGGCAGTCTGGCCGGGCTTCAAGCCTTCCTTGCCGGGCTTGCCTTCCTTCACTTCAGCACTGACAGTATAGGAGCCTGCCGCCAGCGGACCTGTAGCCACTGTGGCCGACGTTCCGCTGCCGGTTACACCGGTACCTTTCCACGAATAAATCGCATTCAGCTTCGGGTCGAGATTGCCAGCCGACGCGGATACTGTGACTGGGTCGCCGGGGAAGACTGAAACCGGATTGATTGTGCAGGCCAGGACAACCGGGGGCGGCGGCACGATGGTGCCGACGTGGTATACCAAGCCAACGCTTATGCGAGCCGCGTTGACCTTGGCGATTCCACCCCATGTGCCATCGCCAAAGTTGGCGTGCATATATTCATAGTCGGCCTGAACGAGGCGAATGGCGAGATGATGATTGAAGTACGGCGTCTCTAAGTCCAACCCGCCGCCGACTGTAAAATCGGGGCCCCATGTGAACGGATTGTGAGTTGGGCCATCGATCAGCGCCCCGCCAAACAGCGCGTGCGCAAATGGCGTGATGTTTCCCCTGGGATAACGAACGACCACACCACCCGCCAGGGTGGTAAAGCCGCTGTTGTTGCCCGTGGTGCCGGTTTCCGGAACGGAATTCGTGTTTTGCACGCCCCATTCATGAACCGCAAGTTCCCCCTGGATGCCAACGTACTTGTTGAAGAAATACGAGACGCTGGTGATCCCACCCACAGCGATGGAATCGTAGGAGGCTGGGACGATCACGCCGTTTGGCAGCGGCGTATCCACCGTTCCATGGGGCGAAAGGTAACTGTAACCCGCAAAGATGTCCCACCGTGACGACTCATTCGTCGGTGGAGCTGCCTTCGCATCCGGTTTGGTCTGGGCTGCCAGGGCAACGGGCATCATCGCCGCAACTGCCAAGACAAGTACCCGGCTCACAGACTTCGAAACACGAGCATACATGCGTTTTTCCTCCGCAATCAAGCTGAATGAACAAATGGCAATGGCTGTTTGCGAGCGTAAATTTCGGCTCGGACTGACTCGACCCCACACTAAAAACGGACCGAAAGGCGTCCATATAGCACTATCAAACGTACCATAGGACGATTCCGGCAGAACACTTTTTTTCAACAAGTTGCATTCTTATTCAGATTACAATTACGATTCGCAACCGCAAGCAGTTACTTCGGTAACACGTCGCCTGCGAAGTCCCGATCTTCGCCCCCGCTCACACGGCATTCAGTGTCTTCAACAGGCTGCGAGGCTCGCGCTGTATCTTCTCTTGTAGAAGCGTAATCGCGTACAAGAGTTGCTCGGGCCGTGGCGGGCACCCAGGAACATACACGTCAACGGGTATCACCTGATTGACGCCCTGCACCAGCGCGTAGTTATTAAAAACTCCGCCCGAGGTGGCGCACGCGCCCATCGAAATCACCCATTTCGGCTCCGGCATCTGGTCATAAAGCCGGCGAATGACGGGGGCCATCTTCTGCGAAACCCTGCCAGCAATCACCATCAAATCCGACTGTCGCGGGGAGGGACGAAACACCTCGGCGCCAAAACGCGCAATATCAAAGCGCGACGCACCCATCGACATCATCTCGATGGCGCAGCAAGCTAAGCCGAAAGTCATGGGCCATACGGAATTTTTCCGAATCCAATTCACCGCATAGTCCAGCGACGTCAGGATAATGCCCTCCGGCTCTTCATAGCCGTAACTCACTTCCTGTAGCTTGGCGCGATTTTGCGCACTGCTCTCAAGAGCTCCGAAAAGGTAACGATCCCGCTCTGCCGTCGCCGCCATAGCTCTACTATACCTCTGGCCGGCGCGAAACTGTTAAAGCAGCTTAAGTCCGGCCGCTTCGCGGTCATCCAGCCCGCCAAGCTGGGTGCAGTCAAAGAAGCCCTGATCGAGGCAGGCATTGAAGGCATGACCATTCTCAAAGCCCGCGGCCATGGCCGCCAAAAGGGCCACACCGAGTTCTATCGCGGCCGCGAGTACACCATCGACCTTCTCCCCAAGGTCAAAATCAAACTGGTGGTCAACGACAACCTGAAAGACAAGGCCGTGCAGGCCATCCACGGCGCCGCCCGCACAGGCCAAATCGGCGACGGAAGATCTTCATCAGTCTGGTCGAAGAAGCCATCCGCATCCGCGACGACCAACGCGGCGAAACCGCGATTTAGGCTCTGAAACCGTCTTCCACTCGGCGCTGACCCACTCCTGAGCGTCGGGAGCCCTGTTCTTCGCCACTAGCCGCTTGTCCCGAGCAGCCGGTGGCCGGGCCATGGGAAATTCTTATTCGCCGAAAAACGATGAAATTGTCGGATGACTTATCTTTTGCTTATGAGAATCATTTAAAATTTGAGCAAATATCACACTTCAGCGAATCGGCGCCTCCGCGCCAGTGTGTCCTCGTTGAATCGTGCTCCGAGGGCAGCTTGAAACGATCCACGCTACCCTTGCCCGCGCGGCATCGTTACAGTTCGTCCGGAATGGCGGCCGGAACCTCGCCACACGCATGGCTTTGGCCCTCTGCATCTTCTCGGGAGTGGAAACAATATGTGTCGTCGCGCCCTTAAACTGCTGTTCCTGTCGGCCCTTCTTGCAAGTCCGGCCATGGCACTGGCCGTTGCACCCAACCTTACCCCCGACCCCTCGGCTCCTGCCACACAGGCCCAGATCGCCGCCCTCCAACAGGCCCTCCAGAATGCTCAGACAGCCACCGCCAGCGCCCAATCTGCCGGCGACAACGCCTGGATGCTGGTCTCCGCCGCTCTGGTCCTGCTAATGACCGGCCCAGGCCTGGCGCTTTTCTACGGCGGCCTGGTCCGGCGCAAGAACATCCTCGGCACCATGATGCAGAGCTTCGCCATGATGGGCCTGGTCACAATCCTATGGGCCGTCGTCGGCTACTCGCTGGCCTTTGGCCATGGCAATGCCTTCATCGGAGGCTTCGAGCACATCTTTCTGCGCGGCGTGGGACTGACTCCCAATACCGACTACGCACCCACCATTCCCGAACAGACCCTCATGGTCTACCAGCTCATGTTCGCTATCATTACCCCGGCGCTCATCACCGGCGCATTTGCCGAGCGCATGAAGTTCAGCGCCATGGCGGTCTACCTCTCTCTGTGGTCCCTGCTGGTCTATTGCCCCATGGCTCACATGGTCTGGGGCGTGGGCGGCCTGTTGAACGCCGCCGGTGGTCACTTCCCCAGCCTGGATTTTGCCGGCGGAACCGTCGTACACATCACCAGCGGCGTCTCGGCGCTGGTCACCTGCCTCTACCTGGGCAAGCGCGTCGGCTACCCCCACACCAAAATGCAGCCCCACTCCATGGTGCTCAGTTTCATCGGAGCTTGCCTGCTCTGGGTGGGCTGGTTCGGATTCAATGCCGGCAGCGCCCTCGGCGCAGGGTCGCTGGCCACCAGCGCCTTCGTCAACACCCACTTTGCCGCAGCAGCAGCAGCCCTGGGCTGGACGGTCGCCGAGTGGATTCACAACGGCAAGCCTACGGCTCTCGGCGCAATCTCCGGCGCGGTTGCAGGTCTTGTCGCCATCACCCCGGCTTCGGGCTTTGTCCAGCCCTTCTCGGCACTGGCCATCGGACTCATCGCCGGCTTCTTCTGCTTCTTCATGGTCTTCATGGTCAAGAGCTTTTTCGGCTATGACGATTCGCTGGACGCATTCGGCGTGCATGGCGCAGGCGGAACCCTCGGCGCCATCCTCACCGGCCTCTTTGCCGCCAGCGTCATCAATCCAATCTTCAAAGACGCGGCCGGCCACACGCTCCCCTCCGGCGCCATCGACGGCCACTGGGGCCAGGTACTTAACCAGCTCGCCGGCGTAGGCATCGCCTGGAGCATTTCCATTGTTGGAACGCTGGTCCTGCTTTTCGTCGTCGATCAGGCTATCGGCCTCCGCCTTTCGCCCGATCAGGAAGCCGCCGGACTCGACATCTCCCAGCACAACGAGGAAGGTTACGACTTCAACTCCTGACCTTTGGTTCAGAATTGACCTCCGGTTCTTAAAAAGAATTGGCGGGGATTGGCCCAACCAGCCGCCCCGCCTGTTACGCTGTCAAACGAGGCGTTTTGCATATGATCAAGATCGAAGCCATTCTCCAGCCTTCCAAGCTGGATGCGGTCAAGGATGCCCTGCTCGAGGCAGGCATTGAAGGCATGACCATTCTGGAGGCCCGCGGCCATGGCCGCCAGAAGGGCCACACCGAGTTTTACCGTGGCCGCGAATACACGGTTGACCTTCTCCCCAAGGTCAAGATCGAACTCGTCGTCACCGAAGAAATGAAGGACAAGGCCATCCAGGCCATCGAAGGAGCTGCCCGCACCGGGCGTATCGGCGACGGCAAGATCTTTCTCAGCCACATCGACGAAGCCATCCGCATCCGCAACGACGAACGCGGAGAAACCGCGCTGTAGCTTCCACCATGGCTGTTGTGCCAAACCGCACCGGAGCAGATCCCGGCTTGGCCGGTACAGCTAAAAGCAGCAGACAAAGCCCCGGCCCGGCAACTTTCCGGTCGGGCTTTGTCACGCCGCCCCGCAAGAACGCCATTTTGCCGTTTCAGGTTTATCAGGGTTGGATCGGACCGCATTTGGAAAAGGACCTCTCATGATGAAACGCAAGCTCTTTCTGGTCAGCATTTTGCCGCTCTTCTTGAGTCCCCTTCTCGCCGCGCAGGATACCCGAACCGTTACAGAGCCGGCGGCGCCGGCCATCTGCGCCACGCTCGATGCCCAACTCCAAACCAGCGGACACTCTCTGGCGGAAGCCGACGAAACCAAGCTAGATACCGCCCGCATTCAGAAGGCGATCGACCACTGCGGCAAGGGGATGGGCGTCCTCCTGCAAGCTCAAGGCGCGACCAATGCCTTTCTCAGCGGCCCAATCGAGTTGCGCCAGGGTGTGACCCTTATTGTGGGCCATGGCGCTACGCTCTTTGCTTCGCGCGATCCTGCGCTCTATGCCACCGCACCCGGAAGTTGCGGCCTGGTCAATGAAACCGGTCACGGATGCAAGCCGTTGATCTCTGTCGATCATGTTTCCGGAGCCGGTGTCATGGGCGATGGCGTGATCGACGGCCGCGGCGGGGAAAAGATGCTCGGCTCCAAATTCTCCTGGTGGGATCTGGCCGAACAGGCGCGCGCCGGAGGCCGTCAGCAGGTTCCCCGTCTCATCGTTGCAGATTATGCCGACAACTTCACTCTCTATCGCATCACTCTCAAGAACTCACCCAACTTCCACGTCGTTTACAACCACGGCGACGGCTTTACGGTATGGGGATTGAAGATCGACACGCCGCAGCGCCTGGCACGCAACACCGACGGCGTCGATCCAGGAAATGGGTCGAAGAACATCACCATTACCCACAGCTTCATTCGCACCGGCGATGACAATGTCGCCATCAAGGGCGGACCGGGCGGCGTGACCAACATGACCGTTAGCCACAATCACTTTTACTGGGGACACGGCATGTCGATCGGCAGTGAAACCGATGGCGGGGTAAACAAAATCCGCGTCTTCGACCTCTCCCTCGACGGTCCAGACAACGGCATCCGCATCAAGTCCAACGGTTCGCGTGGCGGCCCCACCCATGACGTTGTCTACGACGATGTCTGCATCCGCAACTCGCCCAACCCCATTACGCTCGACACTGGCTACACCGCCGCCGGAACCCCCAAGGGCGACTCGCCACCTACCATGCGCGACATTACATTGCACGATGTCCGCATCTCCGGTGGAGGCAAAATCTCCTTTAACGGATACGACAAGGACCACCGTGTCGCGGCCATTCTCGATGGCGTTTTGCTGACCGATGCAGCCGCCTATAGCTATTCATTGAATCATGCCGATATTCGTCTCGGCCCCGGCCCTGCAAACCTGCAACTGCCCGCCGGAGAGGACTCGACAATACAGGGAACCCCTTCAGGCGGAGTCCCCGCCTACTGCACGGATAAGTTCGTCGCGTTCCCATGACCGGGAGCCAACCCTTGGCGCAGCCAAGTTGAGCTACGGGAAGAATCGCCGCGAACCTAGATTGCCGATGCTCGCCAGCCTTGCCCCCAAGTCCGGCGTCATGTACCATTTCCCGAAGGTGCCAGGAACTACCTGCAAGCCCGACATTCGTCCAGACGATAGCCTGTTCCCGCGCAAATCTCAAGTGCGGCTTGTCCTATTCTTTGAGACAGTTGGACCAAAATTGTCCCATCCCCGCCAACATCGCTTATGCTGTTAACAATCCTTTCTTGCTTCGGCAGGCCACGCGAAAAACCATGACGAATCCAGTCGCTTTGGCGGTTGACGATCTTCGGGAGCAGTATATGCGGGAGATGGCGCTTGTCCGCCAGACCTGTGAGCGCACCGGCGACGGCACCGCCGCCATTCGCCGCCGCTCCGCCGTGGTGGACCGCATCCTGATTGAAATGTGGCGCCGGGTCTTCGCCGGGCAACCAGGACAACCAACCCAGAACGTCGCTCTGTTGGCACTGGGCGGCTACGGCCGCAAGGATCTCTTCCCCTACTCCGACATTGATGTGCTCTTCGTCTTTGCGGATGAAAAAACCGAGGAACAGTCAAAGGGCGGCGTTCGTGCCATCATCCAGGGAATGTGGGACATCGGCCTGCGTGCCAGCCCCTGCTCCCGCACAGTAAAAGAAGCTGGCCGCTTCGACCCCGACAACCTCGAATTCACGCTGGCCACCCTTGACCGCCGCTTTCTCGCCGGCCAGTTCCCGCTTTACCAACAGCTCCACCAAACCGTTCTGCCTGGCCTGGTGCTGAGCGAGTGGAACACGATTACCCAGAAGCTGGGCGAGATTGCCCGCAATCGCCACGCCAAGTTCGGCAACACGATCTTTCACCTCGAACCCAATCTTAAGGACTGTCCCGGCGGCCTGCGCGACTACCACCTCGCCGTCTGGTTCGCTCTCCTCTTCCACCTCAAAGAGACCAAGGAGTGGCCCCGCCAGCGCGGCGGCGTCTTCCAGAGCGCCCGCGGCGATGCCGAGGCAGCGTTCGACTTCCTCGCCGCCGCACGATGTTTTCTCCACTTCCGCCACGGCCGCGACGACAACACTCTTGACTGGCAATCCCAAGACGAAGCCGCCGCCAACTCCATCGGCCTTGAAACCCGCGGCACCGCCGATCCTGCCTACTGGATGCGGACCTATTACCGGCACGCCCGCATTGTTTACCGGCGCGCCGCCCTGCTCATGGAGCATCTGCCCGCCCCGGTCAGCTTCTATCGCCAGTTCCGCCGCCGCCGCAGCCCCATCGCCGGCACCGATTTTCTCCTCGATCAGGGCCGCATCGACATCGCCCCCGGCGCGCAGTTCAATGACACCAGCGCCATCCTGCGCATCTTCTCCCTGATGGCCACCCACGGTTACACACTTTCGCAGGCGGCGGAAGATCGTATCACCGACGCGCTGCCCGCCCTGGCCATCCACATTCCCGAGGGCCCCTACCTCTGGAACGCTCTCCGCGAAGTTCTTCTCGGACCCCACGCGGCCCACGCTCTAAGGACAATGCACGCACTCGGCGTCCTGGAAATGTTGATTCCTGAGTTCCACGGCATCGACGCCCTGGTCATCCGCGACAGCTATCACCGCTATACCGTCGACGAGCACACCTTCCTGACCATCGACAACGTGCACGGCCTGCGCCAGCCCGCCCACGAGTACGAACAGCGCCTTGCCCAGCTCATGCCGGAGATCGACCGCCTGGATCTCTTTCTGCTGGCGCTGCTGCTCCATGACACCGGCAAGGCCCGCCGCACCGGCGAACACGCAATCCAGAGCGTCGAGCTCGCAGACGCCTTTCTGGCCCGCCTGGACTTCGACTCCGAGGAGCGTGAGGCCATCCTCAACCTCATCCGCCTCCACCTTGAAATGTCAAACGCGATGCGCCGCGACATCTTCGACCTCGAGAACGTCCGCGGATTTGCTGAGAAGATCGTCAGCCCCCAAATCCTTAAGATGCTGACCATCATGACCTTCGCAGACATCAAGGCCGTCAACCCCGACGCCCTGACGCCCTGGAAGGCCGAGAACCTCTGGCAGTTCTACATGTCCACCGCCAATTTCATGGACCGTTCGGTAGACGAGGTCCGCTACCACGCCGCGATCGACCCCACCCTGCTCAACCGCATCCGCTCCATGGTGGCCCCCACACAGTTCGATGCGCTGAAGCAATTCCTTGAAGGCCTGCCCCAGCGCTACCTGCAAACCCGTCTCCCCGAGCAGATTCGCCATCACTTCCAGATGGCCCTCAATCTCGACCAGGATCACGTCCAGCTCGACCTCCGTCCCAACCGCCAGCTCTTTGACCTCACCGTCATCACTCGCGACAGAACCCGTCTCTTCGCCGATGTTGCTGGAGCCCTCGCCGCGTGGGGCATGAACATCGTCAAAGCCGGAGCTTTCTCCAACGAAGCCGGCGTCATTGTAGACAGCTTCCACTTCACCGACGTCTTCCACACGCTCGAACTGAACCCCAGCGAGAAAGACCGGTTCCTCGCCAATCTCCACGACGTAGTGGCGCAAAAGGTCTCAGTCAGCCAGCTGCTTGAAGCCCGCAGCCACATGAACCACCCCGCCAACCTCAAGGTCGAGGTCACCACCCGCCTCCAGTTCGACTCCGAATCCTCCACCCACTCCACGTTGCTCCAGGTCATCGCCCAGGACGTTCCGGGCCTGCTCCGCCAGATTGCCCTCACCCTCAGCATCCACGAATGCAACATCACTGTAGCGCTGGTTGACACAGAAGGCGAAACCGCCATCGACGTCTTTTACCTCACTAGCCACGGCCTAAAACTCCCCGAAGAAGCCCAGCTGTCCCTCTCCAAAGACCTCACCGGGGCCATAGACGCCATGCGCGCGCCGGCCAGCGCATGAGTTCCCATTCTGATACACTCCTTGCGAGTTCTTGCGCCACACGCATTCTGTCTTGAAACGAGTGTCGTGGACAGCATGTGAATGCTCGGCAAGGTGGCATCATGAGTGCGTTCGATAGGCGTTTTTGGCTTCTTTCTTCTTCTACTTTCCTCCTGGCTTGCTCGCTGTTAGATACGCCCCTCTGCAATGCTCAAGGATTACAGCATCCTTATTCACTGCCACGCGTCGCCGGGGCAATAGACGAGTCGTCACTGGTCTCCCTGCGCGGAAATACACACCCGCTTGCGCAACTGAAGTACGACCAAGGCCCCGCGCCCATCTCCATGCCGGCCAATCGCCTGCTGCTGGTCCTCGCGCGGAGTACGCAGCAGGAAGCCGACCTCCAAACCTGGCTCCAGTCCGTGCAGGACGCGAATTCGCCGAATTATCGTAAGTTCCTGAGCCCAGAGGATTTTGGCAAGCGCTTTGGCGTCGGCGACGCCGATCTACAGGCGATCCAGACCTGGCTAGCGGGCCACGGGTTCACTGTGAACAAGGTCTCCAAGGGGCGCATGGCCATTGAGTTCTCCGGTTCGGTTGGCCAGGTTCAGGATGCCTTTCACACCTCACTTCACAGCTACATCGTCAACGGAGAGCAACACTGGGCTAACGCGACCGATCCGCAAATCCCCAGCGCTCTGGCTTCTGCAGTCGCCGGCTTTTCCTCTCTCAACAATTTCAAGCCCAGGACGCAGTACATCCGAGGGCCAAGCGGCATCTTTAATGCTCAAACGCGTACCATTACCCCCGCTTACACCGACACCGATGGATATGGCGATTACTACATCTACCTCGGCCCCTCCGACGCTGCCACCATTTACAACACGCCCACCAGCCTCAACGCCAATCTCGTAGGCACCGCATACGACGGTACCGGCGTTACGATCGGAGTCGCCGGCGACTCCAACATCGACGTGGCCCAGAATGCCAACTATCGTTCCACCTTTGGGCTGACCCCAAACCCAACCACGGTCGTAGTCGATGGCAATGACCCCGGCGAAAATGGGGATTCCATCGAAGCCTACCTCGACACCCAGGTTTCCGGAGGCATTGCTCCCAACGCCAACATCATCCTCTACACCGCCGCCGACAACTCTTTGCAGCAGGGACTTTTTCTGGCCATCCAGCGCGCCATCGACGACAATCAGGCGGACATTCTGAACGTCAGCTTTGGAGAATGCGAAGCGGCGCTGGGCGCCTCAGGCAATCAATATATTCAGAATCTGTGGGAACAGGCGGCGGCACAGGGAATATCAGTCGTGGTCTCGGCGGGCGACAGCGGCCCCGCAGGATGCGACAACCCCGATACCGAGTCCCTGGCCTACCTGGGCTTGGCTGTGAATGGTCTCGCTTCCACGCCCGACAACATCGCTGTAGGCGGCACCGACTTCGACATTCTCTATAGCAACTTCCCATCGAGCTTTACCACTTACGTGAACACCACCAATACGCTGCCCAACCGTCGCAGTGCGTTCGGCTACATTCCCGAGGAGCCATGGAACGATTCCACCTATCCCAATTCCGATATTTCCGAGAACGTTTCTCTCAACCACAACTCCGCCAGTTTGAGCGGTGACGATATCATCGCCGGTGGCGGGGGCATCAGCAGTCTCTACACTATTCCAAGCTGGCAGGCCAGCTTTGCCTCGGGAGGCTATCGCAACCTTCCCGACGTTTCCCTGCTGGCGGGCAACGGATTCTACGGCGCTCTGTGGAGCATCTGTACCGACCAGGCCCCAGCCGGATATGCGGATTGCGCCGCCGGCGCTACCGGGAACAGCTTCTATCTCACTGGCATCGGTGGCACGTCGGCATCAGCGCCTGCCTTCGCCGGCATGTTGGCCCTGGTAAAACAAAAGACCGGCATACGGCTCGGCCATGCAGGTTATGTGCTTTATGACCTCGCCAAGACCAGTTACTCCACCGTCTTCCACGACATCACCACCGGCGACAACTCGGTCAACTGCGAGATCATCAATGGCGGATGTAGCGAGGATACCGCCGGCTATTACTTCATGAACGGCTACAACGCAACCGTCGGATATGACATGGCCAGCGGTCTGGGCAGCGTGAATGCGAGCCAAATGGTGAGTAACTGGGCCAGCCCCGGCTTCAATGCCACCACCAGCTCCCTCCAGCTCAACGGTGCGACCGCCCCACTCAGCATCACCCACGGCCAGAGCGTTGCCGTAAACTCAAGCGTAACTAGCGCCTCCGGAACGCCTTCTGGCAATATCGCGCTGGTCGACAACCTCACTCCTGCGAACCTGCCAAACAGTGAAGGCATCGGGGATTTCACGCTGAGCAGTGGATCTGTCTCCGGTACGACCAACTCCCTTCCGGGCGGTACTTACCAGGTCTCAGCTCATTATGGCGGCAGCGGCACGTTTGCCCAGAGCGACTCCAATGCTATCTCCGTCACCGTCGGACCCGAAAGCAGCAACACCACAATCAAGGTCGTAGGGTACTACGATCCAGCGTCGGGCAAGGCCGCCACCACACCGTATTATGGCTTCAAATTCGTGATTGATGCGCAACCTTATGGCAACAGCGCGTCGGCAGCAAATCCGAATGGCGTTGCTACGGGCATCGTCACCTTCAAGAACGGCAGTACGACTTTGAGCACTGCGACTCTCGCCAGCAACGGCATCGCAGAAATGCAAACAACCTTGTTGCCAGGCGGCACCGACACTCTCACCGCGGCCTTTCCGGGAGACGCAAGTTTCCTGGCCAGTACGAGTTCGCCGTATCCATTCACAGTAGTACCGGCGGTTTCTACCCTAGCCATACCATCCTATCAAGCCTCCTACAACAACGTGATCTCCGTCGGTGTGCTCCTCTCGGTCGACAGCGCTGGCGCGGCGCCCACGGGAACGGTAACCATTCAGAATGGATCCACAGCGTTGGGATCCGCACCGTTGTACGGTATTGTCGCAGTCGGCACCACGCCCACTTGGGGCTCAGCTACTTTCGATTCATCGAGCCTCCCACCCGGGACTTATAACATCACAGCTGTCTACAGCGGCGATGGAAATTATGGAAGTTCAACATCGCCTGTGGTCTCGCTCACCCTCGGAAGGGCCAACTCATCCATAACGGTATCGACCTCGGCGACGATTATATCTGCGAATCAACCGCTGCAAGTAACCGTTACGCCCGCTCCCCTCGCTGGCTTGCCCCTACCCACAGGGTCGGCGACGCTTACATATGGCAGCGTTACGACGCCGCCCGCGGACCTCGTCAATGGAACAGCAAGCTTCACCATCCCACCGAACTCCTTACCGCTCGGATTCGGTCCTATCGCCGGGAATTACAGCGGGGATGCCGATTATGCGTCGGGTTCTGCCAACGCGTGGGTTACCGTGAATTCCTCCGGAACCGTCAAGCCGATAGTAACGGTGACCGGACCCAGCGTGACCGTGAATTACCCGGTTTCAATCACAGTAACGGTGAGCGGGCTCAGTGGAGACCCGACACCGACGGGTTCTGTGACGCTAACTACCGTCGCCGGCCAGAATTCCATGCCGCTGACGAATGGATCGGCAATCTTTACGCTCCAGAATGGTCTCTTAGCCGGCCCGAGTCCGGTGATTGCCGTTTACCTTGGCGACTTGAACTACACGAGCGGAAGCGGAAGCACCACAGTTGACACCTTTGCACCAGTTGCCATCAGCTTTGCACCATACCCACTTCCAACCATCGAGGCCAATCAGCCCTTAAGTTTGACCGTCGCAATCGTCGGTTACCCTAACTTCCAAACAGCGACCGGCACAGTCACCCTTTCGAGCGGCTCCTACACATCCGGGCCGATCCAGATGGCCAGCGGATCCGCCAGTTTCAACATCCCGGCAAACGCGCTGTCCGTCGGTATCGACACTCTCACCGCCTCCTATAGCGGCGACTCAAACTACCTTGCTGGCAGCAACACTGAGCCCGTCACTGTTACAGCCATTCCGAGCCCCAGTTTCTCCTTGACTGGGACGGCAGTGACGGTTGCGCCCGGCTCAAGCAGTACCTCAACAGTCACCATAACCCCGAGCGGAGGTTTTACCGGCAGCGTGGTCATGTCCACTGTACTTACATCAACCCCCTCCGGCGCAGATTACCTGCCAAATTTGAGCTTCAGTTCCACGAACCCGGTAGCCATAACTGGCGCCAGCGCCGGAACGGCCACACTCACCGTTTACACCACGGCTGCAACCAGCGCGGCGCTGGCTCATCCCAAACACCCCGGAACTCCCTGGTACGCAGTCGGCGGAGCCACTCTGGCCTGCTTGCTGCTCCTCGGCATCCCAGCGCGGCGGCGTAGCTGGCGGAGAGCTCTCGGAATGCTCACGTTGCTCGTGGTCCTCAGCAGCGGTGTCTTCGCTTGCGGCGGAGGAGGAGGTAGCGGAGGGGGCGGAGGAGGTGGTGGTGGCACCGGCAATCCCGGCACAACCGCAGGAGCCTACATCATTACTGTTGTAGGTACGTCAGGCACGATCACAGTAAACGGCACGATCGCACTCGCCGTGCAGTAGCCACATTCCAATCACATGGCTATTGTCGGTGATCTCAACCTTAAGACACGGGATTCCCGCGCCTGTGCTTACTGAAGACGAAACGGCTATCGACTCCATGCGCGCGCCCGTCAGCTAACCCAATCCAAGCCTCGTCCTCTCAATCTCATGAGAGGTATTCCCGCTCGCTTGAAGACTCCCCAGCGTCCTCTCGATCTTTCCACGGAAGGTCTGACCAATTCCCCATTTCGGCATTGCGCTGGCGCCCTGACGTTTCCAAGTTCTCGAAATACTAAACCGATACCTTAGATATTTGTTGATTATGCTTGACAATCGTGGTCTGACCTTTATAGAACTCATCTGTGAAATACGGGACTGAAAATACTGATTCCCAGGTAATCCCTTCACGTCCAGCATCCTTTTGGGGATTCGTCCGCCTCGGAACAGATCTAGGCCCGCTCACCAGATACAACCGCTTGGAGGCTCATATGAAACCCGAATGCTTTAACCGCCCGAAGTCTGTCTCCCGATGGGTAGGTGTCATACTCAGCTTGACCGTCCTCCTGTTCGCTGCCCAGGGCAGGTCGCAGATCGCTGGAACGGGCAACATTCAAGGCACCGTCAGCGATGCTTCTGGGGCCGTGATCCCCAACGCAACCGTTACCGCCACCGACGCCGCAACCCAAGTAAAGCACGTCACCAAGAGCGGCAACGCCGGTGGCTATCTCTTCCCAGGTCTCCCAATCGGCACCTATGTCATTAACGTCGTGGCTACAGGCTTTGAGACATACGAGCAGACCGGCATCGTCCTTGAAGTCGGAAGCAGCATCGCAATCAATGTCGCGCTCGCCGTCGGAAAGCAGGAAATAAAAGTCGAGGTCCACGCCGAAGGCCTCGCACTGCAAACTGAGGACGCCTCGTTCAAGCAGACGATTGACGAGCAGGACATTACCGAAATGCCGCTCAACGGCCGCCAGATGACGGGTCTCCTTACCCTTTCCGGCGGGTCCAACACGGCTCCCGGCGCCGATTTCACCGGCAGCAAATACTCCTACCAGACCATCTCCATTTCCGTAGCTGGCGGCAATGGCAACACAACGCTATGGCGGCTCGATGGTGGCGACAACCAGGACTACATGGGCAACGGCAACCTCCCATTCCCCTTCCCAGATGCCGTCAGCCAGTTCAGCGTGGAATCCACGGTGCTTGGCGCGCAGGATGGTGAGCATACCGGCGGCATGGTCAACGTCGTTACCCGCTCTGGCACCAACAAGTACCACGGATCGGCTTTTGAGTTCATCCGCAACAACCTCATCGACGCCAGCAACTTCTATTCCACCTGCACGCCAATTCCGCCTGCCACAACCTGCACGCCAAAAGACAAGTTGCATCAGAATCAATTCGGGGGCACATTCGGCGGCAAGATTATCCGCGACAAGCTCTTTGCCTTTGCCGGATACCAGCACCTCATCTCCAAGCAGTTTCAGGCCAGCACCAAGGCCACGGTTCCCACGGCAGCGAACCTGGCAGGTGACTTTTCTGTCACCGACGGCGCGGGTTGCGAAGCTTCCGGCAAATTGGTTCAGCTAAAGGATCCACTGACCGGCGCAACCATCACGGGGGACAAGTACACGACAACTCCAACATGGAACGCAACGGCTCTGGCTTTGCAGAAGTATCTTCCTGCCATCGACCCGACATACGACACAGGAAACTGCGGATTCGTCTCCTACGCCATCCCATCGGACGTCTACGACAACCAGTTTGTCACCAGGGTGGATTACGCGATCAACTCGCAGCACAACCTTTACGGCAGATACTTACTTGACGGCTACCAGGCACCGGCCTTCTTTTCTCCAACTAACATCCTCATTACCACCCAATCGGGAAACATCGAGAGGACACAGTCCTTCACCCTCGGTGAGTCCTGGGCCATCAGCTCAACCACGGTGAATGCGGCCCACGCCACAATCTTGCGGCGCGTGGACAACCGCGGATATGCCCCCAATGACATCAACATGACCACGCTCGGGGTTCCTACCCCTGCTCTCTATCAGGCAATACCCAACGGCCTGCAAATCACCGAAGGCAAATTCACTATCGGCGGCGGCACCAATTCGGTCTCCCATTTCAACGACAACACGCTTGCTTTCGATGACGATCTGACGATCGTGCGCGGAAAGCACCAGTTCGTCTTCGGGGGTGAGTGGGTCCAGAACCAACTCAATATCGGTAATGCATACGAATCCAACGGTGTTTTCACGTTCAACGGCCAATACAGCGGCAGCGGGCCTGCCGGTGGAACCGTCATCGGAGACCAAAACCTCGACTTCCTTGAAGGAACACTGAGCGCCTTCCAGCAAAGTAAGCAGCAGCAGAACGCGCTGCGCGGGCCGATTCCAAGCCTATACGGCCAGGACACCTATCACTTAACCAAGCGCCTTACTCTCGTCGCCGGCCTGCGCTGGGGCCCCAACTTCATGCCCACGGATTACTTCAACCGCGGCTCAGTCTTCAACATGAGCGACTTCTTGTCCAACACAGTGAGCCAGATTTATCCGAATGCACCCGCTGGAATTCTGTTCTACGGAGATTCCGGTGTTCCCAAGGGATTCACACAGAACTCGCCCTGGCAGTTCTCGCCGAACGTCGGAGCCTCGTTCGATCCTTTCGGCGACGGCAAGACGGTCATCCGTGCAGGCGCGGAATTGGCCTATGACAAGCCCAATTTCTTTACCGGCCAGCGCACCCAGCAAAACCCGCCGTTTGCCACTGCTATCTCGGAGTTGCAGACATCTTCAACCGGCCCCATCAGCTTCAGCTCCCCGTGGTCTGTTGGCTCAATTACGACGAATCCCTTCCCTCAGAAGCAGATTCCTAGTCCAGCTCAGGCTCAATTCTTCCCACAGTCGCAGTACATTGTCATGCCCAACCAGTTCCACCCCTCCTATACCATCCAGTGGACACTCAGCGCACAGCATCAATTCGCCGGCGGCTGGCAAGCTCAGCTGGACTATATCGGCAACAAGACTGTACACGATCCGATGGGCACACCGCTGAGCGCCGCCGTATTCATCCCCGGAGTGTGGGGTGCGGGCGGAACAGGCTGCGCAGGCATTGTTACCACAGGGCCGGCCGCGGTGAAGCCAGGTGCGGCCGGTACCAACTGCTCAACAACCGGGAACGAGAGTTCGCGTTTTTCCCTGACCATTGCGAACCCAGCTCAGGGTAACCAGATCCAGGGCAGCGGCGCCGGTTCAAACGTTGTCAACGACGGGGGCATCGCCAACTACAACGGCATGGTCGCAACGCTACAGCACCGCCTTTCCTCCACCTTCAGCCTGCTCGCCAATTGGACCTGGTCAAAGTGCCTGGACATCGCCGACGGTCAGGGCGACATTGCAGCCACACTGACACAGAATCCGGCCAACCCCAGGGGAGATTACGGTCCATGCGGTTTCGATTACCGGCACATCGAGAACTTCGTCGTTGTCGCCAAAAGCAACTTCACACGATTTAACCGCACCGAAAAACTTTTGGCCAACGGTTGGGAGATTGCGCCGTTGATACACATCACCAGCGGAACCGCCATCAACGTGACTTCGGGCCAGGATAACTCCCTCACCAACATCAACAACGATCGCCCCAATCTGGTACCAGGCGTCAACCCGTATGCCAAAGTGAAATTTTCGAGCGCAACCGGTGAAGCAAATCGAGAATACCTCAACCCGGCAGCCTTCGTTCAAATCACCAATCCCACGTGCAATACAGGTACAGGCGGAGCCTATGTTGCCAATGGTTGCGCTGTGCTGGGAACCTATGGAAACATAGGCAAAAACGCATTCAGGACACCTCCCTACCTCCAGTTCGATTCTCAGATCTCCCGTCTGTTTCCAATCCACGAAAGTCTGGCGTTGGATCTTCGACTTGAAGCTTTTAACGTGTTGAACCATCCGGATTTCGGTCTCAGCACGCCCGTTGTGCTTACGTCATCGACCTTTGGCCAGGTCTCTTCTACTGCCTCAGGCAATGCCGCCAGAGTCTTCCAGGGAAGTGTGAAGATCACCTTCTAGGGCGGTTTCAACAACCAGGAAAAATGTCTCAACCTGCTGCCCCGTTTCGATGATTGAAACGGGGCAGGCCTTTTCCACAACTTATTGGGAAATGAAACTGAATTCTTATGCTCAATGGCTGCTTTTTGCGTCCCACCAGTAACCGAATCCGTCATCAGGAACATGCGATGCAGTCAAGAAACCGGACACCAGTGGAAGTTTGTCCAGTGAAGCCCGAACAGAAGACCAAATCGAAATAGGGAGAAACATGCTATTGAAACAGAATGATCGCAGACAGTTTCTAAAAGTCGGTGGCGCGGCGCTAGCCGCAACCGCGGTTTCATGGAACGCCAAAAGCTACGCCCAAATCCTGGGCGCCAACGACCGCGTCAAGGTTGGCGTTGTGGGTTGCGGAGACCGCATGAAGGGTGCCTTGATTCCTGCCTTTCTTGAGCACTCCAAGGAGCTGAACTTCGAGTTCGCAGCCATTTCCGACCTCTGGAGCATGCGGCGCGAGCAGGGCGCAGCATACATCCAGAAGCTGAGCGGCAGTACCGTCGATACCGTGCGCAACAACGACGAGCTCTACACCCGCAAAGATATCGACGCAGTCCTGGTCGCCACCGCAGACTTCCAGCACGCGCAGCACGGCGTTGAAGCCGTCAACGCCGGCCGCGATGCCTACGTGGAAAAGCCCACGGCGCACACCATGGTTGATGCACGCGCTTTCCTCACCGCTGTCAAGAGAACGGGCAAAATCGTCCAGGTCGGAACCCAGCGCCGCTCCACACCCAGCTATCAAAAAGCTGCGGAATACATCAAGTCCGGCGCATTTGGCGACATCGTCATGGTCGAGATGACATGGAATGTCAACCAGCCCGGCCGCTGGCGCCGCCCCGACGTCGTCCCACTCCTCAAGGAGCAGGACACCGACTGGAAGCGCTATCTGCTCAACAATCCTTACGAGCCATTCAATGCCCGCAAATATCTTGAGTTCCGCCTTTTCTGGCCATACTCCTCAGGCATTCCCGACCAGTGGCTCGTCCATCAGATCGACACCGTCCACTGGTTCAGTGGGCTTAGCCATCCACGCAGCGTGGTGGCCAACGGCGGCATCTATCTGTGGAAGGACGGCCGCCAAAACTGGGACACCATGACCGCCGTCTTCGATTACGGACCGCTCGACGACCTCACCAAAGGCTTCCAGGTCCAGTATTCCTCTCGCTTCACCAACTCCGCCGGCGGCGTCAAGGAGCTTTACTACTCCAACGGCGGCATGATTGACATGGACAAGCAAACCGTGACCCCGACAGGCGGCCTGAGTGCCAAAGAAGCCGCTGCCATGGGCCTCAAGCCCAACCTGCTGTCCAGCTTGTCGCTTGGTGAAAAAGCCGAATCCGTCTCCACGGCGGCCGATATGAAAGGCGATCCGCAAACCTCGGCCAATATGCGCAACTGGATGGAGTGCGTCCGCTCTCGCAAGACGCCCAACGCCTCGATCGACGCCGGTTACAGCCACTCGATCGCACTGTGCATGAACGTCGCAGCTATTCAGACCGGCCAGAAAGTTACCTTCGACGACAGGACGCAGCAAGTTATGGCGGGAGGCAAAGTCTTTGCATAAGTCAAGCCTAACTCGTTTTGCCGCGTTGGCTCTTATGACCGCAAGCTTCGCCGTCGCACCCAGCGCCTTTGCCGCGCCCAACGCGAAGGGAGTGCAGGTCGTTGCCGATGAGACCCGTCGCCGTGTCGACATCACCATCGACGGCACGGCCTTCACTTCCTACATCTGGCCTACCTCGCTCAAGAAGCCGGTTCTATACCCCATCATCGACGCCGATGGCGACACCATTACCCGCGGTTACCCACTTGAGGTCCGCCCCGGCGAACGCGTCGACCATCCTCACCACGCCGGCCTCTGGTTTAACTACGAAGCAGTCAACGGCTTCGATTTCTGGAATAACTCCGATGCCATTCCTGCGGAAAGACGCGCTAAGATGGGCACCGTGCTTCAAACCAGAATCGTATCCACGAAGAGTGGCGCGGACGCTGGCGAGTTAATGGTCGAATCGGTATGGGTTACAGGCGATAACAAGCAGATTCTGAATCAGACAACACGCTATGTCTTTGCGCGTCGCGGTCATGCACGAGTGATCGATGAAGTCATCACACTCAAGGCCCTCGATCAGGTCATCTTCAAAGACGCGAAGGATGGCTTGTTTGGCATGCGCGTTGCCAGTTGGCTTGAGTCACCTGAGGAAAAGGGCGGCATCTTTCTGGACGCCAGCGGAATTCCCACGAAAGTGGATGCTGCCCCAGCCGGCGGCTCAAACCCCGCCACCGGCGAATACCTCACCAGCGAAGGAGTCAAGGGCACCGCAGCCTGGGCAACCCGCGGCCGCTGGTGCGCCCTCACCGGCCACACCGGCAGCCATACAGTCACGGTTGCCATCATCGACAACCCAGCTAATCCGGGCTATCCAACCTACTGGCACGCCCGTGGCTATGGACTCTTCGCGGCTAACCCTCTAGGCCGCAGCGTCTTCGACACCAAACAGCCACCCCTGAACTTCACCCTTGAGAAAGGCCAGTCTGCCACCTTCCGCTACCGAATCGTCCTCGACTCCCACACCGCCAACCCCGAAGAGCTAAACCGCGAAGCCGACTCCTTCGCGAGCGAATTCAAGTAGCCGCGCAGGCTCCAGGAACGCAATCCGCGCGGCAAATTCGCAACCGATTGCAGGAAGGAATTGGTTCGAGTTGCGGGAGCATATTTATGAGCTGGTCCGCGTGTGCTTCGTCCCGCTCGCGATTTCAAGTTGTTCTGTCGTAGGGTCTTGCATTTGGATACACCCCATGCGAATCGCTTGAGTGTGCCGTATTCGCCAAATGCCCTGATGCAAGTTGTCAGGTAACACTTGCATGATCGACAAAAGCATGGTATTCAATAAGTGAAGGATTGAAATCAATGCGCGTCATCTTAGTCAACTCCGATCGCCTCTCATCGTCCAGCTATCTGCTGGAATCGGGAGGCTTCGTGCGCTGACGCCATTAAAACGGTCAGAATCGAAGCCCTCCGAGAAATCGGGGGGCTTTTAGTTTGTGCGGGATTGGCGAAACGGAAGCCGCGCTCGACTTAAGATCGAGTGTCTTCGGACGTGTAGGTTCGAGTCCTACATCCCGCACCACGAGCTTATAACTATGAGCTCGAAGCGGCGACATGCAAAGTCGTCATAGGTGAGTTATGCCTTCAGGAGTTATACCCGGATGGTGGAATGGGAGACACGCAGCGTTGAGGTCGCTGTGCTCATTAGAGCGTGAGGGTTCGAATCCCTCTTCGGGTACCACGCGGATGGGTTGGAACGGAAGACACGAATGGTTCAGGAGCATGTGCCGTAATTGGCGTAAGGGTTCAAATCCCTTCATCCGCACCAAGATCGTAGGAGCGTGGCGAAACTGGAAGCCGCACTTGACTTAGAATCAAGCGCCTTCGGGCTTGGGGGTTCGACTCCCCTTGCTCCTACCAAAGTTGTGCCGGCCTGGCGGAATGGAAGACGCGCTGCATTCAAAACGCAGTGTCTCACGACGTGGGGGTTCGATGCCCCCGGCCGGCACCAGAGTAGTTGAATACGGAGAGTTGGCCGAGTGGTCTAAGGCACCGCACTGCTAACGCGGAACACCATTAGGTGTCATTCGTTCGAATCGAATACTCTCCGCCAGTTCGTATGGAAGCGCTGGGCAACTGGCGGGCCCACCCCGTTCAAAGCGGGCCGTCCTTCGGGATGTGAGCGTTCGACTCACTCCGCTTCCGCCAGCGATGTGCATGTGAGGCAGATACGGTTAGCTGCGGCGGTCTGTAAAACCGCTGCCCTTTGGGGTAATGGAGGTTCAAATCCTCTCACATGCACCAGACTTGTTCTTGCTTTTGTTGAATCTGGGGTAGAAACGCGGCCGATCTCGTAGCCTTCATAGGGCAGAGTTCACGCGTTGAAATCGTGCCCCCGAACGGCTACGTCGTCTAATGATAGGACGCCTCCCTGTCGAGGAGTACGGTGCGAGTTTGAATCTCGTCGTAGCCGCCATTTTCGCCGGTGTACGCTAGGCTGGTTTGGCGGATGCTCTTTCAAGGCATTGATTCGCGGGTTCGATTCCCGTCACCGGCGCCAGTATTACGGCTCGCCTCTTCTGTTGTATTTCGGCTGATTTCAAAATCCGGAAGCGGAAGTTAGAAAGAATTACGAAATAGCAGTTGACTTATGAACTCAATCCGGGGTAAGTTGTAAGTGCGATGATGAATCGAGTCAATCACGGCTTTACACCAGCGACCGCGCAACCGCGGCATGGCGTACTTATGTGATTGCTCGGAGGACTCCATAATTGGATTCCACTTACCCTCTGAGCCAATTGGCCAGAGGGTTTTTAGTTTTGTGGCGCTGATCCGAGATAGATCAGCGGTAAGCGGCCTTGTGTAAGTTTGCATTACTCCGAGATAGCTCAAAGGTAGAGCGGCTGCCTGTTAAGCAGCGAGATGTCAGTTCGAATCCGACTCTCGGAGCCAAAGTTTTAAGTTGTTCCCGGTTCGTTCAACTGTAAGGACCGCACGCTCTGAACGTGCGAATGGGGGTTAGAATCCCTCGCCGGGAGCCAACGTTGATCGGTCGTCGGCTAATGGTAGGCCCAGTGTCTTTGAAGCACTTGATCTCCGTTCGAATCGGAGCGACCGAGCCAATTAACGCGGGCATAGCTCAGTGGTAGAGTGCTGGCTTGCCGAGCCGGAGAGTCGGGTTCAAATCCCGATGCCCGCTCCACATTGAAAGGAAGACGACGATGACTGAACACAAAATGATTCTTGTCTCTGCCGACTTCAAAGTAATTCATGCGGCGGTGATTGCAAAGCGTAAGGCCCCATTAGCTCAACGGGAAGAGCCTGTGAATCGTAATCACAAGACTGGCGTTCAAGGCGTCAATGGGGCTCCACAAGAAAGTGAAGCTGCGTAAGGAGAATTGCAATGAACGTGATGCGTAGACCGGTGCTGCAACTCAATGCGTCGTATGAGGCACTGCGCATCATTCCGGCCATGCGGGCGCTCAAGCTTGTAACAACCGGGAAAGCCACGGTGGAGCTAGCTACTAAGAAGCTGGTCTACCCAGGTATCTATTTGCCGAGCGTGATTCGGCTGCTGGTATACAGGCATGTTCCCGTTCGGCTGCAGGTCACCACGCGCCGCAACATTCTTATGAGGGATGCGTACCGCTGTCAATACTGCGGACAGAAGTTTCATGGGAGCGAGTTAACGCTCGATCATGTAATACCCAGAGCGCAGGGCGGAAAGAATTCCTGGGAGAATCTGGTAGCTTGCTGCCGAAAGGATAACCACCGCAAGGCAGATAGAACGCCGGAAGAGGCAGGAATGCCGCTGTTGCGACGGCCGCTGCCTGCGAGCATTCACACCAGCAGATTCATTCTGCGGTCGATGGGCTTGGAAGTGAACGAGTGGAGCCGGTACTTGTATGCCGACTCCGAAGGCGATCGGCGGTTTGCCGGTCATGGATAAGGATGAGCCGGTATAGCTCAAGTGGCAGAGCGGCGGTTTTGTGAACCGCAGATTTGGGGTTTCGATTACCTCTGCCGGCTCCAACACGGGGAATGAAGCCAAACGGTGCGGCGCGTGATTGTGGATCACGTTTTAGAGGATTCGACTTCCTCCTTTCCCTCCAAGTTTGATGTGGGCCGGTAGCTCAATTGGAAGAGCGCCTCTTTTGCAAGGAGGACGATGCAGTTCAACTCCACCCGTGTCCACCAAGATTTGCCGACTGAGCAGGTGTGGTCATTGCACTGGTCTGAAAAGCCAGCCAACAGCGTTCGATTCGCTGAGTCGGCACCAAGTTGTCTGCGCGTAGCCTAGCCTGGCTTGAGGCACTCGCCCTGGGAGCGAGATGACGGGAGTTCAAATCTCTCCGCGCAGACCAGAAGTTGAGCACCTGTGGTGTGAACTGGATTAGCCGCCGCGCTACGAACGCGGGTTGAGGTTAACAGCCTCTATGCAGGTTCGAGTCCTGCCAGGTGCTCCATCAATACAGAGGAAAGAGTTCGATCCATACAAGGATTGATTTTGCAATGCGCCGCGAACTGATGTACTCTGTAACTGGAAGTGAGACTTATGCAGCAGACCTTCAAACACGTGATAGCCAGAATGACCAAGCGGGTCATTTGGGGAGTCGTGTGTTGAGGGTCTGAGTGTATTTGTTTATGCACCGGACCCGGCCTAGCGCCGGGTTTTTTATTGCTCTTTGACAATGGGGGTGAAGTTCAGACAGGTAGAACGTCGGTCTCCAAAGCCGGATGAAGCGGGTTCGATGCCCGCCACCCCCGCCAGTTTTTGCCAGCGAAGACGAAGTGGATAGTCGCAGGTCTCATAACCCTGTTGTAGCTGATTCGAGTTCAGCCGCTGGCACCACGTACGTGTAGCTGCTAGCTGGCATGTAGCCGTCTCCTTATAAGAGATAGACTGCGGGTTCGACACCCGCCACGTACACCATGAGCGCGTCGTATAAAGCGGTTCTCCAATTCACGTGCCGTTGCGTGCATTGTGCAGGGTGGCTTTTTCTTGAGGAAAAAGCCACTCGGCATTAGTGCTTTCAGTCGATGGAGATTGGAGAACCGCTTGAGCGGCTGATTATACCTGCCTCTTAAGCAGGATGACGCTGGTTCAAATCCAGCCGCGCTCACCATTTTGGGTTCGTCGCATAGCGGCTATCTGCACTCGCCTTTTAAGCGAAGAGACGTGAGTTCAAATCTCACCGGACCCACCATGTCATCCCATCGACGAAGACCTGTCGATGGGAACCCTGACCATGAGCCTATCGTCTAACGCACAAGACGGCGTTCTTCTAAAACGCGAATCCCGGTTGGATTCCGGGTAGGCTCTCCATCAACCCGTGGTGAAACTGGAGATCACGATGCTCTCCTAAAGCATGGTTCCCGGTTCAAATCCGGGCGGGTTGACCACAAGTTTCCGCGCGTGTAGTTCAACGGAAAGAGCACAAGCCTCCGAAGCTTGAGATGGCAGTTCAAGTCTGCCCATGCGCACCAGGTTTGCGGACCCTAGTCAACAGAATTAGCCTAGCGGCTCAATCGGCTCTTCTACACCCAGTTCATCGCAGGTTCGAGTCCTGCCGTCCGCACCAGATTCAACGCCGAAATAGCTCAGTTGGAAGAGTGCCTGCCCGGTACGCAGGAGGTCAGCGGTTCGATTCCGCTTTTCGGCTCCATTGCGGAGTAGCTTAGCTGGTTCAAAGCACTCGATCGATAATCGAGAGATCAGGAGTTCAACTCTCCTCTCCGCAACCAATTTCGCGGGCGTCGCCAAGCGGTAAGGCATCAGGTTTCCATCCTGACATGACGAGAGTTTGAATCTCTCCGCCCGCTCCATACCTAAGAAAGAGTGGACGATCCGACAGCTGCAAATGACATCCTGAGGTGTTACTTGGCGAAAATAGCCGGGGCTCCTTGCCCTTGCCAACGACATGGCCTACTGCGCCCCCTGATGACCCTCTTCACCGCCAACAATCTAAGTGAAGAAGGTTTTCGGGATCTAAAAGATATTGAGAATGCCCTTCACGCGCTTTTCGTTCGCCTTGGCGATCTTCACTTGAATGTCGGTTAGCGCACAATTGGGTCAACTCCCTAAAGCATCTTCCCAGTCGTAGGTGTCGGTAACGGTTTGGGCGGAGTTGGTGAGCTGTTATCGAATTAATTATCTGCAAGGTTTTGAAAATATGGGAGGGGGAGGGGGGTATTAATTAAATCGTTATGGGGGCCGGAAGATGGTTGAGGCGGTTTCACGGCATCTCGCCCCTTCTCCGCCCATCTTCTTTACCAGTATGCACGAACGGAAGGTTATTTTCTGCATTGAGTTGAGGTGGAGGTTTGTGTTTTCCTCGATCCCGAAAGCGGGAGCTGGAAAATTCGGATTCGACCGTTTCCTTGGGTGCAGGCGCTTCAAGGAACGGAAGCCGGTGAAAGCAACTGAAAGTGATGAAGTGAAGAGCTTCGGCTCTCTGGAACCGCTTCAGGCCACAGGGCATGCTGTCATCGTGCTCCCCCTGCAACCTTTTCCGAAGACCCGCTCATCGCGATAAGCCTGCGATGAACGGGGCACAGTTCCTGATACCGGGATGAGTGGGCCACCTGCCTAATGGGGAAGGGAGTTTGCTTTCGCTGCTATGCCCAGTCTAGATCGTGTACCATCGGAGGAAGAATTACCAGATGTAAGGACCTTGGGCATGGAACCGCGCTTCAAGTGGCAGGATGCAGTTGGACTTGTTGGAGTCTTTCTCGCGATTGGTGGCATGGCAGACATGCCTTTGGTGCTGCGCACCACATGCTTTGCGCTCTGCGCGTTGTTCATGCCGTTTTCTTTCTTCAGCCACAAGAACTGGCCCGGAGTAGTCCGCTCGGGCCTGTCAGTGGTAGTGGTTGGCCTAATGGCCTTCATGATCTATCACATTGCCAGCGCTAATGTTCCTGCCACCGTATCGATAAGCTGGGACGATCCTCCCCCAATCACAGTGGGTACCCCACTCGGAGGCCAACAGCTGAATGCGAAAGCGTGGAGTGCAGGCAGAGAAATAGAAGGGGATTTTGTTTACAATCCGACTTTCGGCGCGACTCTTCCGGCGGGAATACAGACCCTTTCTGCGGCGTTTACACCAAAGGATTCGGCATCGCGTCCGGTTACCAAGACCGTTACTATCCGAGTCAAACAACCAGAGATTCTTGATATTTCTCCCGCCGAGCCGCATCCTACGGATGGCTCAAACCGCCAGAAGCCTCGCCCGGCGCGCGATGACTCTTGGGCATTTGTCCGACATACGCTCAGCTCCGATGAGCAGAAGAAGTTTGTTGCTACGCTTTCGTCTCAATCAGGCTTGAAAGGCCCGATCAGAATATCCTGTCCTTCGGCGGACGAATCTGTGTGCATTTATGCGGCTCAGTTTATCGATTTGTTTAAATCTGCCGGATTGGTAGTCGAGGGTGGGGTCGTGAATCGAGTGTCGCTCGGTGTTCCGTACGAGGGAATCCGGCTATTCACCCATTCTGACAACCAATTCGATCCCGCTCAGCCTCCCGGCACTGGGCATTGGGTTACGATAACGCCGAGTCTGATGGCGGTTCGGAAGGGATTTGTGAGCGTCGGCATCGGGACAGACACAGGCGGAGAAGACGATATATCAGGCGAGACGGTCAACGTCTATTTTGGTCCACAGCAGACGAAAGAAACGGCAGTTAATTCCCTTATGCAAACCGAGCAACAGCTCAAATCATACGATGTTGCCATGTCGAAGTTCCATAAGCCACAATGAAGCGCGCCATTGGCCCTTCGTTTGTCGGCTTTAGGCAGATTCGCGTGGTCTAAGGTGTCATCCGCTGACCTGCATGTTATCGGGAAAAGATTACGTCCGAAAATCCTTGCGCTGAACCCCCCGCCTGTAACATTTCATCACGGAAGGAAGTCGCGTAAGTCTTTGGTTTTTAAGGGTGGTAGGCGAGGCGTCTACCACATAATAGGTGTATGTCGTTTATATATATAATGATACAAAGAATTCCACCGCGATATATGCCCCCAAATGTGCCCCCAAATGTGTTTATTAGGGGCGGGTGCGATCCCGAATGCGGACTCCGCTGCACCGCCAGAGACAGCGAAGCCCCTGGCGGCTGCCAAGGGCTTCGTTGTGCGCGTCAACGCTGATTCTTGTCTGGAGATACCAGGGAGTGGACGCCGTGAATTGGGCGGGGACGCGCGCCCGCCTTTACAGCTTTGGCCACGTCCGCAAACCGGCTGGATTGCGCGATGCGAATATCCGGATTGCTGCCGATTTTTTCGGCCCAGTGGCGGTCTCGCTCGGCCTGGACCTGTTGGCGAATCTTGTTGTCGTGTTCTTCCTGCGATTTCTGCTGGAGCGCGGCTTGCTTGCCTTGAAAGTCGTACTTGCGCGCCACATAATCGCGGAAGGGCAGGCGTTGTGCATCGGCCTCTTGCGCCAGCTTGTCAACCGGGTCCGGCAAGAACTGTCCGCTCGTCAATCTCTGGTGCTCTTGCAGGGCCCAAAGCGCATTGCTGATGCCGTTGCCGAGCCGCTGATCGATTGCCTCCATCGTGAACGTGGGGCTTCCCGGTGTAGATCCCGGTGCGCCGGCCACATAGCGGCCCTGATCGTTACGCGGCTGCCCTGGTGCCTCAACGAATTGGAAACCACCCGCTCTTGCGACTTCGTTCTGTGTCCGATAGAACGCGGCCTGCGCCTCAAGGTTCGCTTTTTCGGTTGCCCAGTTATTCAAACTCGGCGCAATCGTTTCGTCGTAAAATTTTTCATTCGACCGCTTTGCGATCTCCGCACTTTCTCGCGCTTGCGCCGCGGCTTGGCGGTCACTCTCGGCGGCACTCAGCACGCCGGTAAAGCCGCTGATTATTTTGGCATCGAGCGCCTTGATCTGCTCGTCGCTAAGTCCACTCTGTCTCAGAACTTCTTCAACACTTGGCATTGTTCACCCCCATCCCTGGCTGAAAGAGGAAACGGCGTAAGCCGCTTCCGGATTTGAGCCATTGCTGGTTCCCCGAGCTGGGGGGAGCATGAGCCTCATGAGAACTCATCGCGGGGGCGGCCACCGAGGAGGGACCGAGCGTGCCTTGCGGAACACGCCTGACCCCCCGCAACACGGCTATCGTAACGCGATCTGGTTATTGCCGCTACGGTTGTTTTGTTTTCTCGGCCCGGTGGGCATCACGCCCGCTTGAGCACCTCAAGGGCGGCACGGACCTCGGCGGCGGTCGCTGTCTTGTTTTTGCTTGGTGAGGGTTGCGGAGCTATCGGAGGCGGGCAGCTCTCGCCGGTCTCAAAATCGAAAAAGTAATCGTACCATCGCCCCTGGCGCGACCCGGCCTCGCTCATTGTGGACTGTGATCTCATGGTAGCCCTCGTCAATGGATAAGAGGCTCGCGCCTCTGACACGAGGGTGTATCGAAGTTAACCGGGCGTCAAGCCCTATTTCTTCTTGCGATTCAAGATCGACCTGATTCGACTCTTCTTGGGCTTTTCTAACTCTGGTTGGACTGTGCGGCAGGCAGTCCAGATTCCGGACTCGGAGTAACTCAGATAACTCTGCTTGGCTCTAAGCGGCTTCGTTCTTGAATGGCAGAACCTTTGCCCCTGCCCCTTCTTCCAGCTTTTGCAGGTAGTCGGCCCAGATTTGCATCATTGCCACGCGCTCGTTCAGATAGGACGTGCGGTTGTAGGCGCGGCCGTTGGGATCGCGGACGGCATGAGCGAGCTGGCACTCGATGATGTCGGGACGCATGTGAAGCACCTCATCTAAGATTGTCCGGGCCGCAGCCCGGAAACCGTGCGTGGTCAGTTCGGTCTTGTCGATGCCCATGCCGCGCATGGCGGCAAGCAGCGCGTTGTCGGACATGGGACGCTCTTTGCCCCGAGCCGACGGAAAAACAAAAGGGCCGCTGCCTGTAAGCGGGCGCAGCTCGTGGAGGATTGCTAGAGCCTGACGGGCGAGTGGAACGACAAGCTCCATCTTGGTTTTTGAAGACGTGAATCGCCACTGAGCGTTGTCAAGGTCGATGTCTTTCCACTGCGCCTTACGCAGCTCACCTGGGCGAACGAATAACAGCGGAGCGAGGCGCAGGGCGCAGCGCACGGTAAGCGTCCCCTGATAACCATTCAGCACTCGCAGAAGGACGGCAAGGCGCGCCGGTTCAGTAACTGCCGAGAAGTGCTTCCCTTCAACCGGGACTAACGCCCCCTTGAGATCGCGCGTGGGGTCCACGCCATTGCGGGCGGAGGCAACCGCGTACCGGAATACCTGCCCGCAACTACCGACAGCGCGATGGGCTGTGTCGACTGCCCCCCTGCTTTCAATCCGGCGCAAAACGGTTAGCATCTCGGATGCAGAGATTTGGCTGTTGGGCCGCGCCCCGATCCAAGGGAAGATGTCACGCTCGAAAAGCTCAATCCATCGTTTGCTGTGAGCTGGTGCCCATAGTGGCGACTGCTTGGCAAACCACTCTCGCGCGATCTGCTCGAAGCTGTCCGCTGAGGCCGCGGCTTGCGCCTTCCGCTTCTCTTGGCCTGGATCGATGCCAGCGCGGAGCAACTTCCGCGCTTCATCGCGTTTGGCGCGCGCATCTTGCAGACTTAAGGCAGGGAAAACACCCAATGCCAATCGCTTTTCCTTGCCTGCAAACCTGTACTTCCATCGCCACCATCGGCCCCCGGCAGGGGAAACCTCCAGATAGAGCCCTTCGGCGTCCCAAAGCCTTCTGGTTTTCGGGCCAGGTTTTGCGTTCTTGATGGCGATGGCGGTAAGTGGCATCTGGGGGCATCTCCTGTTAGGGGCACCCGTTCAAACCCCATATGCCCCCATTATTGCCCCCAGATGCCCCCGGATGTCAAGGATGCTCCCTGAATGTCCCTGTGCTTAATCTGTGCTGGATGATCGCCGTTAAGCCATTTTAATTGAGGTTTTTATAAGCGTCTTAGAACGATTAAGTCGAAGTAAGTTGAGTTTGGATTTACAGGGGCTGGTAGGCGAGGCGGGGATCGAACCCACAACCCCCGGCTTAGAAGGCCGGTGCTCTATCCAATTGAGCTACTCGCCCGTGCTTTCTCATTGTAGCGTCGAGTGACCGCAGAGTACACGGGCAAATGCAGCTAGAGCGGCCTCGAGCGTTTGCATGGCTTCGGCTGGGGAAGGCCCGCAGGCGGTCAGGTAAGCGGTGATTCCCAGGTCCATCTCGTAGTGGACGAGAAGAGCGCGGCGAAGAACCAGATCCACCCGGCAGCAGCGCAGCGGAACAGCGTGGAGCAGGCCGCAAATCTCCGTGCACGCGGCAGCGGCCATCTCCGGCGTCTCCCATTGCCTGTCGTTCCGGGGCTGGCCGGCCCGAGGCAAAAGGTCGATATAGCAGCCCATGGCGTGGGCCGCACATCCAGGCGGCGCATCCAGCTCATCTGCATCGAACTCGGCCATGTCAACCACCGGCCAGAGATCGCATTTCGAGGTCCACACCGGCGAGTCGTCTGCATTAAGACTTGCCAGCGCCTCGGCCAGAACCGGCAGTTCCGCCGCCTCCGGCAACTCCCAGGCCCGCTCCGGGTTGCGGCGCAAATCCGCAAACCCCGGCCAGGCAGCCTCAATCATGGGCGCTTCGCCGCCTACCTCGAACTCCCAGTCAGCTTCCATGGGGCTGCGCGGCCTCAGCCAGCAAAAAACGAATCGCAGCAGCCTCTGCCCAGTGAATCTCATTGCCCCGGTCCCTGGAAAGATAGGCGCAGTGGCCGCCGTGGCGAGTCTCAACAAAGGTGATGTGCGGGTTGGCGCGGAGCCGGTCGCGGGTCTCGGGGAACAGGCGAATGAAGGGATCGTCCATCGCGCACAAAATGAGAGTGGGAACGGCAATCTGGTCTACCACGCGGGCGCTGGCTGCGCGGTGGTAGTAGTCGTCGGCATCACTGAAGTCAAAGTAGCGAGCCACAATCTTGTCGTCAAACTGACGAATGGACCGCACCGGCCCGATCTCCCTGGCAGGCACATAAAGATTGGGAAACAGCTCCGCCTTGCGGGCATAGCGCTCCATCAGCCTGCTCAGAAAACGCCATTCATAGCCGCGGTTGAGTGGCTCGTGCAGTGCATCCGCGCCGGCGGCCAGGTCGATGGCCGGGCAAACCGCGGCCACGGCAACCAGCGACGCGCGGCTGCCCCACTCCCCTGCCAGTTTCAGCACCATGTTGCCGCCCATCGAGTAACCCACCAGAGCCACCCGCTCCAGGCCGTGCTGCTCGGCAAAATGCCGCACCACTGCGCCAACGTCATCGGAAAGCCCGGAGTGGTAGAGCGTTGGCGAGAGCGCATCCGTGCCGCCGCAGTTACGCATATTCATGCGGATCACGTTGCAGCCTGCGGCCCAGGCTCGCACAGCGAGCCCTTGAATGTATTGGGATTCCGACGAGCCCTCAAGCCCATGGACCAGAATCACGGTCAGGCGGCTGGCCCGGTCAAGATCGGCCTGCCAGTGGCAATGGCACAGCACACGGCTGCCGTCGGCCGGGTCCACCTCCACGGCTTCAGGCACGCTGGCAAGCCGGAAGGGCGGCCGGGGAAGAAAATTCCCGATAATCGTCTGCAGGTGACCATTGCTCAGGCCGCGCCTCGGCTCAAATGGCGTCAACCATTCTGGCAGTCCGGCTGACCCAGCGGCAAACTCTTTGTTTTCGTGGATTTCTGGGATCACGAGACTTGACAACTCTGTTCTTCGAGGCGATTCAAGCAGGTCGGACTCTTGCGGTCTGTGTAGATTGGGGCGGCTAGAGGGGATCGAACCCTCGACATCCTGTGCCACAGACAGGCGTTCTGCCACTGAACTATAGCCGCCGTATACCCTTACGATTGTAGCATCGAATCAGGTTTTGAAACTCCGGCCACTCTGAGGAAGCACAATGTCCAGCCCCGATCCAATCCCGTCAAACACGCAGCCGCCAGCCGCCCTTGTGGGCCAGGACCGTTGGAACCGCGGCGCCTGGCTCTTTCGCGATCGCACCCTGCATGGCATTGAGATTCTGCTGGACGAGGCCTTCCACATCCCCGGCACCGGCATCCGCTTTGGACTGGACGGCATCATCGGGCTGGTTCCGGGTCTGGGCGACGTGCTGGCGGGGCTCCTGTCGCTCATCATTCCCCTGGCCGCCTGGATTCGCGGCGTACCTTATGTCACGCTGGCGCGCATGGCTGCCAACCTCGGCATCGGCGTGCTGGTTGGCTCCATTCCCCTCTTCGGCGACATCTTCGACATCGCCTGGAAGGCCAACCGCCGTAACTATCTCCTGCTCTGCCGCCATCTGGGCGAACCGCACCGCCATACCAAGCGCGACTGGGCGTTTCTCCTGCTGCTGGCCGCGGCTCTCGGCCTGGTCTTCGCCATCCCCCTGGCGCTGGCCCTTTGGCTGCTGGTCTGGCTCGGTAATACGCTGGCTCCCACAACTGGGATTCATCTATGAGCCGGTTTCGCGGTACAATCAAGCTGAAACGTCGGGGCGTAGCGCAGCCTGGTAGCGCATCTGCTTTGGGAGCAGAGGGTCGGGAGTTCGAATCTCTCCGCCCCGACCAGCATAAAATATTGATAATACAAGCGATATTGACGATTAGAGCCACGCATCTGCTTTTTACCGCTACAGCACTGTAGTCGATTTTGTAGCTGTCTTTGCCTCCATGGATTTCCCAGGGGAATCCCAAGCGGAGTTTCCGCGGTCGAGTGCCTAGTCTTTCCGCCCGATGTTCTTGGAAAAATGGTTGCCGTGGGCCTACAAAGTCGTGCATGAGCGAATCCAATTGATGGCTCTTGACAATTTCGATAATCAACTTCCTCGACAATTGGCCTGAGTTCTTCTCAACATCTCATACAGCACCTTAATATTCAGCCGGTCACCATAAAGCCACTCGCCTGGCCATGGATGGCACGAAAACTTTTCCCGCCTCGGGTTAGATCGATTTTGTCGGCGAAATAATGGCGAAGTCAGAGCCAAATGGTGTAGGGTTTTAGTGGATCTCTATTCGGCGCATTCTAAGCAAGGTTTCCGCGCGGAGATCTCAGAAGTTGGCGGCCTTCCGACTGACCAGGGCTGCAGCTGATTGCAAACGCTAGACACTTGTCTGAGCCATTTGATATTGGATTGTGCGACGCCGAGGAGTATAACTTTGATCAGATTGGAGACAGATATGGCGAAGAGAACGGTTGAGTTTGATGCACACAAGACGGTGAAGGAGCCCACGAAAGTAGCCTTCAAAACCAAGGATGGTGAGAAAGTACGCTTCGTGGCGGACAAGCCAGCTAAGGTGCCAGTTCATGTAAAGTTCACGGCGAAAAAGCCAACAAAGTAGGGAACTCAATTGTGCTTCGTGTCCTGTCGCGGGAGTGGATGTTCAACGTTCACCGTTTCCCTGAGATTTGGCGCTTCTAGAGTCTTGATACAGAATTGCCCGGATTGCGTGCTTTTTAAAGCGGAATGTAAGCCGCTCGAAACGCCACCAAGCACCGAAAGTTACGGCGATCAACACGACAGCCCCAATCGACAGCCGAAGGCGACCATATGGCCAAAATGACGACACATCTCTAAATTGAATAACAATGGCTGCGACCACCAAGTTGAACAGGAAACCTCGTGCGATTCGATCCCGGGTGCTCCGAAGTTCAAGTGCCTGGCCAAGGTTGGAGGATCGATGATTGATGAACGCCGTCTCGGACAAATCATCGGGAAGCAGTTTGCTTTTGTCAGTTGAGTGAATTCGTTTGATTAATCCACTCATTAATTTGTTCGATGCAAAGTCGACGGTCATGCCAAGCGCGTAGAACATTGGAATAAACAGGACGGCGGTTCCAGTTCCGAAACGACCGAGGTCGGAAGGCTGCGAATCCAAGAGCGGGAAGAGCCACAAGATCGCGCCGCAACCCGTGACGAAGTACTCAACGAACGAAGAAGCAAGCTGCATCTTATTCCCTCCACAACTTAACCTGCTGCGAGCCAAATCGGCCGTCCATCTCTGAGGACTCAGGATCAGTCTCTACTCACGATTGTACTGAACATTTAGAAGATTGATGGCGGAATGGTGAGGAACAGTGGAGCTGACGAAGTTTTTCTCCCTCAGGCGTGAAATAGTGAAGTCTCCAAGACCTTCTCCCTCAATCTTTTGTCTACATTAGGTGACCTTGACCTGCCCCCGATTTCACAACTTCAACGTGGCTGGGTTCTTGGGTATTGGGTCAAGGTTACAAGAGCTTTTCTCTTGCGGAGTAAAACGGGTTTAGGACCTGGGGAGCGTCTTCACAAACTTGTTGGGATGACCATTCTATCTAAAAAGATGATCGTTCTGAATGTCAATCAAGCGAGCGTGAACTTAAGACATGAGATTAACCAGAATGTTTCCGCAGAGCTCATCTGTTGCTGACAAGACGTAGGTCAACTCATGGTCCGGGCTCGCTGGTTTGAGCAGGCTTTGCTCCAACTGCTCAAATGTTACAAGTTCCCTTGTGATGCTGTTTCTCATGACGGCGCCAGCTTTCATTGCGATAAACGCCCCGGCCACCACGTCGTGAGGCTTTTGCCCATCTATGTCAAGGACCGCGTCAATTCCATGTGAGGCTTGGCATAGTTTGTCTACTAGTTTTAACATCATTGGAATTCCGGCAAGATTATAAATTCTAAAATTTGTCTTTGGCTCCGTCTTTCCCTTTGTTTTTCTCTTTGTCTTTGACTTAGCTAACATCGTGGACATTTTTCTAGCCAACCCGGACTCATGCAAGGACATGTAATTTTTCATTTTCTGTCCGTAATAGCAAATGGTAGCATCTTTGAGTGCCGTTACGCCTGAGCGACCGTGTACCTCGCGCCTTTTGCCGACTCTCTCTTCTACCCAGGCTGAAGACTCATCGGCTGACGCAAAGTAAATTTCGGATGACGGCAAGCCTACAACGGCAGCGCGGATGCGTTCGCCTGGCTTCCCGCTCGGATAAAAGAAGACGGCGGCACAGCACCAATTTCCAAGCCCTCTTTCCAAGAGATCTGTACCGTCAAGGGCGTCAACCAGAACGCATATATGAGATTGTAAGGTGAGATCTAGGGTCTCATCGCGGAGCCTCTCCTCTCCAAACACATGGACATCATAGAAAGTGGATTGTTTATATTTGCGCAGTTCGCGAGCAAACATATCCTCCGCTCCTATATCAACACGGAGTGCCTTCTTATCCTTGGGAGGAGTTCCAATATTGACCTCAGTAAAGGCATTATCAGGATCGGCCTTAACATCATCCGCGATCTGCTTCAGCACCCTTCGGACAGTTGAAATCCCGGCTTGAATTAACTCTTCAGATGTATGTATGCTGCCGATCGGACTGATCATGCCTTACCTTTCAAAAAAAGTCCCGAAGCTGTTTCGGGACTATAAGTGGGGAAATCGGAGTCGCTTAGGCGCTTTTAGACGCAAATTCCGCCTCTTCGAGTTCTGCTTCCTCAACGATCTTGACGGTTCGATCTGCCCACTCTCTTGCCTTCTTGGGGGAAAGCTTGAGCACAGTGAGGTTGAAGTGTATCTTCTCCATTCGCAATTCTTCAAGATCACGAGAAACTGGGATTCTTGTTTGCATTGACTGGGCTGTAGATTCAAGGGACATACAATTCCTCCTTTGGAATTGGGCAAATCGAATTGCAATTGAGTTTGGCAGAAGAGCATCTCGTTTGATTGAAGGGGGTGCTGCGAAAAAACGAGCCGTTGACATCCGCGATCCACAAAAGCAGATGTGAAGGGCGCGACGTTTTGCTTTGGTAAATGATCACTCTGGCGTCTTCATCGGTTGCAGAAGCACAACGCATGAACATGTACCCCTTACTCTATGGCGGCTCGCCATACTGAATTCCGACAAAACTGGACTGTAGGGATTGTCTTTTGTACGATTGACCCCTTGGCGATCCACAACCACCTCACAGAGCTCTGCTTCCCTCTTTCAGTCTGGGGTCAACGTGAATTCCGCGCTGAACTGTCCTCTTTTCGGCAATCCGATCCTTACCGAATAGACACACAATAAGCAATCTCGTCGCTTTGCGCAATCACCAAATTGACCAAGGCCTTTATCAAAAATGAAATGACAACCCGCACTACACGCGTCGGAACGCCCCGCTCAGATTCTATTAAGTTGTTTATATTCTTCATTTATCGTATGTCTATACGTATCCAAAGTCAAACGCCACACTGATCGAGCCGTCAGAATGGCTATTAGTACAATAGTAACCAGATCCCTATTTTTCCACAGAGCAGCCAGTTTTTCCACAGGATAGCCTCGTTCGGATATCGGTGCGAATCCATTCAAAACATGCCTTCGTCCGATAGCCGACCTCATTCATGACGGTCTCTCGGGAGAGCAGCACATCACGTGGGTCGATCAGCAAGTGCGCCTCACGAAATGCAATTTCAAGGGCTAACCGCAGTCGTTCAAGGTGCACCCGAGCGTCGTAGGTGGCAGTCGTCGAGTTTACGCTGATGGGCAGGTTGAGCGCGTTCCAGGTGAGCGTGGCCGGGGTGCTGTTAAGCTGGTTGCCGTTGGCGTCGTAGCTCAGGCCGCTGGAAACCTGGGCATCCGACAGAATGCCGGCCAAGAAAAACATAATGTCGGGGCGTTTATCAGGACGAATCCCACTCAGGAGTTTCTTTCGTTGGCCCCTTAAGGAACCCCTGCGCAGGTTTTGTTACATCGAGTGTTTGGGATTGCTCCCATTGAGCATGGCCCTCGCCTGATCGATATTCTTCTCTTCGGTGAAAAAGCAAAACACGGGATTGCTCTCGTATGTTTGGAGTTACTCGAATACGAGCCTTATGGTCTAGCTACGAGGGTCGCATTCAAAAATGTTATGTTCGACGTCTGCGCACCGTGGGCGCTCAGGCATTAATGTGTGTCCATTCGAAGCTCGCCCTTACCCGGTAGCCAATCTCATTCATGACGGTCTCCTGGGACAGAAGCACGCTGCGGGCGTCGATCGGTATATCCGCTTCCCGAAACGCATCTTCAAGGGCCAAACGCAATCGTTCGATGTATACCCGGACGTAGGAGCGGGGAATGCTTCGGGTGAATGGCACGCGGCCCATTGCATTGCCAGCATGTTCCGCATAGAAGCGGTCAGCGCGAATACCGGCCTCGATCTGGTGGGCGCTTTGGGGTAGCCGTGAATGATTCGCCAAGTAGTCGAACATAATCCGCAAGGCCAAGGAAAGCCGGAGATGGTACTCTTTGCCACGATGGACGAGCCAAACCGCGAAAATCTCCTCTCCCGGTGCGCAATCCGTGCCCGGTTTGTGAAAACGATGCTCAATGCGAAAATGGGGACCACTGGAGCGCAATTCCGCACATTCCGTGAATACCAAGTTGCAATAATGCAAAAGGATCGCCCCGTACTCACTTCGCATAGGCATACCTCGTGCAAAGACGTTCGATCCTCAGGACGATGGCGGGAAGATGCAACACCGACGACTTGCAAAAAATCGGCAGCCGATCCCCATTGGCCTTTCTGTAGCCGTTGATGCTCTTCAACTGTAGCCATCGGTCGGCGTTCATCGTTGAAACATCGCTGATGACAAGGTCAGTCTTGGCCAGGATTTCGTCGAGAGCCGGGGCGCACCCTTGGTAGGCGAGTACGCGATGACCGCGCTCTCTGAGAATCAGCTCGTCTGTTGCCAGACGGTCGGCATCTATGCCAAGGAGAAGAATGTTTGCCATAGACCTGCTCTCCCTTCCGTGAAAGCTGCTAAACCGGCTGTTGAGCCGAAGCAGAGGAATCTTTCCTGGACTGGAGAGGTGAACCTTTTGCGCGTTGCAACTCTAGGAACGGTGCCCATGCATCCCATCGGGAGGACTGAGAATCTTCCTCTTGACAATGGAGCTATGCGACTCATAATAAGATGGTTCCGCATAGCAGCACCAATCGAATTGGTGGTGGCGCGTATGGTGTTCATCTGGTCTGTCCAGGTGGATACCCGCCGCGATGTATTGCGGTGCCCGGAGTGGCGCGCTAACGCCACTCCGGGGCTTCTTTTTAGTGATACCTTGGATTCGATACTCTTCGATGGGACATATTGGGACATGGAAGCGCAGGGACAGGGAGTAGCAGGAGCGACATGCGATGCGCCGACCTCGATTGATCGAAGATGACAACCTCTTGAATGGCTGGAAGGCGATTGCGGCGTTTCTCGAAACCAGTCCGAAGAACGCTCATCGCTGGGAAATGAAGGATGATCTTCCCATTCTCCGCCCCGGTCAAGGCCGCAAAGGTCCGGTCTTCGCTAGCAAGCGGGCACTCAGGGCATGGCGGACCGGCGGCATTGCAAGCGCCATCTTTGCGGACAACCGGCTGATTGTTTTTGACAGGAAGACAAGAGTACTCTGGGCGCACGAATTTCAGAAACCGTTACCTCGATTTACAGCGGACGAGCTGAATTGGCGGCTCAGGCTTATTGACCTCAATGGGATCGGAGACCGTGGTGTCTTGCTGACCATTCAGTTCCTCAATGCCAGCAACCTCGGCCAATTATTATATTTTTCCTCCGAAGGCAAAATCGAGTGGATGCTGGAACTGAGGCCTAACCTTCGGAAGTTGACCGGCGAGACCTTTGAAGATGCATGGGCAATCACGCATCTCATCACGATTCCAGAATCAGTGGGTCAAGCGATCTACATATCGATGGCAAATCATGCAGGATGGGGCGGCTGCATCCTGCGCGTTGATGGCAAAGGGAGCCCAATCATCTGGTTTACAAATGCGGGTCATGTCGAACGCCTCTGTTTGGTGGGAGTGCCGGATGACCGCCTCATCGTCGCTTGCGGCGAGAACAATGACTTCGACTGCGCGTTTGTCGCGCTACTCGGAGTTGACGACCCGCCATCGTGCTCGATTCCTGGCAACCGAACCGTCTATCGACTTGCAAACGCTTCCGGCGACGTGCCGCGTAAATACGTCCTCTTCCCGCAGACAGAACTCATCGTCGCACGGCAGAGCCCCTATGGCCACGCGCGACACATCCGCCACTATCCTGGCCGTATTATTGTCGAGGTAGAAACCAGCGGAGACGGCGGTGCCTTTCTTTACCACTTCAACGAGTATCTTGAGCCAATGTATGTTTTTCCCAGTGGAAGCCACGAAGGATTTCACAAGTCGCTAGAAGCTGCCGGTGCAATTGGGCATCCGTGGTTGCAATGTCCGGAGATGCGCAAACCACTCGTGCTCAAAGTATGGACGCGTAACTTTGGTTGGCAGGAGCAAGAAATACCATGGAGAGACAATCCATGGAAAGATGATCTCGCCGAGTAAAGAGACGGAAAAAAGTTCTTTCGTCGGCCTCTCTGTGGAATGTGACGGACGCAAAGTGTTGGTCAACGGTCACACGAGAGGCCGGCGAAAGGACTCGCCTCTAAACGGCATTTTTCAATCAGGCGGCGCAACCTCCGTCCCGTTGCACTGCCAGTACGCGAATCCCAAGGCGACGGCATCAAAGATGGTCATGCTGGGATGCTCGCTCTCGTAGAACTTGCGCTCGGGCGGGAGTTTCCAGAGCAGTTCCGCGAACATCACTGTCAGCCTGCAAGCGATCTCATATTTGGTCTTGGCGCGGAAGACACGAAAGGCTTCTCTTACCTCCTTTCGGGCGATCAGGCAGACCGGAATCCCACGCGCCGATGCCGTGCGCCGAATCGCTTTCAGAATGGGCTGCACGCCGAAGCTGTTACGCGTGATCTCTCGGCGTACTCTCCTCACTACGATGGCGACGGGGAGAAACACGCGGAGGAGTTCCGCCACCCGACGCGCGGCTCCTGCCGCGCCCACATCGCCGCCGGGCCGGTAGTATGCCACGCCCCAATCGAGCAATCGGTCATCGCTTTCAAAGACCGCATAGCCAAACTGCTGCGGGCGCAGGTCGATGGCCAGTACTCTTCGATCATGTCTCTCTTTAAGCTTCATGTGGGGCGTTAAATGGCTTCTTGGTTTCTGCGCTCCCAAAGCCATTCGAGTTTGCGGGCGGTGTGTGCCGCGCGGCGACCTTTCGCAGTGCTCTCCTGAAGCTCATCCTCAATACTGCTCAGTTGTTCCTCGATGCGCTCCTCCACCGTCCGGTAGAGTCCCGGAAAAAGTTCCGAGATCGGCGCACGAAAGACAATCTCATAACTGACCGCGATGAGCAACGCAGGGATCGTGGCGGATCGCTCATGCTGCGAAACCGAAAACCCGGTCAGGAAACCCACGATCTGCGCCAACTCTTTCTGGCTCAACCCGCTCCTCCTTCGATGCGAGCGAAGATAGTTTGCGATCTGTTCGAAGGTCATGAATATTGTTGTCAAAGATCAAATATTTTTATCGACGTTTGCTCTAAGCGTAACAAGTCGATTCGTCGTTTGAAAAGATATTGAAATGTGCTTGGGGTGCAATATAATCTGCACGCATTCATGCACTTGTCCACAGCGCCGGGAACCCTGCCCGCAATTTCATTGCAGATTTGCAGCGCGACCTGTGGACTGGCTCTGGATTCTCTCTGCATTGGAATGGGATATGTCTGCCCGGACCACGCGATCACAATGGTCGGCGTCAGCAGTTGCATAGTCATGAGAACTGCATAGTATGAAGATAAAGGTCGAATCCCACCCATCAATCACATTACACAAACACAAATGGAGTCAGTGACCTCCGCCAGTCCCGAACCCGCTTCCACAGTCCCCATGAGCACATCCGCCGGGCGTTGCTCCGCGTGCAGTTTTCTCCACCTATTGCCATCGACTTCCCTGCGGTACCGTGAGCTGGATGCAATTTACCGAAGACGATCTGCGCGAGTTCATGGCGATCTGGTCGGACGAGTTTCACGAGTCGATCAGTCTGGACGACGCCCGCCTATCGGCCACCATGCTCATGGACCTCTTTGCCTTGCTGGCGTTTTCAGGATCGGAGGAGTGACTCCATCACAAAACATGAGATATTTCTTGTATTGCAGAAGGTCAAGCGAAGATGAGGACCGCCAGGTTCTCTCCATCGAATCACAGCGGCAAGAAATGGAGCGGTTGCGCGCAGGATGGGCAGATGTCGAGGTCGTTCAGGTATACGAGGAATCCTTCAGCGCGAAGGCCCCTGGACGGCCGGTATTCGATGCTATGCTCAAACGCATTGTGGCGGGCGAGGCGGACGGCATCATCGCATGGCATCCCGACCGGCTGGCGCGGAACTCCATCGACGGCGGGCGCATCATCTACCTGCTCGACACCAAGGCGCTCAAGGACCTTCGATTCGCCACGTTCAGCTTTGAGAACAACTCGCAGGGCAAGTTCATGCTTTCGATCATCTTCGGATACTCGAAGTACTACGTGGACTCCTTGAGTGAGAATGTCCGGCGCGGGTACCGGACCAAGGTGCAACATGGATGGCTCCCTGGCCTCGCGCCCCTCGGGTACCTGAACGACAAGGAATCGAAGACGATCATTGCCGACCCCGAACGATTCCCGCTGGTACAGCAGATCTGGCGGCTCATGATTACCGGGGCGTATTCTCCACGACGCATCTGGGAGATTGCGACCAAAGACTGGGGGCTCCGTACCGTTCCGCGCAAGCGCATTGGAGGAAGCCTCATCACCCTGAGCGCCGTCTACCGGGTGCTCACCAATTCCTTCTATGCGGGCATCCTTGAACGGGAAGGGCAAACGTATCCAGGAAAGCATCCGCCGATGATAACGCTCGATGAGTTTGCGCAGGTCCGCTCGATCATGAGCCGTGCGGGCAGGCCACGGCAAACGCGGTCCTTTGCGTACACCGGTATGATCCGGTGCGGGGAGTGCGGCTTCTCGGTCACCGGCGAAGAAAAGGTCAACCGCTTCGGCTCACACTACACGTACTACCATTGCAGCAAGCGGCGGCTTGATGTTCATTGCAAGCAGCCGTACCTCGGACTCGACGATCTCGAAAAGCAAATACACGATTTCCTCTGCGAAACGATGCTGCCCGACCGATTCCACCAATGGGCGGTGAAGCGGCTTGAGCTCACCATGAAGGGGAGGAAAGAGCAGCACGAAGTCCAGAAGAGTTCCCTTCTCAGGGCGCAGGCATCGGCTTCCCGCGAGTTGGAGAATCTCACCAAACTGCGAATCCGGGATCTGCTCACTGATGATGAGTATCTGAAACAGCGCCAGGAACTCGAACGGCAGCAGATCGGAACGGCCCAGCGGTTGGAAACATTGCAGCGGAACGATGCGCGGTTCGAACCCTCCGAATCGCTCGTTTTGCTCAACAAAGTATTGGTTTCCCGGTTCGAGGCTGGCGATCTTCAGAAAAGACGCATGATCCTGAATATCGTCGGTTCGAACCTCGTGCTGATGGATAAAAAGCTCAGCATTGACGCGCGTAAACCATTCCGCAGATGGTCGCCATCGGCAGATTTTTCCGACATGCGGGCCTTCGTGAGGGATGTTCGCACCTTTTTTACGGAGCCCACGCCGGAATCATGCGAGATGCTGGCTCAAATCCAAGAAGTGATTGAAGAAAATGTGCCTCTGCGAAAAGCGGCGTAACCGCAACCATCGTCACGGCGAAGTCTCGGGCTGGACAGGCTAATTGGGTCTCCCGACAGACTTGACTGAGGGCTTATCACCCTCAGATTTCATTCTACGAATTCACCACATCTTGAAAAGATGGGTTGATTTTGCGCGGCGCAAGATTTTCACAGTCCTCCGGGGACGACTACGGCCTGCCCTGCGGATCAATGCATTCCTTTGCGGTTGGAACAGATTACTCAGCCTTTCTTTGGCAGGTAAAAAGCATACGATACACTCGGGCCGTTCGACGGGTGTTAGCCACTGAGGAGCGAAGGTGGCTGAGACGCAACTTTTTCCCTTTGGTTGCGGCTTTTGGCCCCGTGCTCGGGAAGGACGAGCGGCCCACCTTTCCATCCCTAATTTCGCATCTTCAAGCCTCTCGCTTAGCAGACCGATAGTCGCCTCAACTCGCGATTGGCGGGCCATCGTCAATTACGTTAAAACCTTTTCCCGGCAAGCGCCTGATGTAGCCATTCCTGTATTGCCAGAACTGCCTACTGCGGAAAGGATTTGCGATCCTTGGTGATCGGAATTGGATATTGATTTGCTTCTACATGCCTGAACGTTACAGTTTTGCCGCCATGGGAAAATGTCAACACGTTCCCCTCAGGGAGAGAATTGTCGATATCCAAATCTCCGAACACATACAGTTGATTGCCTACGCAAAACAAGGGCCGTTGGGTCGTATATTCGATTTCTTGCACTGGCTTCAACAATGAGTTGAGAACAACGATTTGATTGATCCCTCGGGGACTCGTATCGCTTTTTACCAGTTCCTGTAAATCAACAACCGGAAAGTTCAAGCCATCAATATGCAGCACGCACGTATTGGAGAAATGGACCAATTCGCGCCCAGGATTAAGTACGCCGCCCGTAAGAAGAGCAGAATACAATTGGGCTCGTGAGGCAGATTGAGCCATCGCGCCCATGCCGAAAAGAAATAACAAGAGAGATCGTTTCATCGCGCTGATGGTCTTGTGGTTACAGGATCAGATGTGAGTGGAGAAACTGGCGCTATGGTTGCTGGTTTCGACTGACGCTGGAGCGACCTAAGAATACCTAAGACATAATCGAGCTTTGCGGCGTAGTTCGGATCCCCTCCACCGTTATAACGACTTGCGATATTCATCGGCGTAAATGCCAACCACCCTACGATTACACGCTGCATACTTGCTTTTTGGTAATTCAGAATATCCTTGGGATGAATTACCTGCGCCTTGCCAGGATTCATGCTTATCAGCACCGCGACCGTGGTGCCAACCCTAACCGCGATCC